>Ga0209458_1000188_pt1 | contig 29475 bp, 28 predicted proteins | sample WorMetLIZAISLAND_FD_187411 | JGI IMG/M metagenome (GOLD analysis project Ga0209458, IMG submission 187411) | Marine gutless worms symbiont microbial communities from Max Planck institute for Marine Microbiology, Germany - Inanidrilus manae... ...
ATGACCTACGACTTGGGATACATCGACCTGGAACAGAGAACCCTGCAAACCCTCGACAACCCCTTCGGCACGAGGCTGTCACCCATCTCTTAGGAACAATCTGTTACCCATGTCTCCGGTATGGACACTGGAAAGGGTGGTGCCGATGGAGGGACTCGAACCCCCGACCCACGCATTACGAATGCGTTGCTCTACCAGCTGAGCTACATCGGCGCCGCTTGCGGACAGCGGAGAGGTCCCCAGGCCTAGGTAGGCGCAACCCGGGACCTGAAGCCGCGCGGACAGTAGTCGAGGCCTGTTCCGCCGTCAACGACAGGGACGAGGGAACCCGTTGCTCTTGCCCTGACTAGCGTTCAAGGTCTCAAGAGGCGGTTAAGGCGCAAAGCCGCAAAGCACGCCTAACGCACCGGCGCCGCCGGCGTGGCCTCCTTAACCGGCGCCGCGGGCGGCGTCACCGCCTCGGACGGAACCTCGACAGGAACCGGCAGGGTCTCGGCCGTGCCATCGGCGGCCGGACGTTGGCGCGCCTCGATCGCCACCACATCCGAGGGTGCCAAATCGGGCGACACACGCGGCGGCGGGGTCCAGCCGAGGCTATCGAAACTCTGGCAGGCGCCACAGCGGGCTGCCCAGCCCTCGGCCACCGCGCCGCAATTGCCGCAGACCCACGCCGGATCGGCCGGCGCCTCGCCGGCCTTGAGCCACCACTCCCGCGCCTTCACGCCATCGCCGTGCTCGGCCTCTTCCAGGCGGGCCATGAGGTGGCAGGCCCGCTCGCCCGGCAGGGCACCGTCAGCGCCTGCCGAGTCCGCCACGTAGCGGCGCGCCTCGCCCCACAGCTTGGCCTCCAATGCCGCCTCGGCCAGGGCCAGACGACTCTCGGGATGCTCGGCAGCACCCGTTACCAGCCGCTCAAGGCTTTGCAGGGTGCCGATGCCATCATCGGCGCCCGGCTTTTTGCCGGCCCGGGCGCGCTTGTAGATCGCAACCAGATCGGGATGCGGCGCCTCGGCCCAGGACCGCTCCAGCAGCCGCGTGGCCTCGCGTCCGCTGCCGCTCTCGACCAGCAGCTCAGCCAGCAGGGCCGTCGCCGGCACCAGCGCTGGGCTCAGCTTGTGCGCCTCCTTGGCCAGCTTCCGCGCCGTCTCGCGATCGCCGCTGGCCCGCACGGCCTGAGCCCGCTCGGTCAACAGCACCGCGCGTTTGCGGCCCGCCTCCGCCGGCGGCAACTGCTTGCGCCGCGAAGCCTCTCGCAGCGCCCGCTCGGCTGCTTCCAAATCGCCGCTGCGCTCGCTCAGGTCGAACAACATCTCCAGCACCCAGGGCGTTTTCGGCCGCATGGCGTAGGCCTGGCGTGCATAGCCGAGCGCCGCCTTTTGGTCGTCCTCGCGCAACGCCTGCATCAGCAAACCGCGCAGACCGAGGAAGCGGGTCTCCTCGCGTTCCAGCATGGCTTCGAAATAGCGCCGCGCGGCCTGCTCGTCGCCGTCGAGCTGCGCCGCTTGAGCCGACAGCAACATGGTCAGCGGCGGCTCGTTCAGCAGGCTGTCGGCCTTACGCGCCCAGCGCTGCGCCTCGCCTGCGTCACCGGCGGCGACCGCCACCATCCCCTGAGTAAGCGCCTGATAGCCACGCTTCTTCCGGCCGCCTTCGAAGACCTCGCCGAGGCGCCCCGGGGCTCGTCGCAGGGCGCGCCAGCCCCAGACGTAAAGCACGGCCAGAAACCACAGCAGCAAGACCGGCAGCAGCAACAGGCCGATCGGAATGTCGATCCGGTAATCCGGCCAGGAGGCCTGGAAGACCCAGATGTCGATGCCGTAGGCCGGCAGATCGAAGGCGACGCGGCCTTCCCAGTTGGCCAGCCAGACGGCGAGGGCAACGAGAATGACCAGCTTGAGAATGAAGACGACGGTGCGCAGCATGGCCTAGCCGCCAGCCGCTGTGAGCTTGCCGATCGCGAGGGCGGCGAGCGCCGAAACCGCCTGGTCGGCGGCCAGCCGCGCCTCGGCCTGCGCGCGCCAGCTCGCCATGGCCTCGGCAGCCAGGCCGGTCAGCCCGTCGAGCTCACCGACCGCGCCGGCCAGGTCGCCGTCCCCCAGCCGGGATTCCGCGCGGGCGACCACCGACCCCGCGTCCTCGCCCTCGACCATGCCGACCGGGCGTACCGAGACCACTTTGGAGATACGCCGCAGCACGCCGCCCATGAAGCCTTCGGCGTTGTCCCCCTGACCGGCCGCCGCCGCGGTGCGAGCGGCTTCGGGAAAACGCCGCCGCAAACCCTCGAGCGTCGGGACGCCCCGATCGGCGTTGGCGGCCAAGGGCTCCAGCAGAGAGGCCGCCTCGGCATCGTTCTGTACCAGGCCGCGTACCTGGTCTAGCTCCGCCGCATAAGGCGAGGAAAGCCGCAGGGCGACACGCAGCTGCCCAATTGCCAGGGCAAGTGCGGTCCCGTCGGTCGCCGCCTCAACACCCGCGCGGTCGGCCGCATCAAGCGCTTCGACCTCGCTGCGCAGAGCGCTGTCCGCCTCCTCCAGAGAGCCCAGCCGGCCTTCGGTCTCGGCCAACCGACCGGCCAGCGCATTGGCCTCCTCGGTCAGCTTGGCGAGCGCCTCGGCGGCATCTTCGCCACCGCCCGTCGTGGCCTCGAGGCTCGCCACGCGCCCCGCGACCTCTTCCAGGCTGGCGAGACGCGCCGAGAGGTTCTCGACGTTCTGCTGCAGCGGCTCGAGCGCCGCCGCCGCGCCGTCGCCCTGCACGCCGCCTTCCAGGGCACCGACACGCTTTGCGAGATCGTCCAGACCGCTGGTCAGGCCGCTCACAGCCTCCCCAGTATCCGGCGCCGCGCCCAGCATGCCGAGACGCCCGTCAAGATCGGCAAGGTCCGATTCCAGGGCCGCCAACCGCTGTTCGATCTCCTCGAGCGCGGCGGCCTGTGCCCCAGCAGCGTCAGCCGCAGCGTCTGCGGTGACGGTCCCATCGCCGAGCAACGGCATCCAGAGATCCCGCGTGACCACAGCCCCCGCCGCACCGGCTGCCAGGACCAGGGCGCCGAGAAGAAAGAACGCGACGCCACCACTACGGCGCGGCGCTGCCTGTGCCCGCTGTTGCGCCGCTGCGGTCGCCGCAGCGGGCGTTCCTGCGGGCGTTCCTGGGGGCGTTCCAGCGGGCGCCTTTTGGGGTGGCGTGGACGATGGTACGGAGCCCGAGGGCTTCGTCTCGGCCCGCGTCGGCTCACCGGCCTTCGCAGGACCAACAGCCATCAGTGCAGCGGACTTCGACTCAGGCGTGCCAGAGGCCGCCTTCTCGCCGGACGAGACGACCGCGGCGGCGGGCGAAGACATCCCGGTCTTGCCAGACCGGTCCCTGGAAACGCCTCCGGAGTCACCCTCGGAGGCGCCCTGGGCTTGAGCCGACGGCGCGGCCGGCGCCTTGTCGCTCGCCGCCAGTGAAGCAGTTTCCAGCGTGATGCCGTGCGCTTTCGCGGCCGCAGCAATCTGCTCGTGTCGAGCGGTCGGAATGACCGCCCGCTCGCGCCAGCCCTGGACCGTGCTAACGGCGATACCCAACTTTGCGGCCATAGGTCGGATGCCGCCGAAGGCGGCGATCACTCGCAGCGCGGGCGCTTCCGATGTCTGATCCTGCTGGCCGTCGCCGTCTTTCATCTTCTCTTTATCCTGCTCCATCGCGCTCTTCGTTGCTTCTGTTTCCTCAGGCCCCCCGGTGGCACTGTGACTGGCGGCACTACGACTGGCAGCTCTGGGGGCGGCATCATCGTCGGTCTTGGGCGACCGATCTAAGTTAGCCCCCATACGATCGAACGCGACTAACAAGGCGGCTGTATTCGGTCGCTCCGCGACGTGAACGCCGCGCCAAGCCAGGTCCTTCGCCTCCCTCGCAACGGCCGGGCTCAGGCAGACCGCATGGCTGCGGCGACAATTATCCTGCATCCCGGCTTCTATAAGCAGCCTAACAAAGGTACTAGCACTGCGGGGAGAGAAAAACAGAACGGCGTCGAAAGCGCCAGCCTGCAAGGCCGCCGTCGTCGCCTCCGAGAGTTTCGCCGCCGGTTTCGCCTCATAGAGCATCAGCCGGCGGACCTCGAAACCCGCTCCGCTCAGCGCGCCCTTGAAGTCGCCGGCGAGTTGGCTGCCGGCTGCGTGGAACAGGGCGCCCTCTGCCGGATCGAGCCGCTCGACGACCAGCGCCGTCAGATCCTCGACGTTACCACCGGCGCTCTCGACCTGGGTGAAGCCGGCGGCCTTTGCCGTCTCGGCCGTGGCATCGCCGACGGCGAAGACCGGTAGCTTTCGGGTCGCCGCCTGCTCGGCAAAGGCGCGTACGCCGTTGGCGCTGGTGAACAGCAGCGCCTGCGTGCCATCGAGGGCGAGCGAAAGGGCCGCCGGATGCTGGCGCAGACTGACCACCTCGAACATAGGCTCGACCAGGCCGTCGTGACCACGCTCCTTCAGCTCGCCGACCAGTTCGGCCGCGTCCGCCGGGCTGCGAGTCACCAGAACATGCATCACAGATGCTCCAGCGCGGCGAAGAACGCCGGCCCGGCTGCCGCGCGCAACTGGCCACCGACCTCGTGGCCGATCGCCTCAGCATCAGCTGCCGCGCCGCGAGCCTCGGCGCTCTGCGCCTGGCTACCGTCCGGCATGACCACGAGGCCGCGCAGCTGCAGTTCGTCGCCCGCTAGCTCCGCCAGGGCGGCGATCGGCGTGCGGCAGGACCCGTCGAGCACTTCGAGGCAAGCGCGCTCGGCTGTCACACGCTGGGCCGAGGGCGCATCGTTGAGCGCCGCGAACCGGTCGCGCGTGAAGCTATCGTCGCACCGCACCTCCAGGCCGATGGCGCCCTGGGCCACCGCCGGCAGCATCTCCTCCGGCGTCAGCAGGCCGGTAATACGATCGGCCAGACCGAGCCGTTTCAAGCCCGCGGCGGCCAGTAAGGTGGCGTCGACCTGGCCCTCGGCAAGCTTGCGCAGCCGGGTCGGCACGTTGCCGCGCAGCGGTACCACGCTGAGGTCCGGGCGGCGCAGCAGCACCTGGGCCTGGCGCCGCAGGCTGGCGGTGCCGACCACGGCCCCGGCCGGCAGCTCGGCCAGGCTTTCGCCGCCGCGCGAGAAAAAGGCGTCGCGCGGGTCTTCGCGCGGCAGGATGGCGTCGATGACAAGGCCTTCGGGCAGCCAGGTCGGCACGTCCTTCATGGAGTGCACCGCCGCGTCGATGCGCCCCTCGATCAGCGCCTCCTCGATCTCCTTGGTGAAGAGGCCCTTGCCGCCGATCTCGGCCAGGGTGCGGTCCTGCACCTTGTCGCCGGTGGTCTTGATCACGACGATCTCCACCGCCGCCTCGTCCTGCAGATCGGCGTGCACTTCGGCCAAACGCCGGCGGACTTCATGGGCCTGTGCCAGCGCCAGGTCGCTGCCCCGAGTGCCGAGGCGCAGAAGCGGAGATGTCGTCATGGCCGCGTAGCTTTAGGCGTACGGCGGAGCCTGCGCAAGGTCGGCGATCCTCGATGGGCCCGGGAAAGTGGCTCCGGGATGGTGGCCCCGGGAAAGTGGCATTGTAGTGTCACAGGCAGTAAGTTCGCCGCCACGCGCCTCGGAGAGGCGAAGAAAGGGCTTTGTTGACCGGCGACGCGAGCGAGTGACGTATGATCGTCCTTGGAATCGAGACGTCCTGCGACGAGACGGCCGCGGCCGTGGTGACGGCCGGGCGCGAGATCCGTTCCAATCTGGTCCTCTCGCAGCTCGACGAGCATCGGCCCTTCGGCGGCGTGGTGCCGGAGATTGCCGCGCGCAGCCACCTCGACCATCTGGACGGCCTGATCCGCGAGGCCATGGAGCAGGCGGGCATTGACTTCGACGATCTGGACGGCGTCGCGGCCACGGCCGGACCGGGCCTGATCGGCGGGGTCTTCGTCGGCGTGATGACGGCCAAGGCGATCGCGGCCGCCCGCCGGTTGCCCTTCCTAGCAATCAATCACCTGGAAGGCCATGCGCTCACCGTGCGCCTGACCGACGGTCTGGACTTCCCCTATCTGCTGCTGCTGGTCTCGGGCGGGCACTGCCAACTGGTCGCCGTCGAGGAGGTTGGCTGCTATCGGCGGCTGGGCGGCACGGTCGACGATGCTGTCGGCGAGGCCTTCGACAAGACAGCCAAGCTGCTCGGCCTGCCCTATCCCGGCGGACCCGCGGTCGAGGCCGCGGCCAAGCAGGGCGATCCAGCGCGCTTCAACCTGCCGCGGCCGATGTTGGGCCGCGCCAACCTGGATTTCTCCTTCTCCGGCCTCAAGACGGCAGTGCGCCACCTGGTCGCCGAGGTCGCCGCGACCGATGCGCCAAAGGCAGCGCTCGACCGGCAAACGGTGGCCGATCTAGCCGCCTCCTTTCAGGCTGCCGTGGCCGATGTGCTAGCCGATCGCTGCCAACGCGCCCTGGCGATCTTTCGGCAGAGCTATGGCCAAAGCGGGCCGCTCGTCGTCGCCGGTGGGGTCGCTGCCAATCAAATGCTGCGCCAACGCCTGGCCGAGACCGCTGCGACGGGGGGCAGCTGCCTTTTGGCGCCGCCGCCAGCGCTTTGCACCGACAATGCGGCCATGATCGCCTGGGCCGGGGCTGAGCGCCTAAATCGAGGGTTGAGTGATCCCCTTGATTTTGCGCCGAAACCGCGTTGGCCACTGGAATCCTTGGCTACGGCGGAGGGCAGGGCACAGCAGACAAATCCTAAGGGAGTCGCGGTCTTATGACGATCAGCAACCAAGCAGCTCGCGGTGCGCCCTGGGCACCACAGGCGCCCATGCCCAAGGCGGAGGTCCGCAACCTCTTTCCCACGCCGGTCGCCGTCGCCATGCTGCCCGAAGCCGAGGCGATCAACCGCGAGCTGCGGCGAATCATCCTCGAGCGGGAGCAAAAACAGCCGAGCACCCAGCACAGCAACCTGGGCGGATGGCAGTCCTCGTGGGATTTGCAGGACTGGGGCGGGCCCATGCTGCAGAGAATCCTGGATACCGCGCGCGGCTTGGCCGGCCAGCTGACCGCCGACCGGCAAGGCCGGGCTGTCGCGGTCGAGTGGAAGATCAATTGCTGGGCCAACGTCAACCGCAGCGGGCAAGGCAACGAGTTTCACACCCATCCGGGCGCCTTCTGGTCCGGTAGCTACTACGTGGACGACGGCGGTATCGGCGCCAACCCGCACCTCGGCGGCGAGTTCGAGGTGCAGGATCCGCGCGGCGTCGCGCCGGCCATGTACGCCCCCAACCTAACCTTTGCCGGGCGCAACGGCCCGTCGGTCGGCGCCGCGGAAATGATGCTGCCGCGGGCCGGCATGATGGTGATGTTCCCGAGCTGGCTGCAGCACGCCGTCCGGCCCTATCGTGGTACCGCCACGCGCATCTCCATAGCCTTCAACATGAGCGTATAGGCCAGGGGATCGAAAAGACTGCCATGACCGAGGAGCCGCGCCCGGCGATCAAGTCCATCGGCGTGCTGGGCGCCGGCGCCTGGGGCACGGCGCTGGCGATCGCCGCGCGACGGAGTGGCGCCACGGTGACCCTCTGGGCGCGACGCGAGGCGCTGGCCGAGGCCATCGCCGAGGAACGGGAGAACAAGCCCTATCTTCCCGGCGCCAAGCTCGATCCGGCGATCCGCGTCACGGCAGAACTGAACCAGGCGGCAGAGTCGGAGGCCCTGTTGTTGGTGGTACCGGCGCAACATCTGCGCACCCTCGCAGACAAGCTGCGGCCGCTGCTGCCGGCGGAGCGGCCGCTGGTGATCTGCGCCAAGGGCATCGAGCAGCAAAGCGGCGCCTTGCTGTCGGAAGTCCTGGCGGACGCCTTGCCAGGCCAGCCGCAAGCGGTGCTATCGGGGCCGAGCTTCGCCGCCGAGGTGGCGCGCGACCTGCCCAGCGCGGTGACCTTGGCGGCGCGCGACGTGGCGCTCGGCGAGACGCTGGTGGCTGGCCTGGGTAGCCGGCACTTTCGCATCTACCTGTCGGACGATCCGATCGGCGCGGAGATCGGCGGCGCGGTAAAAAACGTGATCGCAATCGCCTGCGGTATCGTGACCGGTCGCGGCTTGGGCGACAACGCGCGCGCCGCCCTGATCACCCGAGCATTGGCGGAAATTGCCCGCCTGGGCCGCGCCAAGGGCGCCAAGGCGGAGACCTTCATGGGCCTCTCCGGCCTGGGTGATCTGCTGCTGACCTGCTCCTCGACCCAGTCGCGCAACTTCTCGCTCGGCCTGGCGCTCGGCGAAGGCCGGTTGCTCGCCGCCCTGATGCGCGACCGCCAGAGCGTGGTCGAAGGCGTCTTCACCGCCAAGGCGGTGGCAAGGCTGGCCAGCGATCTCGGCGTCGAGCTGCCGATCTGCGCCGCGGTCGACGCGGTGGTCAACCGGGACGCGGAGATCGGCGGCACCATCGAGCGGCTGCTCGCCCGGCCCTTCCGCGCCGAGACCGTCTGAGCGAGTCTGCTTAATCTGCACCTTAACCTGCACCGGCGCTTGCGATAGGGTCCGCACGGCAGAACCATAAGCGAGGGGAGTGGCACCGTGTTCTTCATCGTTCTCACCACCGATAAGCCGGGCAGCGCAGAGATCCGCGCGTCGAACCGCCCGGCGCATCTCGAGTATCTACAGAGCTTCGGCGAACAGCTGATCGCCGGCGGCGCGACCCTGAGCGACGACGGCGAGAGCATGACCGGTTCCTTCCTGTTGGTCGACATGGCCGACCACACAGCGGTCGATGACTTCGCCCGCAACGATCCCTTCGCCAAGGCAGGCCTCTTCGAGAGGACCGAGATCCGCCGCTGGCGCAAGGTGATCTTCAATCCCCCACAAGACTGACCGGCAGGCGCTGCAAGGAGGTGAGAATATGGCTTATTGGCTGATGAAAAGCGAGCCGGGCGCCTGGTCGTGGGACGATCAGGTGCGCGACGGTGTCGCCGAGTGGGACGGGGTGCGCAACTACCAGGCTTCGAACAACCTGAAGGCCATGAAGATCGGCGACCAGGCCTTCTTCTATCACTCGGTCAACGAGAAGCAGATCGTCGGCATCGTCGAGGTGGTGAAGGAGTACTATCCCGACCCGACCGACAAGAGCGGCCGCTTCGGCATGGTCGACGTCAAGGCGCTGCGCCCCTTTGAACAACCGGTGAGCCTGGCCGAGATTAAGGCCGAGCCGCGCCTGCAGGAGTTGCCATTGATCCGCCAGTCGCGCCTGTCCGTCATGCCGATCGGCAAGAAGGAATGGCAATTGATCTGCAAGATGGGCAAGACCAAGGCGTGACGCCTCTCTCTTCCCTTGGGGCCGAACAACGGGCGGTTCGTGTGCTGTGCCGGCTCGAAGAGATCGAGGACGGCGAAGGTAAGGGCTTTACCCTCGAAACGGCCGACGGCTCCTGCGACATCTTCGTCGTGCGGGACGGTGATGCTGCCTATGGCTACGTGAATTCCTGCCCGCACACCGGGACGCCGCTCGACTGGACGCCGGACCGCTTCATGAGCGAGGACGGCAGTTACATCATGTGCGCTACCCATGGCGCGCTGTTCCAGATTGAAGACGGCGACTGCATCGCCGGGCCCTGCGCCGGCGACCGGCTGACCGGCGTTCCGCTGATCGTGGATGAAGATGGCCGCGTCATCCTAGGCGGCGATTGATACGGCGATGACGTCCGGCGCGCTGCGGTTAGCACTTAGTCGTTGGTGACCCGCTCGACCGCCGTGCGCAGCATGGCGATCAGCTCCTTGCCCTGATCGCCGCCGGCCCCGTCGACGGATTCGTTGATCACGACCCGCATGGCGTCGACGTGCAGACGGACCAGATGAAGCTGTTGGGCGATGGAGATCTTGGTTTCGTTGATCAGGGAGCAAAGCGAGTCGGCGATCAGCCCGAGCAGCGGAAACTCGAAGGTGGCGCCGTGCCCCTTAATGTCGTAGCCGGTGTCGTAGATCGTTTTGATCGCCGCCTCGCATTCCTCCGGGCTCTCTTCGGCACGTTTCAACGCGGCTTCCATGCGGTCGAGATCCTCGCGGATCCATTCGTCGTACTCGACCTTGAGCTCGCGCAACGCCGTTTCCGCGTTGTTGACGATGGTTTCGAGGTCCGGCCCGCCGGAGCGCGGCACCTTGCGAGCCAGCTTGTTGGGTGGATTGATCACCTGGAAGTTCGATTTCGCCGTCATGGATAAGGCTCTCTGGGGCTAAGCTTTCCGGTTTTCCGACTGCGCGCCGCTCAGGCAGCAGAACTGGTCTTCTTGCGGTCGCCTTCTCGCTTGCCTTCGCCCTCGAAGGCCTTGTTGCGACGCCGGCGATCGGGCCCGAAGAAAGACTTGGTGCGAACGAAGGGGCGCGGGTTCTCGATAATCTCGACGATGCGGTCGTAGAGCCCGGCGGCGGCAACCGGCTTGGCCAGGATCTCGTTCACCCCGGTGTCACGCGCCTCCCTGATGCGGGCGACCTCGGTACGCCCAGTCAAGAGGATAACCGGCACGAAGGGATCGGATTCGTTGTCGCCCTGACGCACGCGGCGAAAGAACTCCAGCGCATCCTCGTCGTCCACCTGAAGCTCGGTGATCACCAGGTCCGGGCTCCAATTGCGCAGCTCGCGGGCCGCTTCCTTGATCGTCTCGACGGAGTGAACCTGCTCGACACGCATGGCAGCGAGGATCGACAGCAGAATCTGATAGCTCTGCCGATTGCTGTCGACCACCAGGACCTTGAGCTGAGAGAGATCGTAGGCCATCGATGCTAACTGTTGCCCCAGGCGCGCCAGAACAGGAGATCAGCGTCCGCGCCTTCCAGCACAGCCCGCCATCGTCCGGAGTAGCGTGAGCTGCGCCCTATGCCACTCACTCAAAACCTAGGGAATACGGCGTAAAAGAATGCTTAACCACCAGTCACAGCTGCAAAATTGGCCCCTCCCCAGCGTCGCCCCCACGCCTACCGGCCAGCTGGGTCCATGACCGGGACCTTATCGAAGAACTAGGGCAGAAACATAAGCGGCCTGTACTAAGGGACAGGCCCATGGCTTGCCCGTTGTCGTCCCTTGGCGGCCGCAGCCTCGGATACGACCATGGTGCAACGCCGCACCGATCGGCTCGGCTTGTGTCCCTATGGGATTCCGTAAATAATTCGCCGATGAAATGCGGTCGCGCGATCCGGCCGATAAGAACTGCGAGGGGAGCGTCCAAACATGTCCGAGTCGAATGTCTATTCTGTGCCCGCGGACCTTGCCGACTCGGCTTGGTGCGACGAGGCCGGGTACTTTAAGCTTTACGAGCAGTCGATCAGCGATCCGGAAGGCTTTTGGAACGAGCACGGCAAGCGCATCCATTGGATGAAGCCCTACAGCAAGGTCAAGGATGTTTCCTATGGACCGGGCGACGTCCATATCAATTGGTTTCACGATGGCACCACTAACGTCTGCTACAACTGCGTCGACCGCCATCTAGCCACAAAAAAGGATGAGGTCGCGATCATCTGGGAGGGCGACAGCCCCTCGGATGACAAGCGCATCACCTATGGCGAGGTCTACGAGAACGTCTGCCGTCTGGGCAACGCGCTGAAGGCCAACGGCATCAAGAAGGGCGACCGGGTCACCATCTACATGCCGATGATCCCGGAGGCCGCCTACGCCATGCTGGCCTGCGCGCGCATCGGTGCGGTCCACTCCGTTGTCTTCGGCGGTTTCTCGCCTGACTCCCTGGCCGGTCGCATCATCGACTGCGAGTCGAACTGTGTCATAACCGCCGACGAAGGTCTGCGCGGCGGCCGCAAGGTTCCACTCAAAGCCAACACCGACGCGGCCCTAAAGCAGTGCCCGGGCGTCGAAAAGGTTTTCGTCGTGCGCCGCACAGGCGGCGAGGTCCAATGGACCGACGGGCGCGACCTTTGGTACCACGAGGAATGCGCCAAGGTCAGCGACGACTGCCCGCCCGAGGAGATGAACGCCGAGGATCCGCTGTTCATCCTCTACACCTCTGGCTCGACCGGGAAGCCGAAGGGCGTGCTTCACACCACGGCCGGCTATCTGATTTTCGCCTCGATGACGCATCAGTACGTCTTCGACTACCACGACGGCGAGATCTACTGGTGCACTGCGGACGTCGGCTGGGTGACCGGACACAGCTACATCGTCTATGGGCCGATGGCGAATGGGGCGACCACCCTGATCTTCGAGGGCGTGCCGAACTACCCGGACTCCTCGCGCTTCTGGCAGGTCTGCGACAAGCACAAGGTCAATATCTTCTACACTGCGCCGACTGCCATCCGCGCCCTGATGCGTGAAGGCGATGGGCCGGTCAGCAAGACCAGTCGCAAGTCGATCCGCCTGCTCGGCACGGTGGGCGAGCCGATCAATCCGGAGGCCTGGCTCTGGTACTACAACGTGGTCGGCGACGGCCGCTGCCCGATCGTCGATACCTGGTGGCAGACCGAGACCGGCGGCATCCTGATCACGCCGCTGCCTGGCGCGACGCCGCTAAAGCCCGGCTCGGCGACGCGGCCCTTCTTCGGGGTCAAGCCGATGATCGTCGACAACGACGGCAACCACCTGGAGGGTGCGACCGAGGGCAATCTCTGTATCGTCGACTCCTGGCCAGGCCAGATGCGCACGGTCTACGGCGATCATGAGCGCTTCGTGCAGACCTACTTCTCGACCTATCCCGGCAAGTACTTCACCGGCGACGGCTGCCGGCGCGACGAGGACGGCTACTATTGGATTACCGGCCGGGTCGACGACGTGATCAACGTCTCCGGCCATCGCATGGGCACGGCCGAGGTGGAGAGCGCCCTGGTCGCGCATGAGAAGGTCGCCGAGTCCGCGGTGGTCGGCTACCCGCACGAGATCAAGGGTCAGGGCATCTATGCCTACGTCACCCTGGTGGCCGGCGAGGATCCCACGGACGATCTGCGCAAGGAGCTGGTGCAGTGGGTGCGCAAGGAGATCGGCCCGATCGCCAGCCCGGACCTGATCCAATGGGCGCCCGGCCTGCCGAAGACCCGATCAGGCAAGATCATGCGCCGCATCCTGCGCAAGATCGCCGAGAACGACTACGGCAACTTGGGCGATACCTCGACCCTCGCCGACCCTGGCGTGGTTGACGACCTGGTTGAGAATCGCATGAACCGCGCCTGACGACGTGGCAAGATCGCGAGCCAAGGGCCAGCCGGACGGCTGGCCCTTTCTTGCATCCACATCTTTTGCATAAATAACCGCTTGGCCTCACCTGCAAAGCTGGACAGGCCTTGCGGCAATTGACCGCCGCGCACGCCCCTGTCAGAAACGCTCCATGCAACAGCAGCTAGCGCCGCCCGCAGGCAGCGAATGGCGCCTTTGGATCGAGCGAATTCTCCTGTTTCTCGGCGTGGCGCAGATCATCGCCGGCATCTTCTTTTTCTTCGCCTACAACTGGGACGACCTCTCCCGCTGGCAAAAGCTGGGCATCACCCAGGGCTTTGTCGTTCTTTCAGCCGTGGGCGCGCGCTTCGCCGGGCTGGACAGCCTGATCGGCAAGCTCTTGCTGCTGACGGCCGGCGCCCTGGTAGGCGCGACATTCGCCGTCTACGGACAGATCTATCAGACCGGTGCGGATGCCTTCGAGCTCTTCGCCAATTGGGCGGCGGTCATCCTGGGCTGGGTGCTGATCGCGCGCTTTGCGGCCTTCTGGATCCTCTGGGCGCTGATCGTCAATATCGCCCATGCGCTCTATCTCGATACCGTCACGGACCTGGTGACGGTGGAGCAGACCACGCTCTTGGGCCTGCTCAACGCCGGCTTTCTTGTGCTGCACGAAGTCGCAAAGCCGCGCTTCGCCTGGCTGGCCGATCCCTGGTCTCGCCGCGTCGTGATGGCGGCCTGTCTGCTGCTCCTCGCCACAGCCGCCGCCAACTTCATCGACGACATCGCACTCCACCGCTGGCAGGAAGAAGCGGTAACACCGCTCCACAGCCTCGCGATGCCGGCCTTTCTGGTCGCCGCCCTGCTGTCCTATGGCTGGTCGCGCGGTCCCGGGCGCGATCTGATCGGCCTCTTCCTGGTCGTCCTGGCGGTAAGCGGTGTCACCTGGTACGCGGCCCTGCGGACGATCGACGAACTGCTCGATTGGGAAGACAGCGACCTACTGGTCATGGCGGCAATCACCGTGGTGATCTCCGGCCTCGCAGGCTGGTGGTTGCATCGAAGCTGGCTTTTGCTGGAAGGAGCCGAGAAGACAGAGGCAGGGCGGAACGATGCATAGCAGTGCGGCGACGCAGACGGATGCGCCCCGGACCCTGCCCTGGTATGTCGCGGTCCTGCACGGCCTGGGCGGCCTGTTCGCCGGCGGCTTCCTGATCAGCTTCTTCTTTGTCACGCTGCTGGGGGATCTCAGTCCGCCGGCCTTCGGCGTGACCGGCGCCATCTTGATCGGGGGTGCCACCGCGGTTGCGTGGTTCCAGAGCCACTCCTTCGTGCGGCTGTTTGCCTTGTCCTTTAGCCTCGCAGGCCACGCGGCGCTCGGCAGCTACTTCGAAGAGAGCTTCGAGTTTGACGGCCTCGTCGCGGGAATGGTCCCGCTTTCGGTCGGGCTCTATGCCCTTTACCGGGATTCCCTACACCGCTTCCTCTCAGTCCTGGGCACGCTTGTCTTGGTCGCCGCCTGGATACTGGAGGGCGAGACCGTCGATCCGAACGCCGTTCACGGGATCCTGCTGCTGGTCTCGGCAGCCACCGTCTGGAGCTTCGGCGCCGCGGTGCCTGGGTATGTCCGGCCGGCAGGTTATGCTGCCATGATAGTGATGCTGGCCCTGCCCCTTCTGACACTAAGCCATGGCGATATCGACTGGTCGGCGGCACGCATCGTTGCGGTGCTCTTCGCACTGGCCGTCCTGTGGTTGCTTCGTCGCGCCTATCCGACCTTCAAGGGAGTTTCGTTTGCTGCGGCCGCGGTCGGCGCAGTGGCGGTCGGCGCCGTAACGACACCGGGCCTCGGCTTGGCAGCCGGCGTTCTGGTCATCGGCTTCTGGCGCGGTGAACGACTCATGACGGCGCTCGGCCTGCTGTTCCTGCCGCTTTTCCTGGTCGTCTTTTATTACGACTTGGAGCTCAGCCTGCTGCAAAAGTCGTTCATGCTAATGGCCGGCGGCACGCTCATGCTGTGTCTACGCCAGGCCTTGGTCCTCTGGGACCGAATTCGGAACAGTGTCGGGATCATGTCGTGATGACCGTTCTGCGCGAGGCGATCTTCTGGCTGACCGGCGTGGCGTTTCTGGTGCTCGTCAACTTGGCGATCATCGGACGCGAGACCATCATCGAGAAGGGCGACACGGCCATCCTGGCCCTGGCGCCGGTCGATCCGCGCTCTCTGATCCAGGGCGATTACATGGCCCTGGCCTACGAGCTTCAGCGCGACGAAGCCTTGGCCGCGGCGGCCGAGGAGCGCGCCGCCTCGGGCGAGACCGAAGGCCTGCTGGTATTGGCACCGGATGCCGAAGGCGTGCATCGCTTCCGGCGGATCGACGACGGTCGCCCGCTCGGCGCCGGCGAGCTACGCCTGATCTACCGCTGGCGCGACGGCCGCCTACGCCTGGCCGGTGAAAGCTTCTTTTTCCAGGAAGGAACAGCCGAAACTTATCAGCGCGCCCGTTTCGCCGCCTTCAAAGTCGGCGAGGACGGCGACGCGGTCCTGGTCGGCCTGCGCGACGAGACGCTGGCCAAGATCGAAGCGGACGATCCTTAGGCCTCTAGGGCCGAAGCCAGGCGCCTAACCGCCGGTTCGATCTCCGCTTCGGGCACCGCCGCGTAGCCGAGCATGAGAGCCTGCGTCTTCGGCTTGCCGATATAGAAGGACGACAGCGGCGAGACCGTGACGCCATGCGCCGCGGCGCGCCGCGCGGCTTCGACATCGCTCATGCGCCGCGCCAGGGCCGGGGTCAAACCGGCAACCAGATGCAAGCCGGCTTCGTCCGGCGCGACCTCAAGCAGGCCCGAGAGATGGCTATGGGCCGCAGCGATCAGCGCCTGCTGCCGTTCCGAATAGAGCCGCCGCATGCGGCGCACGTGGGCGGCGAAGTGACCTTCCTCGATGAAGGCGGCCAGGGCCGGCTGGGCCATCAGCGAGGGATGGTCGTCGAGACTGCGGCGTGCGCGGGTAACGGCCGCAGCGAGGTCGGGCGGCACAACCAGATAACCGAGGCGCAGAGAAGGAAACAGCACCTTGGAGAAGGTGCCAACGTAGATCACTCGCCCATCGGCGCCGTGCCGGCTGGCGTCAAGCCCCTGCAGCGCGGCCAGCGGCCGGCCGGCGTAGCGGTACTCGCTGTCGTAATCGTCCTCGAGAATCCAGGCATCGGCCTCGCGCGCCCACTCGAGCAATTCGAGGCGCCGCGCCAGGCTCATGGTGATGCCGAGCGGATACTGATGCGAGGGCGCGACCGCGGCGAGGCGCGCGCCCGGCGTCAGGCGACGGCCGACGGCGACCGAGATGCCCTCCTTGTCAACTGGCACGGGACAGAGCTTTGCACCCGCTGCAGTGAGAGCGCCGCGCATACCCGGATAGCCGGGTTCTTCGATCCAGACCGCATCCCCCGCGTCGAGCAGCAGGCGCGCCACCAGATCGAGCGCCTGTTGCCCGCCCGACGTGATCAGCACCTGCTCGGCCGTGCAGACCAATCCCCGCACCGCGCGCAGGTACTGCACGATGGCCTCGCGCAGCGGTGCATAGCCGGCTGTGGTCCCATAGCCCAGAAGCTCGCGCGGCGGGCGGCGCCAGATGCGGCCGAGGATGCGGCCCCAAACATCGAAAGGGAACTCGCTGACATCGGGCATGCGCGCAAAGGGTTGGTCGGGCTCACGCCCATGCCGCGTCAACGCCGCCAGGTCGCGACCGCGGCGCGACAGGTCGCGCACCTTGGGACGCGCCGTCACCGGCGCCACGGCATCGTCCGGCGGCGATGCGCTCAGCAGCTCGTCGGGCAGCACGCTGGAGACATAGGTACCGGAGCCGACCTGTCCCTCCAGGTAGCCTTCCGACAGAAGCTGCTCGAAGGCGTTGACCACGGTGTTGCGCGAGCAGCCCAGCTCGTCGGCGAGCGCCCGCGAGGAGGGTAGGCGCATGCCGGGCGCCAGGCGGCCGGTCAGCACGGCGTCGCGCACCTGGCCATATAGCTGGCGATAGAGCGGCGGTCCTGAGTGCTCGTCGAGCGCCAGGCTGATCAACGGCGCCGTCTGGCGCCGCACGCCGCGGCGGCCACGCTCGATCGGCTCCTCTCGCGTCACCTGAGGGCCTCCCAATGGAAATGGCCCCTTCATCTTCTCAGAACCGGTTCTTTCGATACAACCACTTTGTTCGTAATCTGGATCCGCCAAGAAAAAGGAGAGCGCCATGGAGTCGGTCGACGTGGGGCAGCAGGCGGATTTCACGCCGACGCCTAGAACCCGCATTAAGCGCCTGCATCAGCGGGCTCACTACGATCGCGAAACGGTCTACAGCATTCTCGATGCTGGTCTGGTCTGCCACATCGGCTATGTGATCGATGGCCAGCCCTACGTGACGCCCACCGCCTACTGGCGCGAGGGCGAGTGGGTCTATTGGCACGGCTCCTCAGCCAGCCGTATGCTGCGTCGGGTGTCGAGCGGCATCCCGGTCTGCTTCACGGTTTCGCTGCTGGACGGCCTGGTCTTGGCGCGCTCGGGCTTTCATTCCTCGATCAACTACCGGTCTTTGATCGCCTTGGGCGAGGCGGAGAAGGTCGAAGAGGCCGATCGCAAGCTGGCCGCGCTCGAGGCTTTTTCGGAGCGCCTGACACCGGGCCGCTGGCCCGAGCTACGGCCGCCAACGACGCAGGAATTGAAAGCGACCACGGTGATGACGCTGCATCTCGAAGAGGTCGCGGCCAAAGTACGCACCGGGCCGCCCGCCGACGACGAGGAGGACTACGAGCTCGACATCTGGGCCGGGGTGGTGCCGCTGCGCATGGTTGCCGACGCACCGCAAGGAGACGAGCGGCTGAAGCCCGGCATCGCGGCGCCCGACTACCTGAACGACATCGGCATCGGATAAGACACATGAGCAAGCACTGGCACTGGAGCATCGCTGCGGCCGCCAGCGAGCCGCCCTCCCCGGGACGGAAGTCTTCCTTGCTGTTCAGCCACGGCAGCATGGAGATGCGGTACTACGCACCCAAGGGCGTCGACGATCAGACGCCGCACGATCAGGACGAGATCTACATCGTCGCGACGGGCAGCGGCAGTTTTGTGCGCGAGAGCGAGCGGGTCACCTTCGGACCCGGCGATATGCTGTTCGTCGCCGCCGGCGAGGAGCATCGCTTCGAAGACTTCAGCGACGACTTCGCAACCTGAGTCATTTTCTACGGCCGCGAGGGCGGCGAAGTGGAGTCGGGATCATGAGCACGACCGGTCAATCTGGTGTCGGCGAGCCCGTCCTACGCATGCCGTCGGGCAAACCGCCGCCACGTGCCGCCATGCATGGGACCTACGTGCGGCTGGAGCCGGTCAATGTCGAGGCCCATGCGGAAGAGCTTTACGAGCGCTCGCACAGCCCCGATCCGGAGGGGACGCTTTGGACCTATCTGCCCTACGGTCCCTTCGCCGACCTCGCCGCCTTTCGCGACTGGCTAGGTGACCGCGCGCGCTCGGAAGACCCGCTGTTTTTCACAGTGATCGATCTGCAGAGCGGCAAGGCTAGCGGCATGGTCAGCTATCTGCGGATCACGCCGGAGATGGGCGTGATCGAGATCGGCCACATCTGGTTCGCTCCGACCCTGCAGAAGACGCCCGGCGCCACAGAGGCGATCTTTCTTCTTGCGCGACTGATCTTCGACGAGCTCGACTACCGACGTCTCGAGTGGAAGTGTAACGCGCTGAACGAAGCCTCGCGACGTGCGGCCTTGCGGTTCGGCTTCAGCTTCGAAGGCATCTTCCGCCAACACCTGATCGTCAAGGGCCGCAATCGCGACAGCGCCTGGTACTCGATGCTCGACAGCGAATGGCCGGCCGTGAAAGCGAACATGGAACGCTGGCTGGCGCCTGAGAACTTCGACGCCGAGGGCAAGCAGCGCAGCGCGCTCAGCGATCTGAACGCGCGCGCCGATGCCGCTGAGTAGAACAGGGCGGCGTCTGATCGAGAACCGATGTCAGAGCGAAAAAAGCGGATCAGTCCAAACGCAAAAAAGAGAGGGAACCGACAGGCGGTTCCCTCCTAACGCGTGTTGTTGATTTGTCGTCTGCATTAAGCCGAACGCAGGTTGGCGAGGAAGGCGTCGACCTCGCGCTGCAGAAGCTCGGACTGCTCCGACAGCGCCTGTGCCGAACCAAGCACGCCCTCCGCCGAACGGCCGGTTTCCCCGGCTGCTTGAGTCAGGCCAGACATGTTGGAGGCAGCCGTCTGTGTGCCATTCGAGGCCTCCTGCACATTGCGGGCGATTTCGGAGGTTGCGGCGTTCTGCTCGTCGACCGCCGAAGCGATCGAGGTTGAGATCTGGTTGACCTCTTGGATGGTCGTCGCGATCGCGGTGATCGCCGTTGCCGCATCTCCGGTCGCCGCCTGCATCGCCTCGATCTGCTGACCGATTTCTTCGGTCGCCTTGGCGGTCTGTGTGGCCAGCGATTTCACCTCGGTGGCCACGACGGCGAAGCCCTTGCCAGTCTCCCCGGCGCGCGCCGCTTCGATCGTCGCGTTGAGCGCCAGCAAGTTGGTCTGTTCCGCGATGTCGGCGATCAGATTTACGATCTCGCCGACCTTCTGCGACACCTTGACCAGGCTGTCGACCTTCTCGTTGGTCTTCTCCGCCTGGTCCGCTGCGCTGAGCGCAATCTCATTCGACTTGGCGACCTGCTGACTGATCTCCGCGATCGACGACGACAGCTCCTGCGCCGAAGCGGAAACCGTTTCGACGTTGTTCGCCGCCGTGTCCGTCGCGGAGGCCGCATCGCCGGCCTGCCGCTCGGCCGTCTTGGCGGTCGAGGACATGCTGTGGGCCGCCGTCTCCATCTCGGCTGAGGCGGAGGAGACGGTGCCGACGATGCCTTTCACCTTGGTCTCGAAGTCGTCCGCCATGGCGGCGAGCGCTTCTCGCTTCTCTTGCTCGGCCCGCCGGTCGCTTTCGCTCTGCTCCTGTTCCAGCCGTTTCACATTGGCGGCGTTGTCCTTGAAGACCTGAACCGCCTGGGCCATGGCACCGACTTCGTCCTTGCGCGCCCGATAGGGAACCTCGATCTCCAGAGCTCCCTCGGCCAGCTCGCCCATGACATCGGTGATTGCTCTGATCGGACGGGTCAGCCGCGTGCCGAGCATGAAGGCCATCAGACCGGCTACGGCCGCGACGGCGAGCGCGAGAAGCAAGAGCACCTGCGTAATGTCGTCGACGGCGGCGAGCACGGTAGCGCGCTCCACCGTCACTACGACCGACCAGGGGGCCTTGCTCTTGCCGATCTGCAGCGGTGCGATCACGCGGATCGCCGTTTCGCCCTGTCGGTCGCGAACCTCGTCGTAACGCGCCGCTTCGCCCCTGCCGACGGCGGCCAGCAAGTCTTCGCCGAAGCCGGCTTCGGAGGCGGGCTTGCCGAGCAGAGCGGCATCGGGACCGGCGACCAGAAGACCGCCGTTGCTGAGCAGGCTCACGCTGCCGCTGCCAAAGGGGCGAACCTTGGCGAGCCGCTCCTGCACGTCCGACATGGCGATATCGATGCCGGCGACGCCGAGCACTCGGCCGTCGACCCGGATCGGCACGACCAGCGAGGTCAGCAGCACCTCGCGCCCACCGACCGGATAGAGATAGGGCTCGAGCACGGTTTCCTCGCCGGAGTCGCGCGCCAAGAGGTAGTAGTCGCCGGCACCCGGCACCGCATAATCGAGCAGCGGCTCCAGGCTGACCTGGCCGCCGACGCGATACCAGTAAGGCACGAAACGGCCGCTGTCGTCGTGGCCGCTTTGCCGGATGAACTCGCTGTCGCGCCCGTCCAGCGCGTTGGGCTCCCATGCCGTCCAAACGCCCAGCAACCGAGGCGACTGTTCCAGCGTGTTGCGCATGATCTCGTTCATGGCGCGCCGATCGGCGGTACCGCTTCGGCGCATCGCTTCGAACGCATGCGCTAAGATGCGGGCGGTGTCGATGGCCTGGTTCAACTCTGCGTCGACCGCAAGCGCGTTAGCGCGTGCGACGGATTCCGTGTACTTCAGTCCGCTTTCCGAGATCATGCCGCGCGACGAGACGATCGTCGTGCCGGAGGTCAAGGCCAGGCTGCCCACCGTGATCGTCATCACCAGCAGGATGATGCGGCCCTGGATACCCAAGCTCCCAATGCCGAATTTGCCGAACGGAAGAGAAAGGCGTGCCATGCCGACGGCTCCCCATAGTTCCTACCAAGCCCCAGGGGACGCCTTGCCGATGTCAGGCGTCACCGCAGCCGGAGTTTGGGCAGCCAGCCTGAACAAACGATTAATTCAAGACGACTAGACGTTAGAACAGGCTGCGGCCGGCAGTTCACGCTAAACACTCGAATTACACGCACGCCAACAGGGCCGCCCGACCGCCGAACCGACGGCAAACCAAGCCTGCGCAATCCAACTGAAGCTCTGAGACTCGACCTCAGAAGTCGTAGCAGATGCCCTTGCGTTCCCAGTCGCCGTAGCGGGTCGGCTCCGGCCCGCTCGGACCGCCGATCTCTTTCACCGGGGCCATCGTTTCGGGCCGTTTCGGCTTCACCGCGGGTGCCTCGGCCGCCTTCGCCCGCGTGGCAGGCGGCGAGGCCGGCCGGCTCGCACCCAGTCCCGCTTTACCCAGCCGCGCCGCCTTCGGCCTGTGGCCCTGGAAGCTCTTGCTCATTCAACTGATATGGCGGTTTCGGCGCAGCTTGCCAAGGCTTGACGCGCCTGCCTCGGTCGCCCACTTCTGGAGGGTTTCCAATGGAAGTGAAACGGTTGCAGGCACAATGAACATCATGCGCACCGCGATCCTGCTGGCCGGGATGACGGCGCTCTTCATGGCCGTCGGCTTCATGCTGGGCGGCGAGGCCGGCATGCTGATCGCCCTGGTCATCGCACTCGGCATGAACGTCTTCGCCTACTGGAACTCCGACAAGATGGTGCTGCGCATGTACGGCGCGCGCGAGGTCGATCAGCGCAGCGCGCCCGATTTTCACGGCATCGTGGCACAGTTGGCGGAGAATGCCGGCCTGCCGATGCCGCGGGTCTATATCATCGACAATGCGCAGCCGAACGCCTTCGCCACCGGGCGCAATCCGGAGAACGCCGCGGTCGCCGCCACTACCGGCCTGCTACAGCGCTTGAGCTCGGAAGAAGTGGCTGGCGTCATGGCGCACGAGCTGGCCCACGTGAAGAACCGCGATACCCTGATCATGACCGTCACCGCGACCCTCGCGGGCGCGATCTCCATGCTGGCCAACTTCGGCCTCTTCTTCGGCGGCAATCGCAACAACCCGCTCGGCATCATCGGCGTGCTGGCCGTGGCCATCTTGGCACCGATGGCCGCCATGCTGGTACAGATGGCGATCAGCCGCGCACGCGAGTACGAGGCCGACCGCATCGGCGCCGAGATCTGCGGCCGGCCGCTGTGGCTCGCTTCGGCACTGGAGAAGATCCACAACGCCGCCCACGCCATCGACAACCATCAGGCCGAGCGCAATCCGGCAACTGCGCATCTCTTCATCATCAATCCGCTGCACGCCCACAAGGTCGACGGCCTCTTCTCGACCCATCCGAATACGGAAAACCGCGTCGCCCGCCTCCGCCAAATGGCGGTCGGGATGGGCCAGCAGGTCCGGCCCTGGGGCTGAGGCGTGATCCATAAGGACAGAGCAGCGGTAAAGCTGCGCCCCTTCGCACCGGCCCACGGCGACGCAGCCGCCGATGTGATCCATCGCTCGACGTCGGCGGCCTACAGCTTCATGACTTGGACCCACAGCCGGCAGGGGACCCGCGCCTGGTTCGCGGCGGCTCTAGAGGATTGGACTCAGGTTTGGCTCGCAGAACGCGACGGTCGCGTGGTCGGCGTGCTCTGCCTGCAAGACGATCACATCGACCAGCTCTTCGTCGATAGCGGCGATCAGCGCCTGGGAATCGGCAGCCAGCTGATCGCCAAGGCGTTCGAGCTCTGCGCCGGCCCGATCACACTGCACACCTTCCAGAAGAACCAAGCAGCACGCGCTTTCTATGAGAAGCACGGATTTCGCGCGGTCGACTTCGGCGTCTCCGACGCGGAAGGGGAGCCAGACGTCCTCTATCGACTCGAACCCGCCGAGCGACCCCAACCTGACGCGCCATAGGCACGATTTGACCGTACCAGTTCGACAGCGGCGTGCTACACCTGCCGCGGCATGACGTCGAATTTGCCGCCCCCCAATTCTCGCAAGGTTGCTTTGCGGTTGCTTGGCCGAGTGCTGCGCAAGCAGGAGCCTTTGGACTTAGCGCTTGCTGACGACAGAAGCCTTGCTCAGTTGAGCCGTCGAGATCGTGCCTTCGCGCGCAACCTGGTGGCCACGACACTGCGACGCTTGGGTCAAATCGATGCGCTGATCGGGCACTGCCTGGACCGACCGCTGAAAGCAAAGCTGTCCGGGCTCCAAGACTTGCTGCGGATCGGCACTTGCCAACTGGCTATTCTGGACACACCTGCCCATGCCGCGGTCTCTACCAGCGTCGCACTAGCGCGCGGGCGGCATCTGGCGACCTATCGGGGACTGGTGAATGCGGTGCTGCGGCGCCTCGCTCGCGAGGGACCCGCCCTGATGGCCGAGCAGGAGGCGGCCCGGCTGTGCACGCCGGATTGGCTGTGGCAGGCCTGGAGCCGGGACTACGGCGACGACGGCGCGGCGGCCATCGCAGAGGCCCATCTGGCCGATCCGCCGCTCGACCTCACCGTCAAGGAGACGTCCAGGGACTCGCCGGAGGCCTGGGCAGAGCGGCTCGGAGCCAAGCTGCTGCCGACCGGCAGCCTGCGCCTGCCGCCCGGCACCGGCGATGTCGTTGCCCTTCCGGGATACGACGAAGGCGCCTGGTGGGTACAGGACGCCGCGGCGGCCTTGCCGGCGCGCCTGCTGGGCAATGTGGCCGGCAAGCAGGTGATCGACCTCTGTGCGGCACCGGGCGGCAAGACCGCGCAGCTCGCCGCCGCCGGCGCGGCGGTCATCGCGGTCGAGCGCTCGGCCAAGCGCATGAAGAACCTAACGGAGAATCTGGCGCGCCTCGATCTACAGGCGGCCACCGTGACCGCCGATGCAGTGGCGTGGCGTGCGCCGGAGTCGGCCGACGCCATCCTACTCGACGCGCCCTGCAGCGCGACCGGGACCCTGCGCCGCCATCCGGACATCGCCCACCTGAAGACACCCGACCAGATCGCTTCTCTGACCGAGCTGCAGGACCGCCTGCTGGAAAACGCGCTCGCCAACCTGCGGCCGGGCGGCCTTTTGGTCTTCGCCACCTGCTCGCTGCAGGCCGAGGAAGGGCCGGAGCGGATCGCCGCGCTGCTCAAACGCAGGCCGGGCATCGTCGAACGCCAGCCCATCGCAGCAGACGAGATCGGCGGGCTGGCCGAGCTGGTTACGGCCGAGGGTGATCTACGGAGCCTGCCCTGCCACCTGGCCGAGATGGGCGGTATGGATGGATTCTTTGCTTGCAGATTGCGCCGTATCTAACTGAATACACCGCAATTCTTCCTATTGCGGGCGAGTCCGCTTGCTGTTACCTAAAGGCATGCAGCAGGCCGTCCGAGTCGCGCCTTCGATCCTGGCCGCCGACTTTTCGCGGCTGGGCGAGGAGGTGCGCGCCATCGACCAAGCTGGCGCGGACTACGTCCACATCGACGTGATGGATAATCATTTCGTCCCGAACCTGACAATGGGGCCCTGTGTAGTCGAGGCCCTGCGGCCCCATTCCAAGCTAACCTTCGACGTCCATCTGATGGTCGCGCCCGTCGAGGGGCTGCTACCGGCCTTCGCCGAAGCCGGTGCCGATATCCTGACGGTTCATCCGGAAGCCGGCCCGCACCTGCACAGCACCCTGCAGACGATCAAGAAGCTCGGCAAGAAGGCCGGCGTCTCGCTCAATCCGGCGACGCCGGTCGAGGCGATCGACCCGGTCCTGGAGGATCTCGACTTGGTGCTGGTGATGAGCGTCAATCCCGGCTTCGGCGGCCAGGCCTTCATCCCGGCTACCTTGAAGAAGGTCGAGGCCCTGCGCCGGCGCATCGATGTGCTGGGCAAGCCGATCGACCTGGAGATCGACGGCGGCATCAACTTCGACACCGCGCCCCAGGCAATCGCCGCCGGCGCCGACGTGCTGGTCGCCGGAACCGCCACTTTCCGCGGCGGGAGCGGCGCCTACGCCGACAATATCAGCCGACTGCGCGGCGGCACGGAGCGGGCGGCATGACCTATGGCGCCACCTATGACAGCTCCTCGTTGTTTTCCGAGGGTCCCGGCGATCTGCTGTCCGCGTTGCGCAGCCTCAGCCACCTGCCACGCGATCAGGTGCTGGCGCGCCTTGGCTATACGATCAAGCGGCCCCTCTTCTCGACGCCGTTCTATCCCCTGACGCTGGCCGGGCGCGCGCCGACGGCGCTCTACATCAGCCCGACCGATCCCTGGCCGGGCGACGCGGAGGCGGGCGCCGCCATCGTCCAGGGCAGCTTCACGTTGCTCGGCGTCACCGTGCGCCGGCCGATGCCGCTTTGGGCGCCGGTCGGCATGGGCCGGCGTTGGTGCGAGGAGATGAACAGCTTCTCCTGGCTGCGCGACCTACGCGCGGCCGGCGGCGATTCGGCGCGCCGCACTGCGCGCCACATGGTCGGTGCCTGGATGGACGGTAACCGCCGCTGGAGTCCGCTGACCTGGGGGCCGGTGGTGACCGGCCGGCGGCTCGCCAACTGGCTAGGCCAGTACGACTTCTTTGCGGCCAGCGCCGACGTCGAGTTCCGCCACCGCCTGCTGCGCGAAATGATGCGCCAGGACCGTCATCTTTCGCGCGTGCTGCCGGCCGGGCTTTCCGGCAGCGATGCAATCGCCGCTACCAAGGGCCTGATCTACGCTGGTGTCTGTCTGCCAGGCGCCGATGCGGCACGTGAGCGCGGACTGGCGTTTCTTGAGAACGAGCTACCGCGCCAGGTGCTGGCCGACGGTTGCCACGCGGAACGCAGCCCGGCGCGCCACCTGCGGGTGCTGCGTGATCTGATCGATATCCGCGCGACCCTGGTCAGCGGCGACGTCGAGGTGCCGCCGCAACTGCAGTCGGCTATCGAGCAGATGACGCCGATGCTACGCCTCTTCCAGCACGGCGACGGTGCGCTCGCTTTGTTCAACGACAGCGGCGAGAGCGCCGACTGGCAAGTCGACATGGTCCTGCAGCGCAGCAGCGGCCGCGGGCGCCCGCTGACCAGCGCGCCAGTCAGCGGCTTCCAAAGGCTGCACGCCGGGCGCACCTTGGTGATCGTCGATACCGGGCTGCCGCCCAAACCAGGCTTCGACAGCGCTGCCCATGCCGGAACCCTGAGCTTCGAGATGAGCGTCGGGCGCGAGCGGCTAATCGTCAACTGCGGGGCGCAGCCGGGCGACGGCGAATGGCGCACCGTGCAACGCGCGACAGCGGCGCACAGCACGGCGGTCGTCGCCGAAACCAATTCAGCCCATATCCTGCCGGCCGGGGGGGTTGATCGCGGGCCCGAGGCCGTGACCTGCCGGCGCGACGAGGCCGACGGCAACATCTGGCTCGACATGAGCCACGACGGCTATCGCCCCAATCTACAGGTGATCCACCACCGCCGTCTCTATCTGGCCGCCTCCGGCGATGACCTGCGCGGCGAGGACCGCTTCGAGGGGCCGCCAGGCAAGGACTTCAAGCTACGCTTCCACCTACATCCCAGCGTCAAAGTCAGCTTGACAACGAGTGGCGATGCGGTGCTCTTACGCCTGCCGAAGGGGGACGGTTGGCGACTGCGCGCCAAGGGCGCAGTCATGCACCTTGATCACAGCGTTTACCTCGGCCAGCCGGGGGTTGTAAGGCGCGGTCAGCAGGTCGTGCTGTCAGGCACCACGTCCGGCGAGACCACAACCGTAAAATGGGCCTTGAAGCGCGAAGCCAAGCTGCGCAAAAAGCGCTAGACCGACGTTCGCACGCTCACGGAGTGCGAAGTCGGCGTCCGGTTACCGACATCCAATCGCCGACACCCAGCCACTGGCATCCAGTCAAAAGGTCCGCACTCGGCCGATCATGACCCAAAGCCTTCCCTTCTGGCCGCTGCTGTTGGCCTGCGCCCTGCTGACGGCCGTGACCTGGGCAGCGACCTGGGCCATGCGGGAACTGTTGCTGCGCTATCACATCCTGGACCTGCCCAACGAGCGCAGCAGCCACAATGTCGCAAAGCCGCGAGGCGGCGGGCTAGCACTGGTGCCGATGCTGTTGCTGGCCTGGTTGCTCTGGCGTCCCTGGCTGGCGAGCGTGCCGCCCGGCTTCAATATTGCGATTCTCGGCGCCATCTGGCTGGTCGGCATCTCCTGGCTCGACGACCTGCGCGACCTCTCGGCCGCCTGGCGCCTGGCAGCCCAGGCCGCGGCGGTCGCCGCCGGGCTGGCGCTGATGGGCGAGGCCGGACTGTTCTTCCAGGGCCTGCTGCCGCCGTTGCTCGATCGCCTGCTTGCCGGCCTGCTCTGGTTGTGGTTCGTCAACCTCTTCAACTTCATGGATGGGATCGACGGGATCAGCGCGGTGGAGACCATCGCGATCGGCTTCGGACTGGGTCTGGCCGCCTGGGCTGCAGGGCTGGACGTCAGCCTGATCGTGCTCGGCTGGCTCGCCGCCGCCGCCGCACTCGGCTTCCTGCCGTGGAATTGGGCACCGGCCAAGCTGTTTCTCGGCGATGTCGGCAGTATTCCGGTCGGCTATCTACTCGGCTGGCTGCTGCTGATCATGGCAGCGGAAGGCCAGTGGGCCGTCGCACTGATCCTTCCCGCTTACTACTTGGCGGACGCGACGCTTACGCTGATGCGCCGCGCCGTGACCGGCAAGACTCTATGGCAGGCGCACCGCGAGCACTTCTATCAGCAACCGGTCGAAGCCGGCCGGCCACACGAACTGGTGGCACGGCTGATCGTCGTGGGCAACCTGGTGCTGGTTGGTCTTGCACTGTTGGCCACCCAGGGCTATCCCTGGGTTGCGATCGGCGCCGCCTGCGTCTTGGTCGGCGCGCTGCTGACGGTACTGCAACGCTGGAGCCGCGACGAGCGCTGACAGGCGCGACGCGGGGCCCGTGGAAGGCAGGCAAGGTCGATCCGCGGCGAGCACTCTGCTGTTTGGCCGAGATGCTATTTTGATTGCCAAGGCGGGGGCATGAAGTTCGGACTAGCTAAACTGCAGCGTGCGGCGACCGCGTTCGCGCACGACGTCATCGTGGCGATAGCGTCGTTCTTTATAGCGTTGTTCCTCAGGCTCGGCGACGCAGCGGTCTACTACATCAACGATAGTCTGATCCTCGCGGTTGCCATCTACACAGCGGTCTGCGCGTCCGTGTTCTGGTTCACCGGCCTGTACCGTGGCATTTGGCGCTACGCCTCGCTCAACGACGTCTTCGCCATCGTCAGGGCGGTCACATTGGCGTTGCTGATCTTCCTCGCGGTGACCTTCATGATCACCCGCCTGGAGGCAGTGCCGCGCTCCACGCTCTTCATCAACTGGTTTGTCCTGGTGTTCATGCTGAGCGCGCCGCGCATGGTCTACAGAGTCTTCAAGGATCAGGGATTCAATCACCTGCTGGAGCGCAGCGACCGCGCCCGCGTGCCGGTCCTGCTGATCGGCGTCGGCGATTCGGCGGAACTCTTCATCCGCGAGATGGCACGCGATCCGGCGGCGCCCTACGAGGTGCTGGGGATCATCGACAACGGCAACGGCAAGAGCAACATTGGGTTACAGGTTCGCGGTATCTCGGTGCTCGGCACGATTGCCGACCTGCCGCGCGAGCTCACCAGGCTGAGCTTTCAGGACCGCAAGCCGCAGCGGCTGATCCTGACCCGGCGACTGGAACGGGAGGCAATGGAGCGCCTGCTCGACCTGGCCGACGCGGCCGGGATGACGATCGCCCGGCTGCCGCGCCTGACCGATTTCGCCAAGGGGGTGACGGGAGAGGAGCCGAGAGGCGGCATCGAGGTGCGGCCAATCGCCATCGAGGATCTGCTGGGGCGCACCCAGGCCAAGCTCGACCGGCGCATCATGCGCCGGCTGATCGACGGCCGACGTGTCCTGGTGACCGGTGCCGGCGGCTCGATCGGCGCCGAGCTGGTGCGGCAGATCGCCGGCTTCTCGCCGGCCCGGATCACTCTGCTCGATAACGCCGAGTACCTGCTCTAGGGCCTGTTGAGATTCATCTTGAATTGATGATGGCGGCGGCGAGATGGATGCAGGCGGCGAAGCTCTGGTCGGTTTTGTCGGCGCGCAGGGCGATGCGTTTGAATTCTTTGAGTTTGCAGAAGA
>Ga0209458_1000189_pt1 | contig 29456 bp, 31 predicted proteins | sample WorMetLIZAISLAND_FD_187411 | JGI IMG/M metagenome (GOLD analysis project Ga0209458, IMG submission 187411) | Marine gutless worms symbiont microbial communities from Max Planck institute for Marine Microbiology, Germany - Inanidrilus manae... ...
TCCGGGTGCTGGGCGATCAGCAAGCCGAAAGTCTTGGCATAACTCAGGGCCCGGCGCATCAATTGCGAATCGGCGATCGGCCGGAAACCGTCAGTGAAGGCGACGGCACCGGATTCGGCGAGCATGCCGAACTCGGCGATCTCCTCTCCCCCCAGGCCCTTGGTCACGGCGGCGTAGGGGTAGACCTTGGCGAGCCCCAGTTTGCGAGCGCGGCGCGCTACGAACTCGACCACCGACATATCATCAATGGCCGGATCCGTGTTGGGCAGACAGACGACCGTCGTGACCCCGCCGGCAACGGCGGCGCGCCCGGCGCTGGCCAGGGTCTCCTTGTGCTCGAAACCGGGCTCGCCCAGATGGGCGCGCATGTCGACAAGGCCGGGCGCAAGGCCGCGACCGTGGCAATCGACCAACGCTGCATCCTCCGGCACGCCGTCCTCGAACAGACCGGCGGCGCATTCGGCAATCGTTTCGCCGTCGGTCAGCAGCCCGCCCTTGGCATCCAAACCGCTCGCCGGGTCGATCAAGCGGGCATTGACGTAGGCGGTACGCTGCGGGCGATCGGATTGCGTCACGGTCAGAGGTTCCTCAAAACAGTGCGATCAAGGTTCTCCATCAAAACCTCGAGACAGGCCATGCGCACGGCGACACCCATCTCAACCTGTTCACGGATGACGCTACGGCCGAAGTCGTCAGCCACCTCGGTGTCGATCTCAACGCCTCGGTTCATGGGACCCGGGTGCATGATCAAGGCGTCTTCCTTTGCGTTGCCGAGTTTCTCATAATCGAGGCCGAAGAAATTGAAGTACTCGCGGATCGACGGGAAGAAGTTGCCGTGCATGCGTTCGCGTTGCAGGCGCAGCATCATGACGATATCGACGTCCTTGAGGCCCTGTTCCATGTCGTAGAAGACCTCGACACCAAGCCGTTCCACATCGAACGGCAACAACGTGTGCGGGGCGATCAGTCGGACCCGCGCGCCCATGATGTTCAAGAGATGGATGTTGGAACGTGCCACGCGGGAATGCAGGATGTCACCGCAGATAGCGACCGTCAGGCCGGACAGCTCGCCGCGCCGGCGCCGGATGGTCAACGCGTCGAGCAGCGCTTGTGTCGGGTGCTCGTGACTCCCATCACCGGCATTGATCACGGCGCAATTGACCTTCTCGGCCAGCAGCTGCACGGCGCCGGAAGCCGGATGGCGCACCACGAGCACGTCCGGGTGCATGGCGTTCAGGGTCATTGCCGTGTCAATTAGTGTTTCGCCCTTTTTGATGGAGCTTGTCGACACGGTCATGTTGATGACATCACCGCTTAAACGCTTGCCGGCGAGTTCGAAGGATGTGCGGGTCCGGGTCGAGTCTTCGAAAAACAGATTGATGATCGTGCGCCCGCGAAGAAGGCTCTTCTTTTTGTCGGCTTGCCGGTTCTGTTCGACGTATTCTTCCGACTTGTCGAGGAGGTAGGAAACCTCCGGAGGAGAAAGACCTTCGATGCCGAGAAGATGGCGGTGTGTATAGGGTCTTTCTTCCGTCGGAATGTCGTTCATGAGAGGCGACTATAGAAACGTCGTCTATCCGACGCAAGGGAACGATCGAGGTCGCTGACGTTCCTCCAAACATTCAGCGATTTCAGTGCTTTCGAGGCGGTTACTCCAATAGGGACACGTCTTCGAAATCGGACGAATCATCGAAAAACCGATCCGGATTCCCCACCCGTTCAATGCGTGTTCACCCCGCGTATATCCTCCTCAGGCGCCCGACGTCGCGGATCGACACTGTCGTGTGTTTTGTCGAGACGCCGACAGCAGCCAACTTGGCGAAGTCGCGGGACAGTTTTTCCGGTACCACGCCGATCATCGAGGCCAGGACCATCTTGGAGACCGGTAGATGCACAACCGCCGCGCCTTTGCTGACGCTGGTCAAACTGGACAGGAAACCGGCCAGCCGTTGCAACGATGTACGGCCCTTGAGGTCGGCAAGGTGACGTCCGACCTCATTTTGGATGCCGGCCAATTCGGCGATCAGGTCTTCAGCCATATGCGGTGAGTTCATCAGGCTCTCGCCGACCCGCTCGAGGGGGAATGCGAGAAGGCGTGAGGGTCGCACGGTTTCACAACTGACCGTGTAGGTTTGCTGTCCCGGAACGGCGGGGAAAACTAGGGTGCGGCCCGCCCTGAAGAACTCGGAGTGTGCTCTCACGACCGCGTTTCGAGGCGGTAAACACCTTGACCTGGCCCTGCAGCAAGAGAAACAACAATCGCGCCGGACGGCCGGCAACGAATACGGTCTGGCGCTTGTCCAGTTCGAAAACGCGGGCCTCGGCGAAAAGCCTGTCCAAATCCGCAGCGCCGGCTCGACGAAACGGGGAAAAGGACCGCACCCACTCGATGTCCGAGGATTGCGGTACCAGCGGTTCGGGTACGGTATTCATGGCGCCTCGCAATAGGTCTGTAACCCGATGGGGTCGTCGATCCGAACGGTGTTTCCGCGAACTGCGACGCCCAGACCCCGCAACCGCTTCAGGCAACGCGATAGGGCCGGCGCGGTGATGCCGAGATGCCGGGCCAGTAGCGTCTTGGATACAGGCAACCGGAACGGTCCGGTTTCGGGCTCGCGCGCAGCCAAAGACAAGAGGTAAGTTGCGAGCCGGCGCGTCGCCGGGTTCAAGGTCATTTCCGTGGCGGCGGTCGCAATTCGGTTTACGGTTTCCGACGCTTCTCGCAACGCGGCGACCAGCTGATCGGGGTTCGACGCTAGACGATCGTGGTAGGTCTCCTTCGCCATGCTGCGGACGACTGATTGCATGGCGGCCCGAGCGCTGAACCGATGGCGCTTATCAGAAGCACCGACCGGGTCGCCGATCAACGAACCGCCGTTTCGGAAATCAACGGAGATTTGCTCGGTTCCTTCCAAGGGCGAGAGGATTTCGATCAGGCCGGAGCGAACGAAGAAGACTCGATCGGCAGGATCCCCGCGGAGAAAGAGAAATTGTCCCCGCTTGATCTGCGCATCCGGCCGGTCGGACCAGATTTCGGGCGGTTCGACCAATCCGTCGAGACCGGGGAACAAAGGGGCATGAAGCACGGCAGCGCGGTCGGTTGCGCGATCGGCAGAATGGACCATCGTGTTTTCCTTCCTCGGCGCGCCGCATCCTCGTTCAAATGGAATTGGAAACGCGCCTGGCATTGTTTCGGTCCGGTTGCTCCGAAAGGGACGGAGGACCGGTGTTCACAGGTCAGCGAACGTTTCGCTCAAGTGAGGAAGGGAGAGGGGGGTGCCCGGGCCCGTTCGACGACGGTCATGCGGCCCAGCAGGGGTATCGCTGCCGCCGCCATGGAACGGCAATGATAAGATGCCGGAACGTGGAGTGCCGACGAGGCAATCGAATCGGCCACGCTGGACGAGACCAGACAAAAGGCACAGGTCTCTGGAGCTTCGGGATCTTCGGGAGAACCCTGGCCGGAATCAGGCAGGACGCTGATACCTTGTGACGTGCAGATAATACGGAAGGGATCGACGATTTGCGCCGGCAATAGCTCGGCCGCGAAGGCTTGGGCAATGGGTGCCAGCACCGAGAACCACATGGCGACGAGCGCCAGCTTCGCCGCCGCACCGCGTCTTGATTTTCGGGTTTCGTCGAATGTTGTCATCGGGATCGCGACCCAATTGCTCCAGCCATGAGACCGACCTAGGAACCCACTAGGATAAGCCCTGTGCTCGAAACCGACATAACAAAAGTCAAGAGTTTGCAGACCGGCTGCCGACGCCCCATCCATGGCCGGTTCCACATCCGACGATGGTGTGATAGGCCTTGTCCAGCACATGACCAGCAATTGGGAACTGAAGCGCAATGGAAGACGTATCGGGCATTCGTGCCGGCCTCGGTGAGAGCCCGGTTTGGTCGGCCGAGGAGGGTGTCGTCTATTGGATCGACATTCCCGGGAAAGCGTTGCACCGAACCGATCCGGCGACGCGGCAGACCGATAGCTGGCCGATGCCGAGTCATCCCGGCAATGTATCGCTGCGCAAGGCGGGTGGTCTCATCGTGGCTCTCGAGGACGGGCTGTATAGTTTCGATACGGGTTCAGAAACCCTGAACCGCCTCGTGGCCATCGAAGACGACATGGCGGACAACCGCCCTAATGACGGTAAGTGCGACGCCCGGGGGCGGCTGTGGTTCGGCACCATGAACAAGGTTGGCGGCACCCGTCCGACCGGCCGATTTTATAAAGTCGATACGGATTTGACGGTTACGGAAATCGCCGACGGCATCGAAATTCCCAACGGGCTCGCCTGGAGTCCGGATGATCGCGTCATGTACCATACGGACACCCACTCCAATATGGTTTCCGCCTACGTCTTCGATGTGGACAGCGGCCAACGCGGCGCGCGTCGCGATTTCTTTCCGTTTGACCGGCAGAAGATCGGCGGTGTCGATGGCGCTGCGGTCGACGTCGAAGGTGGATATTGGACGGTGCTTTTCAGGGGCGCGAAGTTGATCCGCATTTTGCCGGACGGCCGCGTTGACCGCGAAATTGCTCTTCCCGTTTCGCAACCGACCATGCCGGCGTTCGGTGGCACCGACTTGAATACGCTCTACATTACGTCGGCTACCGAGGGCTTAGACGGGTCGGCGCGCGAGGCCCAACCGCATGCCGGCGGGCTGCTGGCCGTGCCGGTCGACGTCGCCGGTTGCCCGGTGCACGCCTTCGGCGGATAACCGGACAACGGGCGAGTCTCGTCGGACCAGTCTATAGCCTTTTTATTGCCTCCTCGACGATGTGAGCCGGCGTGATTCCAAAATGTTCGGCAAGGTCGCCTTCGGCCCCGGAGGCGCCGAAGCTTGACATGCCGACGAAGCCACCGTTCTCACCGACATAACGTTCCCAGCCGAGACCGGTGGCGGCCTCGACGGCAACGCGGACGGTACCGCGGCCGATGACCGCGTCACGGTATTCCGCATCCTGCTCCTCGAACAGTTCCCAGCAAGGCATTGAAACGACGACCGTTGGGATGCCGTCGGCCTGTAGTGTTTCGCGGGCGGCCAGCGCGACCTGCACCTCGGAGCCGGTGGCGAATAGCGTTACCCGGCGCGCTCCGCCTTCGGCCTCGGCTAGCACGTAGGCACCCTTGGCGGCCCGGTTTTCGGCACCGCCGTCGTCGCGCAGCGTGGGCACAGCCTGGCGCGAGTGGATGAGGGCCGAGGGGCGATCTCTCTGCTCCAGCGCCAATTCCCAGCATTCGGCCGTCTCGACGGCGTCGGCAGCGCGGAAGACAAGCAGGTTTGGCATGGCGCGCAGCGACGGGACCTGTTCGACAGGTTGATGGGTCGGGCCATTTCGCCCAATGCCGATGGAGTCGCGGCTAAAAACGAAAAGCACCGGCAACCCCATCATCGCGGCCATGCGTAGCGAGTGGCGTTCGTAATCGGAGAAGGTCAGGAAGGTGGCGCCGTAAGGCACGACACCGCCGTGCAGGACCATGCCGTTCATCATCGAACCCATGGCGTGTTCGCGCACACCGTAATGGATATAGGTGCCGCCGCGGTCGTCCTTGGTAAAGGGTCGCATGTGGTTCTTGTGCTTGGTCGCCGCTTCCAGGTCCGGAGCGCCGCCGATCAACTCGGGGATGGTGTCGGCGAGAGCGCTGACGACGGCGCCGGAGGTCTTAATCGTCGGCTGCGACGGTTTTTGGTCGGCCATGGCATCCTTGAAATCGTGCAACGCCGCGAGCCAACCTTCCGGCAGGTCGCGGTTGAGGACCCGCTCGAACTCGGCCTTTTCGCCGGCGGGCAGCGACCCGACCCGATGATGCCAGGCGTCGTAAGTGTCGACGTTGCGAAGCCCGGCCGTGCGCCAGGCCGCCAGGATTTCGTCTGGTACAACGAAGGGTTCGTGCGGCCAGCTCAGGAAGGCGCGGGCCGCGTCCGTGTCCTCCTTGTAGACTTTGCCGCCGTGGGCGGCGCGCTGCGACTGGATGCGCGGCATCCCAAAGCCAATCTCGGTTCGGCAGGCGACCAAGGATGGGCGCGGGTCGTCTTTGGTTAACGATAGGGCTGCGTCGACGGAGTCCACGTCTTGGCCATCAGCCTCGACCACATGCCAACCGGACAGCCGAAAGCGAGCCAGATTGTCGTCGCTTGTCGCTTGAGCGATGTCACCGTCGTCGGTGATCTTGTTGTCGTCCCATAAGAAAACGAGATTGCCCAGTTGCAAGTGGCCGGCCAGCGAAATAACCTCCTGGGTCACGCCTTCCATCATGCAGCCGTCACCGAAGAGTGCATAGGTGCGGTGGTTGACCAAGTCGTGTCCGAAACGATGACGCAGGAATTCCTCTGCAACAGCCATGCCGACGGCATTGGCGACGCCTTGGCCGAGCGGTCCGGTTGTCGTTTCGACTCCGGCGTCGAGGTCATATTCCGGATGCCCGGGGCAACGCGAACCCAGCTGGCGGAAATTCTCGATCTGATCGAGCGACATTTTATCGTAGCCGGAAAGGTAGAGTACCGAATAGATCAACATGGATCCGTGACCATTGGACTGAACGAAACGGTCACGATCCGGCCAGTGAGGGTCCTTCGGGTTGAATTTGAGATGCCGCGTGAACAGGGCGGTGGTGATCTCGGCGCAACCCAGTGGCGTGCCCGGGTGGCCATCATTGATCTTTTCAAGGGCATCCATGGACAAAAAGCGTATGGCGTTGGCCATCAGTCGGGGATCGACCACCGATCGGCTGCCAAAGCGAGGGTCGACAAAAGTCATGACGGGTCCTCCTAGATGAGGTCGTGGAGATAGGACTGGACGACCGTTGGATTGCGCGCTGTCAGCAACTCGTCCATTTTCGGATAGTCGATTCGATCGGCAACTTCCTTCAATTTGTTGGTGATTTTCGCGGCTTGGGCGAAGACGGCCCGCGCGTCGTGCTCTTTGGGCACGATGTCGAATGTGAACCAATCGTCGTAGCCCAGTTTTTTGAGAAAATAGAAAAGCTCGATGAATTCCCAGGTGTGGACGGAACCTGGGGTCAGATCCCAATCGGCGCGGCCGTCGTTGTCATTGAGGTGCACGTAGAACAATTTGCCGGCCCGGGCCAGCATGGCTGCCGAAGCGGCCGAATTTTCATTGGCGAACATGGCGTGCCCGGTATCCATGGTGACGCCCAGGTTTTCCGCGCCGACCATCTGGCAAAAAGCGAGGGTTTCGCCAGCGTTGCCGAGGAGTGAGCGGACACGGGGCTCGCTGATCTTGTATTCGATGCAGACCTTTACCTCCGGGTTGTGGGCGGCGACTTCGGCGTAATACTCCGCCGCGTAGTCGAGGGCGCGCACGTAATCCATCTCGAACGGATAGTCGAAGCCGTCATTGAGCGGGCAGTTGGTCACCCGGTAGGCGCCAAGCTCGGCTGAAAGGTCGATGGCGCGTTTAAAGTCGTCGACGGCGTCGCGCCGGTCGGCGGCGTTCTCGGACGTCCAAGCGCCACGCAGCCAGTAGTCGTTGCGGACCGATCCAAAATTGATGGCGGATACGGAAAGGGCGTTTCGCTGAAGGGCCTCACGCAGGACGCGGACGTCGGAGAAGTCGGCCGGATAGCGTAGCTCAACACCGTCACAACCCTCCGTTTCTCCAGCGAATCCGAGGACTTCCTCGGTGCCGACGGGGGCGCCATACTGCAGGAAGCGGTTGCGTGTTTGACCGAGAAAAAGCGTGATGATCGAGAGTTTCAGCATGGCGCCCTCCGACCGTTGATAGGGGGAGTGATGGATCGGTTTAGGAATAAGTAAACGTATCGGATAATGTATACATTGTCAATAAGAACAACACTACATTTCTGGAAATTTCCGCTGACGGTCAGGAAAACCGACGCTTGAGGCGGCCGGTCACTGTTTCCGAATACTCGACTCGATGCCTAGAATGCCGGTTCGAAACGCCGCCGCTCGAGGCAGGCGGCGCAGCCATTATGCCTAGAACGCGCCTTCGACGATGTTGCTGGGTTCGCCCCGCACAAAGTTCTCGATGTTGTCGATCATCTGATCAATCAAGACCTGCTGCGCTTCGTCACTGGCCCAGGCAATGTGCGGCGTGAAGATAACGTTGGGGCGGGCCGCAACTTTCATCAGGGGATGATCGGCGGGCGGCGGCTCGGGGAAGGTGACGTCGATGGCAGCCCCCCGAACCAGGCCTTCGTCGAGCGCGCGGACCAGGTCCTCCTCGACGATCAATCCTCCACGCGCCGTGTTGACGATCAACGGTTTATTCTTCATCTGCTGGAACTCCGACAAGGCCAGGAGGCCGCGAGTTTGCTCGATCAACGGGCAATGCAAAGTGATGACGTCGGCCGTCTCCAGGACCTCTTCCCAGGGCGTATATAACGGCCCCAACCCGCTGACACCTTTGTGGGCGGCGAACACCGGTTCCATGCCGAAGGCGCGGGCTAGCGTGGCGACGCTTTGTCCGATACTGCCCTCACCGATGATACCAAGGCGCTTACCGTGCAATTCCCAGATCGGTTGGTTGAAGAAACAGAACTGATCGGCCTTGATCCATTCGCCATCGATGACGTCTTGGCGGAACGGAATGATCTGACGCGCGAACGCCAGGATCAGAGCGAAGGTGTGCTCGGGGACCGTATGCACCGCGTAACCCCGTATATTCGACACCAGGATACCGGCTTCCTGACAGTAGGCCTTGTCGACGCAATCAGTGCCGGTGGCAGCCATCGCGATCAGTTTCAGGTCCGGTAGTTTTGCCAGCGTTTCTCCGCTTAAGGGAACCTTGTTATCGATACAAATGGTGGCGCCGGCGAGCCGTTCGACCGCCTGTTCGGCGGAGGTGCGGTCATATTCAGTCCACGTATGGGGAAAATCCGGGCGCCTTACGGTGATCTGTGGAGCGATGGTATCGCGATCAAGAAAGACAATTTTGTGTTCGGGCATGATCAGTTCCTCTGTTTTACAGGTCAAACGATCGGGTTGGCACCCCGACTATGCCCCCGAACCACCAAGAGTGCCCGACATCCTGGCTTTCGCAAGCACCGATTGGCGTGTGAACCTTAGTGTACTCAAGGAGAATGAGTTCAGGGCGCTATTCGTCGCTGACTTCGCAGAGATTGCGCAGGACGGTCGCATCGCGGATCCGGATTTTGCGGCCGTAACAGGTGACGCCATAGGGTTGCAGCTTTTTCAGCGCCCGCGAAAGGCTTTCAGGTTCCATACCGAGGTAATTGGCGATCAATGCTTTTTTGTAGGGCAAAATGACCTCGATACCATTGTTTTTCGACGGCGCCAGGCGAAGCAGGTAGCACGCCAGGCGCGGCATGGTCGGCATCAGGAGGATACTCTCGAAATGGTCCGATACCTCCTGCAGGCGTTTGGCCAACAAGCGGATTACGTTGCTGGCCACGGCTGTATTCTGCTCCATGGCACGGGAAAAAGTCACCGCGGGAATCTCCAGAATTTGGCATTCACCAACGGCGACGACGGTCTCCGTGTATTCGCCGACCTCGAGGACGCCACGCAACCCGAACGTATCGCCAAGTTGCATGACCATGAGAACGGCGTGGCGCGCCGGTGTGCCGCGCACGATTTGGACTTTCCCTTGCAGAATAAGGAATACGACGTCAGCGGGATCACCCGCGCGACAAATAAAATCGCGGTTCTTGTAACGCTTGATCGATGAATCGGAAATGACTCCGTCCACGACCGCCGGTGTCGAACCCGTAAACAATCCCGCGCCGCGAATCATTTCCACGTCGGCGGTCATGGGACGACGTACTGGTGCCCCCATAGTCCATCCATTTCTTATGCCGTCATCAAGGCATTGGCCGCTCGCGGCATCAACGGCGGCCGGGAATTGGCCCTATAATCCCAAACGATTTATGGGTAGGCCTTAACCGAGATCAAGTTCCTGCCGTGGCCCTTGCATTCTGTTAAGCGGCATCAGCGTCGTTAATCCGCCTCAACTCGCCACCGGGGTCGACCTTCAGAACTTAACAAAGATCAAGGCGTGGATGAGGCAAGCATGGTCTTTTGACTGCCGCTTTCTTAACTGCGCAGAGAGATAAGGAGCCATTTCTTATGAGTGAAACCGAAACCGGTGCAGCGGCGCCGGAAAACGCGTCGGGAGGTGGCGGAAAGAGTGAACCCATACCCTTTATGCAACAGTTATTGGATAACCCATTCCTCCTGTTGTTCATTGGGATCACGGTTCCTACCGCCTCGTACCTGATTTGGGGGATCATGGAGGTCGTCTCCATTCCCATCGCTAACTAATAGGGGGCTAGGATGGCAATTTTCCCTCCCGAAGAGCGGATTTGGTGGAAAGAACCAATCGAGCGCTCTGAGGTTTTATGGATCTCGATCGCCCTTGTATGGGCGCTCATTATGTTTTTCATGATGCCTTATTGGCACATCGTCGGTGAACAGAACCTGGCGAACGAGGCTTATCGTATCAAGCCCGACGTCTTCGCCGAACGCACCGAGGCGATGGTAGATAAGTATACGGTAAGAGAAGAGGGCGACACCGGCGTGCCGGTTGTCCATCCGCCCGCTGGCTCCGACATCTACATGTTGGCCCGCCTGTGGGAGTGGTACCCGGTTCTCGAACTGGAAAAAGACAAATCGTATCGCCTGCACCTGTCGTCGGTCGACTGGCAGCACGGATGGTCGCTGTTGCCGGAGAACATCAACATTCAGGTTCACCCGGATTACGAGATGGTTATCACCATCAAGCCGAACCGGGCCGGCGAATACGCGATTGTCTGTAACGAATTCTGCGGGATCGGCCACCACACGATGGTCGGCAAGATCCACGTGGTGGATAAGTAAGGGATGAGATCATGGCTGTTAACAATGAATTTCGGACTTGCCCCACCACGGGGTTCAAGATCCACCTTCCCGCCGACAAGCTGATCAAGTGGAACGCGGTCACGGCCGTCGTTTTCCTGCTCATCGGCGGTATCTTCGGCATCGGCGTCGCACTGACCCGATGGCCGGCCGTGCACCTGCTGCCGCCCGAGTGGTTCTATCTTGCCCTGACCGCGCACGGACTTGATGTGCTGCTGGTTTGGATCATCTTCTTCGAAGTCGCGATCCTCTATTTCGCCTCGGCGATCCTTCTCGGATGCCGCTTGGCGACGCCGAAGATGGCATGGATCGCCTACTGGCTGATGATGGTCGGCGCAATCATGACCAACATAGCGGTCCTGCGCGGCGACTCGAGCGTGATGTTTACCTCCTATGTGCCGATGATGGCGGCGCCCGACTTCTATCTCGGGATCATCCTGTTCGCCGTCGGCGCCTTGATCGCGTGCTTCGTCTTCTTTGGGACGCTGGTCATCGCCAAGGACGAGAAGACCTATGAAGGATCGGTGCCGCTGGTAACCTTCGGCGCCATCGTCGCCGCGATCATCGCTGTGTTCACCATCGCGGCGGGCGCGATCATTCTGATCCCGACGTTGTTGTGGTCCGTCGGTTACGTCGGTCACATCGACACCGTGATGTACAAAGTCGTCTGGTGGGCCATGGGGCACTCCTCGCAGCAGATCAACGTGGCCGCGCATATCGCGTGTTGGTATGCTCTGGCGGCGATCCTGTTCGGCGCCAAGCCGCTTTCTGAGAAGGTCAGCCGCACGGCGTTCCTGCTGTACATCCTGTTCCTGCAGATTGCCAGCGCCCACCACCTCCTGGTCGAGCCGGGATTGAGCTCCGAATTCAAGGTGTTCAATACCTCTTACGCTCTCTACCTGGCGGTTCTGGGCAGCATGATCCACGGCCTCACCGTCCCGGGTGCCGTTGAAGCAGCTCAACGCAAGAAGGGCTTCAACAGGGGACTTTTCGAGTGGCTCCGTAAATGCCCCTGGGGCAACCCGAGCTTCTCCGGCTTCGCGCTGTCCGTCGTCATGTTCGGGTTCCTTGGCGGAATCTCGGGCGTCATGATGGGCACCGAGCAGCTCAACCTGATCACGCACAACACCATTTACGTTCCGGGCCACTTCCATGGCACGGTCGTCGTCGGCACGACGCTGGCGTTCATGGCGCTCGCCTACTGGGTGGTGCCGGTGTTGTGGCAGAAGGAACTGTGGGGCGCCGGTATGGCCAAGTGGCAGCCGTACCTGTTCGGTATCGGCATGGGCTTGGCCTCGGTGTTCATGATGGGAGCGGGTACCCTCGGTGTGCCGCGTCGCCATTGGGACATCAACTTCGCCGATGCCATGATGACCTACGACTTCCCCGGCGCCGCCCATATGATGATGGGATTGAACGGCATGGCGGCCCTTATGGGCGGCCTTGGCGGCTTGATCTTCATCCTCAACATGGTTGGCACCATTCTCTGGGGTAAGCCGAAGGTCAACGAGCCGGCGCCGGAGCAGGCACCGGAGCCCGCCGCTGTCGCCAGTTACGGCAGTGCCGGTACGCTGGCCGTGCCGGGGACCTTCGCCCTCGCCATGGTCTTCCTGACAGCGTTCGTTCTCTACTACTTCGTGAACTGGAAGTACCTGGCGGGCGTCTGGCCCCTCAGCTAAATCACCGTGGACCGACGGGGGCCGTTTCGACGGCCCCCGTCGCCATTGGTCTTCTTTCGTTGAATTGATTGAGACCCGAGGTCTGCGATGAGGGAATTGAGTTCCCTTCTCCATAACGTCTTCAAAAACCGCATCGGCATGGCCAACATGGTAAGCACACTTGCCGGAAGTTATTTCCTTTTCCACAGTATCCGTTACGTTGGTGCCCCGACGCCACCGATGGCGACGAAGAACTTCTTCGCATCGCTCGTCCGGTTGGGCCTGTTGGTTCTCGGCGCTCTTGTGGGAGCCGTCACCGGATTATGAACTTGATGAATCTAACACGTTTTCTGGCGTCCGTTATGCTGTTGTTGGTCGTCGGTGACGCCGCGGCTAAAACGGCCGCCCAGAAGCTGCGCGAGGAGCACGCCGCCCAGCAACCGTTGTCGCGCACGGGCCAAGAGCAAGCTGCGCTTGCCCGCAGCCAGGCGGTCGTCGGCCAAAAAATCGGCGATCTTAGTTTTCGCGACACTGGCGGGCGCGCGGTCCGACTGTCTCAGTTCCTCGGCAAGCCGTTGATCATCAACCTGATCTACACCAGTTGCGCCGAGAGCTGCGGCGTCGTCACGGCGATGCTCGCCGATACCTATGAGACCGCGTTCGATGCCTTGGGTGCTGACAGTTTTACGGCGCTGACCATCGGCTTCGATTGGAAAAACGATACACCCGCTCGCATGCGAACCTATGCGAGGCAGCAGGGTGTCGAGGGGTTTGCGGGATGGCATTTCCTGAGCGGTGATGAGGACACAGTTCAAAAGCTGGTCGAGGCCGTCGGTTTCACCTATTTCCCGTCGCCGAAGGGGTTCGACCACCTGGATCAAATGACGATCATCAAAGGCACGGGCGTCATCGATTCACAGATCTACGGCGACCTGTTCGATAAACCCCTGTTGATCGAACCGCTGAAAGCGTTGGTTTTCGGGACGACGGCGCCGTTCCGTTCGCTCGACGATTTGATCAAGAAAGTACGATTGTTTTGCACGCTTTACGATCCTGCGGCCGACCGATACCAGTTCGATTATTCGCTATTCCTGCAGATTGCCGTCGGCGCAGTGATCATCACCATCGGTTTCACGATCCTCGCGAGGGAGCTCCTGGCGGCGCGGCGAAGGCGCCGTAAAAACGAAAAGAGCGCAGCCTAATGAACAAAAGAACCTTGACCGAGAAGGTCGGCCAAAGCCCATGTTGAAAATTCTGCAAATGCCGCTCAGACGTGGCTTCAGTTGGCTCGAAGCCCTGTTTGACAAACCCTACGGCCCCCCCTGGAATCCGCTTCGGCAACTGGGCACCCTATCGTTTTTCTTTTTCTGGGTCGCTGCCGTCACCGGGATTTACGTCTTTATCCTTTTCGATACCAGCGTCACCGGCGCCTATGAGTCGGTCGAATATATGACCGTCGAGCAGTGGTATCTGGGTGGAGTCATGCGCAGCCTGCACCGCTATTCTTCGGACGCCATGGTCGTCACCATGGCGCTGCATCTGCTCCGCGAGTTTGCCCAGGATCGTTACCGCGGCCCGCGTTGGTTTTCCTGGTTCACTGGCGTACCGGTGATCTGGCTGCTATTCCTTTCGGGGATCAGCGGCTACTGGCTGGTCTGGGATCAGCTCGCCCAATACGTCGCTATCGGTTCTATGGAATGGTTCGACTGGCTCGGTGTTTTCGGCGAACCGGTGGCCAACAACTTCCTGACCCGGGGCAGCCTGGACGACCGCTTTTTCAGTCTCCTGGTGTTCATCCACATTTTCGGTCCGCTGTTCCTGCTATTCGCTATGTGGGTACATATCTTGAAGATCAACCGGGCCAAGACCAATCCACCACGCGGCCTGGCGCTCGGATCGCTGGCCATGCTGACCGTACTTTCGTTCGTCAATCCGGCGGTCAGCCATGCGCCCGCCGACCTCGGCCTGGTCCCGGGAACGCTCAACCTCGACTGGTTCTACATGCCGCTCTATCCGTTTTATGACAAATGGGGTGGCGGCACCATGTGGGCGCTTTCGGTCGGTTTTTCGCTGCTCGTCTGCGCCATGCCGTGGTTGCCGCCGATGAAGCGGCCTAAAGCCGCTGAGGTGCATCTCGACAAATGTAACGGTTGCACCCGTTGCGCCGAGGATTGTCCTTACAGCGCCGTCAACATGCAACCGCGCACCGACGGCCGGCCATTCGAACTGGAAGCCGTTGTCAATCCGGACACCTGTACCAGTTGTGGTATTTGCGTCGGCGCCTGCCCGATGTCGACGCCCTTCCGCCAGGGCGACAATCTGGTGACCGGCATCGATCTGCCGCTAAGTCCTCTCAGCGACTTCGAAGGCAAGATTACCGCAGCCATTCGACGAGCCCGCGACAAGGCGGAAGCCGCTAGCCAGCCATCGGTTCTGGTCGTCGGTTGTGAAAAAGGGTTTCCGGTCGACGGCATCGCCGATAACGGTCGGGAAGGCGTGGCACTGCCCTGCATCGGCATGCTGCCGCCGTCGTTCATCGACTATGCGCTTTCCGGGAACCGGGTCGATGGGGTCTTTCTGACGGGCTGTGCTGATTGCGACTGCCATCATCGCCTCGGCATCCAATGGACCGAGGAGCGGCTGGACGGCCGGCGCGATCCGTATCTCCGCAAGAGGGTACCGCGTGAACGTCTGCACATCTGCTGGGCTGGTCCGACGGACGCTCACATCCTGAACCCAGAACTCGAGGAATTCTGCGAACGGGTCGCCAAACCCGCTGAGCCGGATGTCAGCGATGCCTCGGTTGCGGCGGAGACGGCCCATGCAGGATAACAGCGCCGTCTATGCGATCATCGCGCCGATTCTGGTCTTCGGCCCGCTGGTCCTGTTCGTCTTCTACAATCTGGTCTTCAAGGAACTCGGCAAGATCCCCGAGGATATAAAGCGCCAGCGCCAGGCGCAGGCCGCCGAGGAGGCCCGTTTCGAGGAGGAGCGTCAACGCAAGCGCGGCACCGGCGCCATCAGCAAGTCGCACGGTCCCAACAAGACGCCGGTCGGATTCGCCATGCAGGCGTTTATGTATTCTTGGTTCGCCGTCCTCATCGGCTATCTGTCCTCCTTCGTGCCCTACGAGTTCACGGCGCCGGATACGGCGCAGATCAAGCTCAGCCTCAGCCATGCGGGCCAACGCAAGGTTGAGTGTCGCAAACGCTCGGCCACGGAACTGGCCAAGCTGCCGCCCAACATGCGTAAAGCGCAAGACTGCCCCCGTGAACGCTGGCCGGTTTACGTGGAGTTGGAACTCGACGGCGAGCAAATCTTCGGTCGGAGCAAGAACCCAGCTGGGTTGTCTTCCGATGGTCCGTCGGTGTTCTATCAGTCTTTTTCGGTTCCCGTCGGTACGCGGCAGTTGCGTATGAAACTGCGTGACAAGGAGGAAGAGGGATTCACGACGGACACGACCGAGGAAATCCAGTTCACCAAAAACCGCGTGGTCGCCATCAAATACCAGCCGCAAAAAGGCGGCTTCATCATCAAATAGGTTAGGCAATGAGCGAAGAAAAAGGCATAACGCCCATCGAATGGCGTCCAGAATTCGAAACCGGGGTCGCCTCCATCGACCATGAGCACCAGGAGATCATTAACCGCATCAATCGCTTGCTGACCGCCGCCGTGGAAGGCGGTTCGAAGGAAGGCACGCTGGCCGAACTCGGCGAGATCTACGCCTGGATCTCGGCCCATTTCGCGCTCGAAGAACAAATCATGCGGAACAAGAAATACGACCAGTACGAGGATCACAAGGATGATCACGAGCGGCTTCTCGACGACATCAGTTCAATTCTAATGGATTTTGAAAACGGGACTTTTGGCGGCTTGGACGAGGCATTTCGAACCCGTCTTCACGATTGGTTCGCAGAACATTTCAAATCGAAGGACGCCCGACTCCACAGATTGATCGGCGAGTAATAATGCGAGATAATTTTGATCTAGGTCAACGTCGATGCGGCAATTCAACGGCACACTACGGCCGCAATCGGGTTGAGGAGCGACAGGCTAGAATGGAGAACTTCCGAGGCATGAACGGCACGGAATGGGGTGTGATCAAGGGAATCCCCTTGTTCAATCAACTTCCTGACAACGTGGCGCAGGAGCTGCTTGCCAACGCCCACCCGAAGGAATACCCGAAGGGCAAAGTCCTATTCCTGCGTGGCGAGCCGGCCGAGACGTTCTATATCGTGCTTAGCGGTTGGGTGAAGGTTTATCGCGAGACTGCGGAAGGTGACGAGGCGGTGATCGGTGTCTTCACGGAGGGCGAATGCCTGGCCGAAGCCGCCGCATTTATTGGTCACACCTACCCGGCCAGTGCTCAGGTCGCCGAGGACGCCCGTTTGCTTCCCGTATTGAGTGGTCCCTTTCGCAACCATGTTGCCAAGATGCCGGAAATCGCCATGAATATGCTGGCGTCCATGTCGAAACGAATGCACCACCTGGTCAAGGAAGTCGAACAGCTGAAAACCTCGTCGGCCACGGGCCGCGTCGTCGATTTCCTGCTCAAGCGATGCCCCGTCGACTCGGGTCCGGCCGTGGTGGCACTGCCCTATGATAAGACCTTGATTTCGCGGCGACTCGGAATCCAGCCTGAGAGCCTTTCCCGAATTCTCGCGAAACTGAGAAAGGTTGGTGTCAGGACGGAACAAAACCGAATCGTTATCGCCGACACCGCGACTTTGAAGAGTTACGTCAATGGCACGTCAGAGAGTCAGCCTGCTGTCATGTGCTGACGGCAACAGCTTCTATTGGAATTCAATAACACCTGAGTGCGGCTATCGGCCAGTTAATCGGTAACCTTGACGTAACCGACCATGCCTTCTTCTTTCCAGTGAGGCCCGCAAAGGAAGGGATAATCGCCCGGTGCCTGGAAAGTGAACTCCCAGGATTCCTCGGGGAAGAAGCGCTCCGATTCTTCCACACCCGCTTCTTTCAGCCAAACACTATGGCTAGTGCGTTTGTCGACGATAACCCAGCGCACGGTAGTGCCGACCTTAACCTCAACGTTCGGTGGGCAGAAGGTGTACTTGTAGGCCTTCACGACGACGGCGCCGTCGTCCTTGGCGTCCGGATACATCTTCTTGTAACGCCCTTCGGCTTTGGCGCAGATCTTCTTACGCTCCTCTGTGAACTCGACCTCGCCGCCGGCCAGCGCGTTTGTCGCCGGTCCAACAAGGAAGACGGCGAAAACAACTGCGGCGATGGCTATTGCGTTACTTCTTGACCACATTGATCTCTGCCTCCGGGTTATCCAAAGCCAGCCTATACTCGAGCGAAACGTGATGGAAGCGGGCCGATGTGTAGTCGTCGTGGATGGCGAAGTTGACCGTATAGGTCTTGCCCGCTTCGAATGACACGCCGCCCGACTGTGTCGCTGCCAGGGGCCGCGTCATGGTCACCGTCCAGACACCGCCCTCGAGCCGACCGCTGCCGGTCGCCTTCTCGGCGTCTTTCAGCTGACGATCGGCGAGGATGTAACCGGACTCCATCTTGTTGTCCTTGGACTTGTATCTGAGAACGTCCATGAAGGCGCCTTCGGCATGCTTCGCGTCCAACTCGCCCTTTTCGATCAGCTTGTCCCAGGCACCGCGTTTCTTGCCGCCCCTGCCTTTGTACTCGAGCTTGGTGCGGCTGCCTTTCGTGTACTTGGTGACGCCATCCGAGACATCGATGATCTTCGCCGCTTCGCTCGCCGAAAGCGCGTCTTGCGCCGGTGCGTCGGGCATGTAGCGTGAGTCGTGGTGGCAGGTCAGCCAGCAGCCGGCCTGTTCGCCCATCTCGACCTTGCCGTCGTCGAACATGGCAGTCACCTTGACCTGGTTGTCCGGGTCCATCTTGCCGCCGTCGACGAAGGGCACCGGGGTATGTCCGGCATCCGGCCACTGTAGACGGAAGGTGATGTTCTCGCCGTCGTGGGCCGCTTGCAGGGCGACTTTGATGTGACCGCGCTTGTCGGGGATCGGCGTCGCCTCGGCCTTGTCGCCGCCGACGATCCTGGCGCCCATGTCGGGCATTTCACCCTTGTGGCATTCCTGGCAACGGTCGCCGGCGCGGCGCACGGCCCGCCCGCCGCCGTGGTCCTTGCCGTTCAACACCCATTCGATGGAGGCTTGGCCCGGATAGAACATGATCACGTCGACCGGCTTGACGGCGGCCCATAAAGCATCGTCGCCGGCGCTGGCGGCTGCACCCGACGCCGCCGCTTCCGCCGCCGCCTTGGCCGCCGCTTCCGCCGCCGCCTTGGCCGCCGCTTCCGCCGCCGCCTTGGCCGCCGCTTCCTCGGCTGCCTTTTTGGCCAATAGCACGGCTTCTTCTTCCTTGGATATCAGCCGTCGGGCGTCCGGCTTGCCGTCGTAGGGGTCGTCATCAGCGGTCAACAACTGGTGTACCGGCCGGTGCGCGATGCCCTTGTGGCAATCGATACAGGTCTGACCGTCTTGTTGGGCCAACTGGTGTTGTTTGGTGGCGCGCCGTTTTTGCTTCGCCGATTTCATGGCCGCCCAGGAATGGCAGTTGCGGCATTCACGCGAATCCGTCTCCTTCATCGCCTTCCAAACGCTCTTGGCGAGAGTCAGGCGTTTGTCTTCGAACTTCTCAGGCGTGTCGATAGTGCCCAAAGCTTTTTGATAGAGCTCACCGGTCGCTTTGATCTTTCGAACGAACTTGTAGACCCAGGGATCGGGTACGTGGCAGTCGGAGCAGGTGGCCTGTACGCCGGTGCGGTTCTGGTAATGGACGGTCTCCTTGTATTCGGCATAGACGTTTTCATCCATCTCGTGGCAAGAGACGCAGAATCCCATGGTGTTGGTTGCTTCCATGGCAGTGTTGAATCCACCCCAGAAAACGACGCCGGCAATGCCGCCCACGACGAAGATAGCGCCCCAGGTGTAGCGCGCCGTCGGTTGCCAGAACCACTTCCACAAACGTCCGATCATCTTGGGTACCTCTCGCTCGCTCCCGTACTTCCGGCAAAAAACCCGGTTTGGTCCGCAGAAAACTAATAAAAGAAATGATTGTCGAGTGGAGCCAAGCTCCGAAAAATGGACAAAAAGAAGAGGCGGGTGAAAGCCACCCGCCTCTGTTTTTTTGCCTTCATCAGGTCACGTGATGGACCCGATTGTAGACGTTGAACTTACCGGTCGGCGTTTCGAGACCCTTGATGCGGGCCTTTTCCTCGAGGGTGTTCGAGTCGTAAACAACGATTTCACCCTTCGCCCAGTTCTTCTTGCCGCCGCGGACCCAGACGGAAACCCATACTTCGGAGCCGTCTTTGTTGAACTCGGAGTGGACCGCGAGGCCAAACTCCTGATCGGTGACCTGAATGGTCTTGACGATCTTGCCGGTCTTCTTATCCAGGACCTTGATGGCCTGCTGGACTTCCGGATCCGGATGTTTGGTCTGGTCCGCGAAGACGTAAGGCGAGTTCGGGTGGGTGCGGATAAAGAGGCCGGGGCCGTCCGTTTCCGTCTTGTAGCAGATCTTCCACGCCTTGTCGGGGTTACCCTTCGGATCGTTACCCCAGGTCGTGATCATGCCTTCACCCAGGTGCACGGTGCCGGCAACCGGACCACAATTCGGGTCGACCCAGTTGGCGCCCGGTCCCGGGTGCGGCTTCTTGCCGGTCTCGATGGAAGCGACGAACTTGCGCTCGACGGAATCCATGATTTCCATGCGGTTCGACGCGTTGGCAGCGATCTGGAAGAAGCGCTGGCTCGGGTCGAAAAAGCCGTCATGCAGGAACTTGTGGCTGTTGATCTGCTCGATGCGCAGGTTGTCGAGGTCGGAGTAGTCGACCTGCCACAGCTGGCCGAGTTCCTTGACCGCGACGATCCAAGTCGGGGCGTTCGGCGTGTTATAAACGGCCGCGACGCGGGATTCGTTGACGTATTCGCCGTCGACGTTGATGCCGCGTGTGGAGACGACTTTCAGCGGCTCCATGGTGACAGCGTCGAGGATGACGAAGTGCGGCGGCCAGTAGCCACCACCGATGACGTATTTGTCTTTCCACTGACCGAAGTGGGAGACTGCAACGTCACGGGCGTCGGAGGCGACCTGTGTTTCGGCGACCACCTGCGGCGGGTTCATCCACAAGTCGATCTTGGTCATGCGGCCGTCGCGGCCCATGGTGTACCAGAAGCGGCCGTCGGACGATTCCTTCATGACGTGAACGGCGTAACCGGTGTCGACCTTAGCGACGACTTCCTTGGTATCGCCATCGATGATACCGACCATACCGGCGTCACGCAGGATGACCAGGAAGAAGTTCTCCCAGTTACGGCTGTGTGCCGGCTTGCTTGGGTAGTCGGCCGGCTTGACGACGGTTTTCCAGCGCTTCTTCATTTCCGCCAATGTCATTTCGGCGGGCGGCGGTACGTCCATTTGGATGTAGGTCGAGAGCTTCGCGATTTGCTCTTTCGAGAAAAGATCGTCGAAGTTGTTCATACCCCCTTCGGTACCGAGGGCGATGATTCTCTCTAGGCGCTTTTGGCCCAGTTTGCGCGTGCTCTTCGGCTCCAAGGTTTTTCCTGTCGCGCCCTTACGAAGCACGCCGTGACAGCCGGCACAGCGCTCGAAGTAGAGCTTTTTGCTTTCCTCGAAATCTTCTTCGGAAAGTGTCGGCTCCTGAGCCGCAACGGTTGCCGGAGAGGCGCCAAACAGAAAAGCGGCGCCCACCGCCAACGCGAAAGCGGAAACCTTCACAGATAGTCTATGCATCTCGGTCTCTCCACTGACTTTAAAACTAGATATTTCACTGAAAAACTAGATATTTCACTGACGATGCCTATCGAAGTACCCGCCTTTCCAAGCCAATGCCTTGACCAAAGTTAACTTTATGAAGAATCGCCCTCTTATTGCTACGGCCTTGCTAGCGCTCGGAAGCGACGCGCTAGGACCCATAACGTCGGTAGACCGGCGGGATCAATATCTGCCGCGCTTGGCTTATGGATGACTTGCGTCCGACAACCCCGAGATCCCAATCTCTCGGACGCAGCTGACGGGTCGCTATGTGCTTGCGGCGTGGCCGCCGGCACCACCTTTCATCCAAAATACTTAACCGAGATCAATTCTTTCGTTCGTTCGCCATGATAATGGAAGATCGACCGTCGAAGGCACACTCGGGTGAAGGCTCAAACTCATGCGTGAATCAGGGACAGTCTGGCTCGTCGGGGCGGGACCGGGAGATCCGGAACTGTTGACGCTCAAGGCCCTTAGGGCCATCGAAGATGCCGACGTTGTCGTCTACGACCGTTTGGTCTCAGATGATATCCTCGACATGATTCCTACCGGCGTTGCTAAGATCAATGTCGGCAAACAGCCGCAGCTTCATCCGGTACCCCAAGACGAGATCAATGAATTGCTTGTCCGCCTCGCCAGTGATGGCCGCCAAATCGTGCGCTTGAAGGGCGGCGACCCGTTCATGTTCGGCCGCGGTAGCGAAGAGGCCACCTATCTTCTCGAACACGGTATCGGGTTCGAAGTCGTGCCCGGCGTCACGTCGGCGACCGGCTGCGCTTCCTCGATCGGCGTACCGTTGACCCATCGGGGTGTGGCCAACAGCGTCCGTTTCGTCACCGGGCACTGTTGTGCCGAGAGTGAACTCGAGCTCGATTGGAATGGATTGGCTGATCCGGCGACGACGCTCGTTCTTTATATGAGTAAGGCCCATATCCCGCAGATTGCCGTCAAGCTGATTGCCAACGGCTTGGCGCCGGGCACCCCGGCGGCAGCGGTCTGCAATGGAACGCGGGACAACCAGGCACATGTCATTTCGACACTTGGCGAAGTCGCCGGTGATATTGCTGATGCTGATTTCGACGGCCCCGTTTTGTTTATCATCGGCCAAGTCGTCGAATTAGCGGACGTTCTCGGCAGCGGCGACGGCCGCGTCGAGCGCATTGAGCGGGGAGAAGGACTCCGCCATGCGTAGCTTGGCCCTGTTGGCCACGCTTCTCGTGATCACCGGAAATGCTCTTGCCGATGGCCTGAGCAAGGAAAGGCGCGCCGATCTGATGAACCTCGTCAAACAGGATTGCGGTTCTTGCCACGGATTGACCATGAAGGGTGGCCTTGGTCCCCCCCTATTGCCCGAGGCGCTGGAAGGCAAAGACGATGAACTCTTGGCCGATTCCATTCTGCACGGGTTCGAAGGGACGCCGATGCCGCCTTGGCAGCCGTTGTTGACCCGTCAGGAGGTGGTCTGGATTGTCAAGCAACTGAAGGAAGGGTTGCCCGAATGAACCTCACAGTGAATTGGTGGCTCAAGCTCTTCCTGGTCACCACCATCGTCGTCCTCGGATTCGTCGCCTCCAAAGTTGCCGACGCCGATGGGCCGCAGGTCAGGGGTACTGGCGATCTCGGTGTCATCATCGAGCGGGCCGTCGGCAAAATTCAGATCATCGAAACATCGACGCGGACTTCGTTGATGACTGTCGACGGGCTGGGTGACCTTAGCCACGCCTCAGTCGTGTATTCCCGCGACCAACGCTTCGCCTACGTGTTTGGCCGCGACGGCGGTTTGACCAAGGTCGACATGTTGACCGGAAAGATCGTCAACCGGGTCATCCAGTCGGGTAACAGCATCGGCGGCGCCATTTCACAGGACGGGACCTTGGTCGCCGTTTCCAATTATAAGCCGGGCGGCGTCAAGGTTTTCGACAGCGACACGCTCGAAATGGTCGCCGACATCCCGGCCGAGGGCGCCGATGGCGATCTTTCCAAGGTCATTGGCCTCGTTGACGCGCCGGGCCAGCGATTTGTCTTCAGCCTCTACGATGCCGGTGAGACGTGGGTCGCCGACTTTACCGACCGCACCAATCCGGTGATCACCAAGTTTACCGACGTCGGCGAATTGCCTTATGACGCGTTTGTCACCGACGATGGCCGCTACTACATCGCCGGCCTCTTCGGCGAAGACGGCATGACGCTTCTCGACCTGTGGCAGGTCGACAAGGGACCGCGGCGAATCCTGTCGGGTTACGGCCGCGGCGAGAAGAAACTGCCGGTCTACAAGATGCCGCACCTGGAAGGCTGGGCGCGGGCCGGCGATAAGATCTTCCTGCCGGCCATCGGCCGCCATGAGCTGCTGATTGTCGATCCGGAGACCTGGCGGGAAGCGGCGCGCATTCCTGTGCACGGCCAGCCCGTGTTCGCCGTAGCGCGGCCCGACGGCCGCCAAGTCTGGGTCAACTTCGCGCACCCGAACAACGACACGGTTCAGGTCATCGATGTGCCGTCCATGAAGATCGTCCACGAATTCAAACCGGGTAAGGCGATCCTGCATCTGGAGTTTACGCCGCGCGGCGAACAGGTTTGGATCTCCGTGCGCGACGCCAACCGGGTCGACGTATACGATACGCGGACCTTCGAGCGCATCGCGGAATTGCCCGCTGATAAACCGAGCGGTATCTTCCTTACGGCACGGGCCAATAGAATAGGACTCTGAGCGTGACCCCGGGTTCCGTCGAACACCGCCTGCTCAACGATTTCCAGCGCGATTTCCCGCTGGAGCCGAGGCCATTTGCTTCGATAGGACAAGCGCTCGGACACGACGAACAGGACGTCATCGACAGACTGAAGGGCCTGAGGGATTCCGGCTCCATCAGCCGGGTCGGCGCCGCAGTGCGGCCTGGAAGCGTCGGCGCCAGTACCCTGGCCGCTATTCGTGTGCCGGAGGCCCGGCTCGCCGAGGTCGCCGATATCGTCACCGCATACCCTGAGGTCAACCACAACTACGAGCGCGAGCACGACGTCAACCTGTGGTTCGTTGTGACGGCGTCTGACGAAGCGGCCCTGAAAGGCGTACTCGACGCCATTTCGGAGGAAACCGGCCTAGAAGTCATGGACCTGCGTTTGCTGACACCTTTCCATATCGACCTGGGGTTCGATCTCAAATGAAGATTAACTCGACCGACCAGGATTTGCTCCGGGAGATCGCCGACGGCCTACCACTGGTGGAAAGGCCGTATTTGGAGATCGGTCGGCGTATTGGGCGCACTGAGGAAGTTGTCATCGAGCGCCTGCGGGCGATGATCGACAGTGGCGTTATCAAGCGTTTTGGCGTCATCGTCCGGCACCGTGAACTGGGTTACCGGACCAATGCCATGGTCGCCTGGAACGTGCCCGATGACCAGGTTGCCGAGGTCGGAACGAAGCTGGCCCAGCTGCCCTTCGTGACGCTCTGCTATGAACGTCTGCGGCATCGGGAATGGCCCTACAACCTCTACAACATGATCCACGGCAAGGACCGCGAAACGGTACTGTCTCAGATCGACCATATTTGCGGCGACCTCGGCATGGCCCAATATGAAAAAGCAGTCCTGTTCAGCCGCAACCGCTACAAACAGTGCGGTGCCCATTATGTTCCCGCTGGTGACACGGTTGCCAAGGCGGCCGCAGGAACGGCCCGGGGAGTCGCCTGATGGATGACGTAGACCGGCTTATCATCAACGAGACGCAAGGTGGCTTTCCCGTAACGGAGCGGCCCTTCGCGGATCTCGCCGAGCGCCTCGACCTGTCGGAAGCCGAACTGATCAACCGTATGCGCGCGCTTAGGGAGGACGGTGTCCTCAGCCGGTTCGGCCCCCTCTTTCATGCCGAACGCATGGGCGGTGGCCTGACGCTGGCCGCCATGGCCGTGCCCGAGGATCGTTACGAGGAAGTGACGGAACTGGTCAATGCCCACGAGGAGGTGGCCCATAACTACGCCCGCGATCACGCGCTTAACATGTGGTTCGTATTGGCCACCGAGACACTGGAACGCATCGCAAATGTGATCGCCGAGATCGAGGCCGAGACCGGTATCGCCGTTCTCAATATGCCGCGCGAGGAGGAGTTCTTTATAGGGCTGCGGTTCGATGCCTGACGGAACCGTGCACCCCTACATCCTTGACGAGACCGACCGGCGCATCGTCGCAGCGACCCAGGAAGGATTGCCCTTCGACATCCGGCCCTATCACGTCATCGCCGAACGCCTCGGCTTGGAAGCCGACGACGTCATGACGCGGATGCGTCGTATGCTGGAAACGGGCGTCATCCGTCGCATCGGTGCCGTGCCCAACCACTACCGACTCGGATACAAGGCCAACGGCATGACCGTCTGGGATGTGGCCGAGGAGGACGCTGTCGATGCGGGCCGCGAGGTCGGTGCGCTTGATTTCGTCTCGCATTGTTATCTTCGGCCGCGCCATCCGCCGGACTGGCCCTACAACCTTTTCGCCATGGTCCACGGACGTGAGCGGGGCGAGGTCGAGGACAAGGCGGCACGCGTCGCAGAACTATTGGGCACGCGGGCCAGGGCCCATCAAATCCTCTATAGTGCGAAGATCCTCAAGAAGACCGGTCTCCGGCTGGTCGGTTAGACAGGAGCGACAGATGTTCAGGGTCAGCCAATTCATGCGTGAACTCGTCGAGCCGACTGCGGCCGGCCCCAGGCGCAACCCGCCCGGTCCCGTCGTCATCTGGAACTTGATCCGGCGCTGCAACCTCAACTGCAAGCACTGCTACTCGCTGTCCGCCGACACCGACTTTCCGGGCGAGCTGTCGACGGAACAAGTGTTTTCGGTCATGGACGACCTCAAGGCCTTCCGGGTGCCGGTGCTGATCCTGTCCGGCGGCGAACCCCTGTTGCGCCCCGATATCTTCGACATCTCACAGCGCGCCAAGGAGATGGGTTTCTACGTCGGCCTGTCGACCAACGGCACGCTGATCACGGAAGCGAATATCGATGACATCGGTGCCATCGGCTATGACTATGTCGGCATCAGCCTCGACGGCATCGGCAAGACGCACGACCTGTTCCGCCGTCAAGAAGGCGCCTTCGACAAGTCCCTGGAAGGGGCGCGCATGTGCCGGGCCCGCGGCATGAAGGTGGGGTTGCGTTTCACCATGACCATGGACAACGCCGACGAACTGCCCAAGCTCCTCGATCTTCTGGATGATGAGGATATCGACAAGTTCTACCTGTCGCACCTCAACTATGCCGGACGCGGCAACACCAACCGTGTCGACGACGCCGAGCGAGAAGTGACGCGGAACGCCATGGACCTGCTGTTCGAGCGCTCATTGCAGGAGACCCTGGACGGCCGGCCCAAGGAGTACGTCACTGGCAACAACGACGCCGACGGCGTTTATCTTCTGCACTGGGTGCGCCGCCGTTTCCCGGAAAAAGAGGAGCACATCCGCGCCAAGCTAGTGCAGTGGGGCGGCAACGCTTCCGGTGTCAACGTCGCCAACATAGACAATCTGGGCGAGGTCCATCCGGACACCATGTGGTGGAACTACGGCCTCGGCAACGTCAAGACCCGCCCGTTCTCCGAAATCTGGATGGATACGTCCGATCCGATCATGGCTGGCCTCAAGCCGCATCCGCGAACGGTCAAGGGGCGCTGCGGGGAGTGCCGGCACTTCGATATCTGCAACGGCAACACCCGGGTGCGAGCTTGGCAGGTGACCGACGACCCGTGGCAGGAGGACCCGGCATGTTACCTGACAGACGAGGAAATCGGCATCACCGAAAGCGGACCCAGGGTCGAGACGACGCCCTACAGGAGCCAGAAACATGCTGTTGCCTAGAGTTCTGACGGCGGCCGCGGTGTTTGCCGCTGCCGCCCTGCCATTGCGCGCCGATGCGGCCGAACTGGACGGGCAGATCGTCTACCAGCAGCACTGCGCGGCCTGTCACGGAGACGATCGATTGGGCAGCATCGGTCCGGCGCTGCTGCCGGAAAACCTGCGCCGGCTGAGGAAGAAGAAGGCCTTGGGTACCGTTGCCAATGGCCGCCCGGCGACACAGATGCCGGCCTTCAAGGAACAGCTCGACGACAAGCAGATCGCCGCCGTGGTCGATTATGTCTATACCAAGCTCCCCGAGATCCCCGACTGGGGAATGGGCGACGCCAAGTTGACGCATGTCATCCACAATGCAGTTGGAACCCTGCCAACGAAACCGGTGCACGACGCCGATCCGCTTAATCTCTTTACCGTTGTCGAGACTGGCGATCATCACGTCACCATCCTTGACGGCGACAAGTTCGAACCATTGTGGCGCTTCCCGTCGCGCTACGCGCTACACGGTGGCGCCAAGTATTCGCCTGACGGGCGGTTCGTTTATCTCGGTTCGCGCGATGGCTGGGTGTCCAAATATGATCTCTACAGCCTGAAGCCCGTGGCTGAAATCCGGGCCGGCATCAATACGCGGAACATCGCCGTTTCGTCGGACGGCAAATGGGTGATGGTTGGAAATTTCCTGCCGCACTCGCTCGTCATCCTACATGCCGACGACCTGAGGCCGTTCCGCGTAATTCCGGTGACCGACGGCAAGGGCAAGACGTCGCGGGTCAGTGCCGTCTACACGGCCAGGCCCAGGAGCAGCTTCGTGGTGGCGCTCAAGGACATGACCGAGATCTGGGAGCTTTCTTACGACCCGGATGCACCGCCCATTTACGGGAACTTCGTACACAACTACCGGGAAGGGCAGGTCGAGGGCGTCGTCGCCGCCGAGCAGCCGTTCGGGATCCGACGCATCGAGGTCGGCGATTACATGGACGACTTTTTCTTCGATCAGGCTTACACGGACGTCATGGGTGCGGCCCGCAACGCCAAGAAAGGTCAGGTGTTCAACTTGGATGCTCGCAGGAAAGTGGCGGACCTGGAACTCGACAGCATGCCGCACCTGGGTTCCGGCATCACCTTCCAATACGATGGCCGCGACGTCATGGCGACGCCTCACCTGAGGGACGGCATGGTCAGCGTCATCGATATGGAGAGTTGGAAGACGGTCAAGCGCATCAAGACCCTCGGCCCCGGCTTCTTCATGCGGAGCCACGAAAACACGCCCTACGCCTGGGTTGACGTCTTCTTTGGCAAGCACCGGGACGCCATGCATGTCATCGATAAGCGGACTCTCGAGATCGTCAAGACCTTGCGCCCCGAACCTGGCAAAACGGCAGCCCACGTGGAGTTCACCCGCGATGGCAAACACGCCTTGGTCAGCATTTGGGAGAACGACGGCGCGCTCGTCATCTACGACGCTGAGACCCTGGAAGAGGTCAAGCGCATCCCGATGAAGAAGCCGTCAGGCAAGTACAACGTCTACAACAAGATCACGCTTTCGGCGGGGACCAGTCACTGAGGGTGTGGACCCCTCGTCCACTCCAATGCGGTATGGTTACGTGACAATTCCATTCAGTTCGCAAACGCGATAGCGGCCAAGAGCTCGCGGCCGGGGGATTTACCGGAGGCCCGGGCGATCTCGGTCAAGGTTTGGTCGGCCGACGTCACCGTGTATCCTTTCGTCGCCAAACGTTCGCTCAAAGCTTCCGGCGTCATCTGGTAGAGCGGTGCGACCTGGGTGAGGGTTCCGCCCTCGACCGCCTTAATCGCGGCGCGCAAGGGATTGCCGCCGGAGGACGGCGCCGTCAGGGACGTATAGGCGAAAATCGCACCGGCAAAGATAGACAGCGCCAGGGGAACGACGATGGTCCGGCGTTTGAAGTAGGTTTTGAAGGCGCTCCAGTTCTTCCAGATGTGGAAAGCCACCGGGACAATCAGCAGCATCGACAACCACTCGTGCATGGCATGGAAGGTCGGGGAGGCGATGTGAAAAAACAGGAAGACACCGGAAACCGTGGACACCAGAAAGAGGCCGACGGTGAAAGTCGTTCCGTGGGTTTTCAGTAATTTTCGCATTTGTGTTTCCTCATCTTCTTGGCAAGCCAGGCCGAACGAGGAAACTCTACGCCCATCATGTAACCCAAGTTTCTCCGATAAACATGAAACTGTATCAATTTGTACCCATGGTTTAAGGGGCGCCGTTCATCCATTACCAGGACGGGATGGGGCCACCCGCAGAAACCGACGCCCTAAACCTTCGCCAAAATTAGGGAATTATATACAGTTCTGGCCAAGAAG
>Ga0209458_1000190_pt1 | contig 29270 bp, 26 predicted proteins | sample WorMetLIZAISLAND_FD_187411 | JGI IMG/M metagenome (GOLD analysis project Ga0209458, IMG submission 187411) | Marine gutless worms symbiont microbial communities from Max Planck institute for Marine Microbiology, Germany - Inanidrilus manae... ...
GGCCGCTACGCGCTTTATCGCGTGAATAGCGATGTCTATCCCGATCCACTTGCGTTTGAGGCGGTGAGCAGCTTCCAGCGTGGTCGCGCATCCGCAAAAAGGATCGAGTACAACATCGCCTTCATTTCCCTGATCGCGGCAACATTCCTGACCTTCGCGACACCGGTCGGAGGGGACGAGATCACCGATCAGCTCGACCGCGCCCGCACCGAGTACGATTCCGGAGCATTGCGCAAAGCCATCCAAACGATCCGGTCCGCGGTTACCGGCATCCGTGAGAAGATCAACCGCGACCTGTTGAAGCTGCTGCCGGAGCCCCAGGAGGGCTGGCAGGCGGACGCGCCCCAGGTCCGATCCACCGGCATGGCGACCATGCTCGCGGGGGCCAATCTGTCACGGCGTTATTCCCGCGCTGACGGTGCGGAGGTGGAGATCAGCGTCATGGCCGACTCGCCCTTGATGCCGATGATGAGCATGATGTTGTCCAATCCGATGCTGATTCAGATGGACCCCGATACCAAAAGCTACACCTACGCGGACAGCCGGGGGTGATCAAACACGGCAAGGACAGCGACAAGTGGGAGATCAGCCTGCTGGTGGCCGAGAAGATCCTGATCAAGGTCGACGGAAAAGGCCTTAGGGACAAAGAGGGCGTGGTGGCCTACCTGGGGGTTCTGGATTTCGACGCCATCCAACAGGCATTCGAGACCTGATCGGGCCAGTGGCAAGGCGGCAAGTGCATATCTTGAACCGCAGCAATGCAGAGGACACAAAGAGCGCGGAGGTCAAGGTGAGGAACGAATCCAACGAATGTGTAGTGATGAACTTCCTGCTGAACCTCTTCTTCTCCGCTGGGAGAATTACACGACCACTACATGTTGAGCACTACCAGAAAAACTACAAATCACCTGAATTCTCGCGGATCGATTCGTGTGGATTCGCGTGATTCGTAGTTTTCCCTTCATCGTTTTCTCTGTGTTCTCAGCGTCTCTGCGGTTCAAACTGTTTCGCTATCTATTCGCTATCCAAAGGCACAGGACATTCAGCGTACCACCCGCCTCAGGTAGTCGGCAAAGCTCGCCCCCAACTCCGGGTGCGCCAGGCCATATTCCACCGTCGCCTCCAGGTATCCCAGCTTGCTGCCGCAATCGTAACGCTTACCCTGAAAGGGATAAGCGATCACGGGCTCGTCGACGAGCAGGGCGGCAATGGCATCGGTCAGCTGGATCTCCCCGCCGGCGCCGGGCCGGGTCCGCCTCAGATGGTCGAAGATTCCGGGCGTCAACAGGTAGCGCCCCACTACCGCCAGATTGGAAGGGGCATCTGCCGACACGGGCTTCTCCACGATGGAGACAACTCGGAGTTCCCCATCCGGACCAGGCCGCATCTCGACGATACCATACCTGTCGGTCTCGTCCTGCGGGACCTCCATGACACTCAGAATGCTACAGCCATAACGCCCGTATATCTCCGTCATTTGCTCGACCACACCCTGGCCGTCCCCGCGGATGAGGTCGTCGGCGAGCACCACCACGAAGGCTTCCCCCCCCACCACCGGTTGTGCGCACAGGACGGCGTGGCCCAGGCCCAGGGCCTCGGCCTGGCGCAGATAGATGCAGTCTACCCTGGACGGTAGTATGGTCCGAACGACCTCGAGCAGTCGTTGCTTGCCCGCCCTATCGAGCTCCGTCTCCAGCTCATAGGCCCGGTCGAAGTGATCCTTGATAGAACGCTTGTTGCGTCCGGTGATAAACACCAACTGGTCGATACCCGCGTCCTCCGCCTCCTCGGCGGCGTACTGGATCAGCGGCTTGTCCACGACCGGCAGCATCTCCTTCGGACTGGCCTTGGTTGCGGGAAGAAACCGGGTACCCAATCCAGCTACCGGGAATACGGCTTTACGAATTTTTCCCATATGTTTCGACAATACGTGCTTATTTATCGCCCGTACGGCCTGCCTGCGCGGACCTCGCGTTAAGTCAGACTTGTCCTGACGTAGGAAGGATCTCTTCCCACAACTAACGCCAAATATTTCAGGACCGCGCCCGGACAGGCACAGCACCGAACGCAGCGTACCGCAACACGACACTCGGATCCGTTTTAACCAGACGGCTTCTTAGAATAGTGTGTAAACGAAGGGCGCGACGGTCGAACCCTGGGATAACACGACGAGTGTATCTAACAGCAATAAGGTCAGGATGATGGGTGCCAGCCAGAATTTCTTTCTGACCTTCATAAATGCCCATAGATCTCTCAATAATTCCAACATCAGAATGGCCTTTCCATATGGTCAGGTGGTTGTCTTTTAGTCTCCACGCGATACGTTTTCATGCCTGCATCCAACTTCCGCTGCATTGCATCGACACGCAATGCTTTCAAGATTAAACTAGTAGGAGCAAACAGGATATAGAATAAGAGACCTAATATGATCCGCGTATTTATCCAGCCCAACACCATGCCGAACCACATCCAAGCAGTATACACGGGTTTAAGCCAATCAGGCATCAGTAATGCCGGTATCCAAAGTGCGCCTGCGATATACCAGGGCCAATAGGGTAACCCATGACCGAACATCCAGGGCAGCAGGAATCCGAACAGGGCCAGGACGATGGCGCCTGTTACCAAGCCGAATTTTCTCAGCCCCTTTCGATCGAGCTGTTCAATTGCAGACATGACGTTCAATCGTAATCGTTCAGTTCCCACCCCGTCATTCCGGCAGGGAGTGCCGGAATCCCAAGTGCCATGGATTAGGTGCCAGGGATGGCAGAAACAGTGGGGGGTGAATAATTACGTTCAATCCAACCCGAATTCACCCATCCAGGAATCGTCCTTTTCCCATTCGGGCTGATCCGCTTTCTCCAATAAATAATTTTCTAATACCAGATAGTCCATTTCCGTACGCATAAAACACCGATAGGCATCCTCCGGGCTTTCCACGATCGGTACGCCACGCACATTGAACGAGGTATTCACCAACACCGGGCAGCCAGTTCGCTGGTTAAATCCGGTCACCAGCTTGTGAAACCGTGGATTGGTCTCCTCATGTATGGTCTGTAATCTGGCCGAGTAGTTCACATGGGTAATGGCCGGCAGATTCGAACGGGGTACATTCAGCTTTTCAATACCGAATAAGTTCTGTTGCGCTTCGGTCATAGGAATCCGATGTTCCGATTTCACCGGCGTAACGATCAGCATGTAGGGACTTTTTTGTTCTCTATCGATCTCGAAATAATCGTCGGCACGATCGGCCAGTACCGCTGGTGCAAAAGGCCGAAACGATTCCCGATATTTGATCTTCAGATTCATGATCGATTGCATTTTTCAGTTGCGCGGGTCACCGATGATGGAACGCCCACCCAAGGCCCGCGGCCCGAATTCCATGCGTCCTTGAAACCAGCCGACGACCTTGCCAGCTTCTAAAACTCCAACGAGCCGTGGCATGAGTGAATCGTCTTCCAGGTATTCGTACCTTGCGCCGACAGAATCCAGATAAGATTTGATTGCTCCGTCAGTATATTCCGTGCCTAGATAGGTCCCCGCATGGCATCACCGCCATTCGGTTTGCGCGGCATAGCTTTGTATTCGTACCAGGCCGCCAAGGCCGCGCCCAATGCACCGCCCGCATCACCCTCAGCCGGTTGAATCCATATATCTCGAAAGGGGGCTTCACGCAAGATTCGACTGTTCGCAACACAGTTCAATGCAACACCGCCGGCCATACACAAATACTCGGTACCCTGTTCTTTCTGAATCGTCTTTGCCAAACGCAGGACGACCTCTTCGGTTCCAATCTGGATGGAACGCGCGATATCCATCTCACGTTGGGTAAGTTCCGATTCCGGCTTGCGTGGCGGACCACCGAATAGTTTGTGGAATTTTGCATTGGTCATGGTCAGACCCGTCGCACAATTGAAATAACTCATATCCAATCGGAAAGTACCATCTTCCTTTAGATCCAATAAGTGGTCACAAATGATCCCTACGTATTTCGGCTCGCCATAGGGCGCAAGACCCATCAGTTTATATTCGCCCGAGTTGACCTTAAACCCCGTATAATAAGTGAATGCGGAATAGAGGAGACCCAGCGAATGGGGGAAATCGATTTCCCAGTGGGGTGTCAATCGATTCCCGTCGCCTAACCAAACCGAGGTAGTTGCCCATTCACCCACGCCGTCCAGACACAGCACGCTTGCCTTTTCATAAGGGCTGGGGAAAAAAGTGGATGCGGCATGTGATTGGTGATGCTCCGCAAATAAGAGCTGGGGAAGCTCCGAAATGGCACACTCACCGAGTTCGGCCAATTCTCTTTTGAGTGTCGTCTTCAGAAAGAGCTTTTCCTTCAACCATATCGGCATTGCGGCTAAGAATGAGCGGAACCCTTTCGGTGCATACGATAGATAGGTTTCGAGCAGACGTTCAAATTTGACCAGCGGTTTATCATAAAACACGACCAAATCGACATCGCTCAACCTGATCTTGTTTTCTTTTAGGCAGCACTTGACAGCATTGATAGGAAAACGCGCATCATGTTTCTTCCTGGAAAAGCGCTCTTCCTGTACCGCGGTCAGGATATCACCATCCGCGACCAATGCTGCTGCACTGTCGTGATAATAAGCTGAAATTCCGAGTATATTCATCTTAAATAACCGTCCAGTCCTTTCTCCGGATTTCAGGTCGAGGTGGATGTAACTCTTTGATTTCTCGTTTTCGAGATTAGAATGTGAAGGGGGGACTGAACGACTACTTCCGATTAGACGCTTGAGTATTTTTTCGACCATTGAATTATGGATTAAATAAAGTGCGGTTTCTTTAGCTGCCAGTTTTTGACCTCGGTCATTCCAATGATTGTTTCCTCCCTTGAAATAAAAACCCTCCGCAGTATTTTCGCGAAACACATTAAACAGATTAATCGAATGAATACCATTCAAAGTACATATTTTTTCACTGCAGCTGTGAGATTTGTTCTCTTAATAGTTAGGGTATTTTTGTAGATATTTGTAACCAATTTGAAAATTATCTACTGTTAAATCTATTACTGATAGTTGAATTAAGACCAGGAATTTTATGTTTTTCTTACGTGCTACGTTGCTAGCTTCTTTCAGCACCTCCTCCATTAATCGTATTTTTGTTTTTGAAGAATCCCGCTCTGAGTCCAAAGCAACATCAATATCATAATAGTCTAGGGTTAAAAGAGGAGCCTTCCCTTCTTTTTTATATGCCGAATACTCCGTGTCACAGAGTTTCCGCAGTTGATCAATATACTCGTCATCGGACTCCGCCAACAATCTGATTATTTTCCGTATGGCTTTCACCGTTAGCAGCCCAGATATAACCTGTGAATGTGGTGGCGACAGTTTTATATTGGTTCTCATTAGGCTTCCATCGGCATCCAAGCTAAATAAACGGTTTCTGATAATATCCCCAAAGTCATTATCTGCGAAGACATGGAATACGACCAAGGCAGGCCTATATATATCCGCCTCTTCGGTAAACCTAATCAGGTTCTGATCAGGGTCAAAACCTGAAACACCCGCATTTATTACTTCAACATCCGATACACCATATTTATCCAAATAATGAGATAATTGCACAGGAAATGTATGCCTCCTTTCTGAAAAGTGCGCGTGGACGTTAGAATCTCTATAGACAATTATTCTAAATCTGTGGGTTGTCTTGTAATTCAGGCCCCCATCAACCACTATGGACTGAAAGTCCATAGTGGTTGATTCCAATAGAGATCTTTATCATAATATAATTTTTCACCCTTACCGGCATGATCTCGAAAAATCGGTGTCAAATCTATGCACTCGACTCCTTCTTCATCCGCTAACCTGCATATTCTGGCATAGCCTTCTTCTTCGTTATGAAGGTAGTTGCCTGATGAGGGATGTTTTTCATGATTTTTCTTATATATGATGCGGAAGACTCGGGGTACTTACCTGACAGTTACATTACCGCGATAAACAGCGCGTTACTGCTGCTGACCCGTCTTGGTGAGATATGTGGACTAAGGCATCGAATCCAACTCCACTCCTTCCTTCTTTACCGGCATCAGGTCGGCCTTGCTGACACCCATGAGGATGACGGAGGTGCTTGCGACATAGATGGACGAGTAGGTACCGATGACGACGCCCACGATCAGCGCCAGGGCGAAGCTGTGAATGATCTCGCCGCCGAAGATGAACAGGGCCGATAACACCAGCAAGGTGGTCAGGGAGGTCACCAGGGTGCGTGAGATAGTCTGATTCAGGGAGGTGTTGATGACGGAGATCGCATCGCCCTTGCGGACCTTGCGGAAGTTCTCTCGAATGCGGTCGAAGACCACGATGGTATCGTTCAGGGAGTAGCCGATGACCGCCAGCACGGCCGCCAGCACCGGTAGATCGAATGGAATCTGGAACAGGGCGAACAGGCCGATGGTGATGAGTACGTCGTGCACCAGGGCGATGACGGAGCCCAGGGCAAACCGGTACTCGAAACGCAGGGCCACATAGATGAGGATCCCCAGAATGGCATAGAGCATGGCCAGTCCGCCGTCCTCGGTGAGCTCGTCACCCACCTGGGGGCCGACGAATTCCACCCGGCGCAGCTCGACCCGACCCTCGGCGGCGGCACTCAAGGACTTGAAGACCCGGTCACTGAGATCGGATCCAGCTGCCTCTCCGGCCTCGGGGGCGATGCGGATCAGCACGTCCCGCGAGGTCCCGAAGTGTTGTACCGTGGTATCCGGGAGCCCGCCGGTCGCAAGGCCTGCACGCACGGACTCGAGCTCCACCGCATCCTCGTAGCCCACCTCGATCAGGGTGCCGCCGGTGAAGTCGAGCCCGAAGTTGAGCCCGCGTATGGTGAGCGCAACGGTGGCGATCAGGATGAGGATGGCGGAGAAGATCATCGCCTCCCGCCGTCGGCCCATGAAGTCGATCTTCAGATCCTTGAATAAGCGCATCTGCATCTTTCGGTTTCTCTTGTCTGTCCGATGCCAACCGCTAATGGTACAGGATTAACAAGATTTTCAGGATTAACAGAATTCTTTTGTTGGGGGTGCAAAAATCAACTGTTTTGGAGTGCGCCAACAAAGCGGTGCGGCCGAATCGAACCCCGGTGATGGAGGATACCAACAACGTTTGTCGGTAAGCCGGACGCCGGGTTCCTCACGCGCCGCGGCGACGGCGCTTTCCCCTGGCCGCGACGCCTGTGCTGGGAACGCAGGTGTCGCCGAATCCAAAGCGGCGGCGAGCTGGTGCACCCCGGAAACCCTGTGGTTACGTCGGCCACCGAGGATTCCGTTCGGTACTGGGTTCGGGTTGCCGCCGTACTCCAAAATGTCCGGTTGTCCTGCCATGATCGTGAGCAGTCCGCAATCCATAAAGAGCCCAATCAACAAGAAATCCTGTAAATCTTGATAATCTTGTAAATCCTGTACCATTGGCGGATCGCGCGAAGGTCGATTTCCGGTATCCTGGGTCTGGGCCGTTGAAAGGTCCCCTCAAATCGCCAGCCTGCCCACGCACCGTCCGCCATAGATAAGGTTGATCAGGGCGCGGCTGCCCAGGATAGCGGTGAACATGGAGGTGACGATCCCGATGAACAGGGTCACCGCGAAGCCCTTGATGGGTCCGGTACCGAAGCTGAACAGCACCACTGCGGCGATCAGGGTGGTGATATTGGCGTCCACGATGGTGGACAGGGCCTTCTCGTAACCGGCATGGATGCTCGCCTGGGGCGAGCTGCCGTTGCGGATCTCTTCGCGGATGCGCTCGAAGATGAGCACATTGGCGTCCACCGCCATACCCACCGTCAGCACGATGCCGGCGATCCCCGGCAGGGTCAGGGTCGCTTGCAATAAGGAAAGCACGGCGACGATCAGCACCAGATTGACAAATAACACCAGATCCGCCACCAGGCCGAAGATCCGGTAGTAACCTGCCATGAAGAGCACCACCAGGATAAAGCCGATGACCACCGACCTCACGCCCTGATCGATGTTGTCCTGACCCAGACTGGGACCGATGGTGCGCTCCTCGACGATCTCGATGGGGGCGGCCAGGGCACCGGCCCGCAACAGCAGGGCCAGGTTGTGGGCCTCGTTGGAGCTGTCCAGGCCCGTGGTCTGGAAGCGACGGCCGAAGGGCTCCAGAATATTGGCGACGCTGATTACCTCCTCCGTGCGTATCTTGCGCTTCACCGGCTTCCCGTCCACCAGGCGGGTCAGGGTACGGTTCTCGATGAAGACCACCGCCATGGGCTTGCCCACGTTCTCGGTGGTTACCTTGCGCATGCGGCGGGCACCCTGCCCGTCCAGGCTCACGAACACCGCCGGCTGTCCACTGCGTTGGTCGAAACCGGCGGCGGCATCCGTGATCTGGTCTCCAGTGACGATCACTCGCCGCAGCAGCAGGACCGGCCGCCCGTCCCGATCCTGGTAGAGCTTGCTGGTTACGGGCACCCGGCCGTCCACCGCATCCTGAACGCTATGCCCGGTGTCCACCAGGCGATACTCCAAGGTCGCCGTCGCCCCCAGGATCTCCTTGAGCCGGCCCGGATCCCGGGCGCCGGGGAGCTGCACCAGGATGCGCCGTTCACCCTGCCGCTGGATGATGGGCTCGGCCACGCCCAAGGCGTTGACGCGATTGCGCAAGGTGGTGATGTTCTGCTCCAGGGCGAACCGCTTGACCGCCAGCTCATCCGTGGGCGTCAAGGACCCGTAAACAAAGAAGGCACTATCGTCATCCCCAACCCCCAGGACCAGCTCGCGAAACTCCTTCTCGATCACTGCCTCCGCCTGGTCCCGGGTCCGGGCATCGCGAAACTTGACCTTTACCCGACTCCGATCCCTGGTCACGGTCAGATAACGGACCTTGTGCTTGCGCAGTAGGGTGCGGATATCGCCGGTGTAGCGCTCCAGGGCCTGGTCGACCGCCGCATCCATATCCACGTCGATCAGGACATGAATGCCGCCGCGCAGGTCCAGTCCCAAGAACATGGGCTGGATACCCAGGGTGCGGAGAAATCCGGGGAGATCCGGGGCCAGGGTCAGGGCACTGTTGTAGCGGCCCGAAAGGGTCCCCTCGATGGCCTCCTGGCCCCGCAGCTGGTCACCGGAGGTCGCGAAGCGTACCAGCAACTTTCCCCCCTCGCGCCTCTCGATGGCCCGATACTCGACCCCTGCGTTCTCCAGGGCGGCCTCGATCGCGTCCACACCGGCGTCCGTCACCTCGGCACCCCGGGCCGCGGTCACCTCGATGGAGGGATTCTGAGAAAAGAGGTTGGGTAAAGCGAACAGGATGCCGACCAGGACTACCCCCAGAATCAGCAGATTTTTCCACAACGGATATCGGTTCATGTTCCCATGCTCAATCCGACCCGGATCCAACCGTCACTGCACACGCAGGCCCTAAGACAATGCCATTAAGGCGATTGCCGGAAAATGATAGACCAGGATGGGTCGGCTATTCGTTCGTCTTCAAGGAGCGACAACAGGCGCATCGTTGTGCGATGTAACTGTTGTCGCGACACAGAAGACGGACGAAAAGACAAGCAGGCTGGTCTGTCATTTGACAGAAATCGCCTAAGTTAGCTGCCGGTCGCCTATCGTGGTAGGTCGGGTTAGGCGCGTGCTTCGGTGTGTTCGGTTAGGCGGCAGGATTCGGGCGCGCCGTAACCCAACACCCGATGCCGCAGTCCAACCCTGAATGTCGGGTTACGGCGCGTTCAACCTCGGTTGCCCACACTCGCATCGAAGGCGCGCCTAACCCGACCTACAAGACTTGGCCCGGATGAGGGTATCCCACCGCATCAGAGCTCTTTGATCGAGCCCTTGGGCAACACGGACTCGACCGACTGGCGGCGAATCTTCACCTTGATGTCGTCCGCCACATCCAGCTCGGCAAAGTTATCTCCTAGGTCGGTGATGCGCCCGACGATGCCGCCTACGGTCGTCACCTCGTCGCCCTTGGCCAGGGCCTCGACCATCTTCTTGTGCTCCTTCTGGCGCTTGACCTGCGGGCGGATCATCAGGAAATACAGGATCACTACTAGGCCGATCGGGAACAGCAGACCGAGGAGCGAACCACCCTGGGGAGCGGCGCCTTGCTGCGCCAGGGCATCGGAGACGAAAAAGCTCATAGGGAAATCCTCGCAAGCGGCACGCGCATGGTCACGGGGAGTAGGGGAGATTAGGCTGTTTATTATGTCACAGACTAGAAAAAGGGGACTGGGGATTGGAAGCTGGCGCAGGGTGAGCGCGTATAAATCTTCCTGGAAACATGATGTTGCCGGATTGGTTTTCCCGACGCTGGAAGGCTCGTAGGCGCGGGCTTGCCCCGCACCTACCGTTCGTGGCCAACCACCGCAGGTACGGCTGACGACCCGAAGCTGGCAGCAACCGGTTAATCGACAACAATTACCAAAAAACTTACGTGTGCTCACCCTGCCGAGCGCCCGCCAGGTCGTCGGCGATGGCCGCCAGCGCCTGCCAGGGATCGCCGGCGGTCAAGCCCTTGAGGTTGCGATCGGCCGCCGCGCACCGGACCAGCAGGTCTTGCAGGTACTCCGTGGAGAATCGTTTCAGTGCCACCAATACGCGGGATTGACGCGACTCCCAGACCTTGTGCAGTCGAAAAGCGGCGGCGGTCCCGCCGCGTTGGGCGGCATGGGAGACCGCCGCCAACATGCGCAGCTCCCGGGCCAGGGCCCAGAGCACCAGTGCGGGAGCGGTCCCCTCCGCCGCCAAGGTGTTGAGGATCCGGTGGACCCGGACCTGATCCCCACCCAAGGCCGCGTCCGGGAGGTCGAACAGGTCGTAGCGGGCCCCGTCGGAGATGGCACTGACGAGCCGCTCCCGATCCAGGTCGCCCTCTCCATATAGAAGCCGGAGCTTCTCCACTTCTTGGGCCGCCGCCGGCAGGTTCCCCTCGACCCGCTCGCTCAGCAGATCGGCCACGCCGGGCTCCGGGCGCAGCCCCCGCTCCCGCAGTCGCTGCTCGATCCAGGCCACCAAGCGGCGCCCCTGGAGCTGCCGCACCTGGAGCAGAATGCCGATCCGATCCAGCTCCTGAACCCACTTGGCCTGGAGCTCTCTGCGCTCCAGGTCCGGGGCCAGGATGAGCAGTCGGTTGTCTCCCACGGGGTTACGGCAATAGGCGCGCACCGCCTCACTGCCTTCGCGACCGATGCGCACCGCGGTGAGCCGCAGCTCGATGAGCTTGCGGTCGGAGAACAGGGAACACGTCGCAGCGACGGCCGCGAGACGGCCCCAATCGAATCCCGGCTCGCACTCCAGCAGCTCCCGCTCCTCGAATCCCTGAGCACGGGCCGCAGCCCGCACGGCCGCGGCTGCTTCGCCGAGTTGCAACGGCTCGTCGCCGTAAAGCAGATAGACCGGTGCCGGCTTATGCTTCAGGTTATCTGCGAGCTGTTGGGGTTGGATGCGCACACCCTACTCTAACTCTTACCTTTAGTTCGACGTGTTGCGTTCGACGCACCAAGGCTCGCTGATCATCTGCTTGGGTCATGCCAGCGTCTTAACGCAACCTACACCCACATCACCTCCCGCGCGGCCTGCCCGCACGGACCTCGCGTCAAGTGTAGGTTGGGTTAGGCGCACTGGCTGATCCCAAAGCACAGTGATAGGGCCGAACGCGCCGTAACCCAACACGCCGGATCCTACACCCAACGCCAAATAACCCAGGACCGCGCCCGAACAGGCACGGCGCCAAACGCGGCGTAACGCAACACGACGCTAGTACCCCATTTCACCTTATTTTTCGCTCTCAGAGCCTCCCAAACGCGTCACGGCAAGGCCAGCACGCCGGGAATAGCTCCCTCTCTTGTCAAGCGCTGTAACGCCGCCTTGGCGCGTTTTGGGAGGCTCCCTTCGGGCGCGACGAGAGGCGGCCAGCTGCGGTGTTGCGCAAGCTTGAAAGAGGACGGGCTATTCCTCCTCGCCGCGCCTTGTCAGCACGAAAAATGCTTTACAATCGCCCGCGCTCAGATAAATGTCAACAGCCCCTAGGAACCGTTTTAACCAAACAGCCTCTTAGCGCAACGCAACCCGCAGACGGTTCAGGATCCGGTCGGCGGCATCACTGAACATCTCCGCGTAGATCAGCTCACGCTCCGACTGCTTGCCGAGTACCTCTGCGCCGGGGTCTTCGTAGCTGCGCACCAGGTTCAGGGATTGCTGTGGGACCAATTGTTTCCCGTCCGGGGTCACTGCATCGAAGGTCAGATCATAGTAGAGCTCGCGCGCCAGGACCTTGCCGTCGCGGTCTACGGCGACGACCCGGGAGAAATGCCGCTCGTTACTGATGCGTATGATAGTGCGGGCCTGCCGGGGCCCGGCGGCCAACTGCACCTGGGATCCTTGGAGTTGTCGGATGAGCTCGTTGCCCACCGCCGATCCGTGCTGCGCATGGACGAACACGGGACTGAGTTCAGGAGGGATTTCCACGTCACCCCTCAGCCTGAAGCCACAGGCACTGGTTGCCAGCAATGCCGCCAGGAGCAGGCCCACCGTGAACGGGCCACGGAGAGCGGGTCCGGGTTTCAGGTGATACTTGCTACGGCAGTATCCAAGTACCGATAACATTTTCTTCATCAAGACATCGTGCCTCCACGCGATGCGACCTATTCCCCCGGAATTGCTTTTTTTGCTGCCGCAAATGAACGCGAATAAACGCAAAGCGGTTCTTGCTCTGCACCCTACGGGTTTGAGCATAAAAAATTCAGCGTGCCACCACATTGACCAGCTTGCGAGGCACCAGGATGACCTTGCGTACCTGGGCCGCGCCGACAAACTTGCGGACATTCTCGTTGGCGAGGGCGGCCTGCTCGACGGTCTCCCTTCCCGCATCCGCGGCGACCTGGATCTTGCCCCGCACCTTACCATTGACCTGGACGACGTATTCGATGGTGTCCTGCCGCAGGGCCGTCTCGTCCACCACCGGCCACGTCGCGTCCAGGATGTCTTCGCCATAGCCCAGCTCCCGCCATAGCTGGTGGGTGATATGGGGGGCGATGGGGCCCAGGAGCCGCAGCACGATGCCCAACCCCTCCCGCAGCACCGCCACACCGGCGGGCGAGGCATCCAGCCGGTACAGGGCATTGACCATGGTCATGCAACCGGAGACCACGGTATTGAACTGTTGGCGCTGGTAGTCGAAGCGGGCCTTTTTCAGCGCGGCATGGATCTCCCGCCGTGCTGTCGTGCTCTTCGCATCCAAGGCATCGGGCATCCGTGCGTCGGCCAGCGCAGTGGCCTTGGTGGTCGCCAGGGACCAGAGTCGTTTCAGGAAGCGCGCGGCACCTTCCACGCCCTCCTCGTTCCACTCCAGGGTCTGGTCCGGGGGTGAGGTGAACATGGTATAGAGCCGCACCGTGTCCGCCCCATACCGATCGACTAGGGCCTGAGGGTCCACGCCGTTGTTCCTGGATTTGGACATCTTCTCGAGGCCGCCGTAGGTGACGGGCCTCCCGTCGTCCTTGAGCCGTGCCGCTACCAAGCGGCCCTTCTCGTCCCGCTCCACTTCCACGTCTGCCGGGTTGAACCAGTGCCTGCGGCCCGCGGCGTCCTCACGATAGTAGGTCTCCGCCACCACCATGCCCTGGGTGAGCAGATTTACAAAGGGCTCGTCGCAATCCACGAGGCCCTCATCGCGCATCAGCTTGTGGAAGAAGCGGGCATAGAGCAGATGCAACACCGCGTGCTCGATGCCACCCACATACTGATCCACCGGCAGCCAGTAGCGGGCGCGCTCGTCCAGCATGGCCGTGGCGCAGTCGCTGGAGCAATAGCGGGCATAGTACCAGGAGGACTCGAAGAAGGTGTCGAAGGTATCCGTCTCTCGGGACTCGCCGGCGGCAAGCGCCGAGAATGCGGACAGCCGCTTGAGGGGCGAGCCGGAGCCGTCCACGACCAGATTCTCAGGCAAGCGTACCGGGAGCTCGGTCTCGGGACGTACATCGCCGTCCGGGGTGTGGACCACGGGGATCGGGCACCCCCAGTAGCGTTGGCGGGAGACGCCCCAGTCGCGCAGCCGGAAGTTGACCCGTTTCTCGCCCTTGCCCCGCTGTGCCAGCCAGTCCGCGATCGCGTCGAAGGCCTCCGCGCTGGTCAGACCGGTGAAGGGGCCGGAATCGTACAGAACGCCTGGTTGCTCGAAGCGATCCTCCCAGGTCCGCCAGACCAACGGCTCGCGGTCGGGCGCCTCGAGTCCGGGAACAGTCCCCGGGCGGTCGATCGGTCCCCCGTCGTGTGCAGTCACGCCGATGTCCAAATCTTTCCAGGTGGGCGGTACGATCACCGGCTTGATCGGAAGCCCATACTTGTGGGCGAAGTGAAAATCGCGTTCGTCGTGGGCCGGCACCGACATCACGGCCCCCGTGCCGTAGCCCATGAGCACGAAGTTGGCGGCGAAGATGGGCACCGGCTCAGCGGTGATCGGATGGATGGCATCGATGCCGAGGGGGTGGCCCTTCTTTTCCATGGTCTCGAGCTCGGCCTCGGAGATGCCCCCCCGGCGGCATTCCTCGATGAAGGCCGCCAGCGCCGGGTCGTCCTGGGCAGCCTGCCGCGCCAGCGGGTGCTCGGCGGCTACGGCCATGTAGGTGACGCCCATGAGGGTGTCCGGGCGGGTGGTATATATCCCCAGCGGCTCGTCCTCGCCCTGGATGCCGAATTCCATGTACACGCCCTCCGAGCGCCCGATCCAGTTGCGCTGCATGGCGCGCACCTGCTCCGGCCAGCCGGCGAGCCCGGCGAGCCCATCCAGCAGCTCCTGGGCATAGTCCGTGATACGCACGAACCATTGCCGGACCTCCCGCTTCTCCACCGGCGCCCCGGAACGCCAACCCTTGCCGTCGATCACCTGTTCGTTGGCGAGCACCGTCCGGTCCACCGGGTCCCAGTTCACCGTCGCCTTGGCCTGATAGGCCAACCCCTTCTCCACCAGGCGCGTGAACAACCACTGTTCCCAGCGGTAGTAGTCCGGGTCGCAGGTCGCCAGCTCCCGGTCCCAGTCATAGCCGAAGCCCAACCGTTTGAGCTGGGTCTTCATGTACGCCACGTTGGATCGGGTCCATTGGGACGGCGGAATCCCCTGCCTGATGGCGGCGTTCTCCGCCGGCAACCCGAAAGCATCCCACCCCATGGGTTGTAGCACATTCTTGCCCAACATCCGCTGGTAACGGGCGATCACATCCCCGATGGTGTAGTTGCGCACATGCCCCATGTGGAGGCGCCCGGAGGGATAAGGGAACATCGACAGGCAATAGAATTTCTCCTGCGCCGGATCTTCCACCGCCGTAAAGGACCAATGCTCTTCCCAGTAGGCCTGCGCCGCGGCCTCTATCCGGTGCGGATCATAATCGTTTTGCATCTTTATAACCGGGTGAGTAGTTCCACTCTCTACATTTCAGTTGTGTCGCGTTACGCTGCGTTCGACGCCGTGCCTGTCCAGGCGCAGTCCTGGGTTATTTGGCGTTGGTTATGGGATCCGACGTGTTGGGTTACGGCGCGTTCGGCCCTTGGCTGTGCTTCAGGATCGGGCAGCGCGCCTAACCCAACCTACACCCACATTACCCTCGGCACGGCCTGTCTGCACGGACCTCGCGTCGGGTGTAGGTTGCGTTAAGACGCCGGCATGACCCAAGCAGACGATCAGCGAACCTTGGTGCGTCGAACGCAACACGTCAAACTCGCAAAACGTATCGCCTGATGGGGACTCGATGCAAGTCGAACAGTTTGTTCCTGGATAAATACTGCAAATTGCAATCGTTCAGCCCCCTGCTATTTTTGCCATCCATGGCACCGGATTCCGGCAATCCCTGCCGGAATGACGAGGTGGGGACTGAACGGTTACTGCAAATGTTAAGTATAAGGTCGGAGCCAGTGTTCGAATCGCCTGAGTTTATTTACTATGCTGAAAAAACTCGAGCTTACCAACTTCAAGAGCTTCCGCGAAGCAACGGTAGACTTCGGCATCTTGACGGTCCTGGTCGGTACCAATGCCTCCGGCAAGAGCAACCTGAAGGATGCCCTGCGGTTCCTCCACGGAACCGGCCTCAGCTATCCGTTTTCCGAGATCCTGGGCGGAAAATCCGGTCTCTCGTCGGTCCTGGAATGGCGAGGCATCCGGGGCGGGATCGGTGAGATCGCTTAGAGGCTGTCTAAAAACTAACCCATTGATTTTAAATGTTAAGAAAGAGTCATAACGATCCCTCGCTGCACTTCGGGATGACCCAACGCGCGTCCTTGTCATTTCGAGCGCAGCGAGAAATCTTTAGGTTCAAGCGGTTGGCAGGTGCTCGGGTTTTTAGACAGCCTCTTAGTTCATCTCGTCGCAGCCGGGGGGCAACACATCTCCGCCCGGAGTGTGAGCGACTGTTTACTTGGTACTGAACTCCAGCAATCCTCATTCAGAATGACGCCGTAGGGTTTGAACGACTATCTTCAGTGCCAATTCAACCAAAGGATTTTCAACGATGATTACTGAAACGAAAGTACATACTTGCCGTAAATGTTACAGCAAAGAAATTGTCAAAAACGGCACGAATGGGTATGGTAATACACAATATCACTGTAAAACCTGTGGGGCTTACGGCGTACTTGAACCCCGAGAGCGCTATACGGAGGAAGAACAAGAACTTATTATAAAAGCTTATCAAGAACGATCCAGCATGCGCGGGATCGAACGTACTCATGGGGTCTGTCGACATACGTTGAGTGCATGGTTAAAAAAAAGCGGAATAGCTGCCACCCCTTGAAACCACGCTGAAACCCGTTGATCTCGAGCAGACACCCGTGTTGGAAGTGGATGAATTATGATGCAGTCGTATGCATGAGATTTGTTTAAGACTCTTCCTGCACCGCTATAATACTGAATTGTTGCCATCTGTTGGCTAATATTCCACTTATATATCAACCACTACCGGATAGAAAAAGCATTGGCAGACACCTGGTATGGCGTGCGCGAATTTTACATCCGGGATAATAATGGTTACGTCCTTGCCTTCGGCGAACGCATTCCATGCGCGTAATTGTTCAAACCCCTATTGTTTTTGCCATTTATGGCGCCTATAGGATGGCACTTGGGATTTCGGCAATCCATGCCGGAATGACGCGGTGGGGCTGAAGGATTACTGGCAGGTGGGTTTATCGTTTTCTCTGCGCCCTCTGCGTCTCTGTGGTTCAAATAGGGTTCATAAGACCCGCATCGCCGCTTGCAGCAGCAGGCAGGTCATGGCCCCGGCGGCAATGTCGTCGAGCATGATCCCGAGCCCACCCGATAGCTGTTTGTCCAGTGCGCCGATGGGCCAGGGCTTGAGGATGTCGAAGCCACGAAACAGGACGAATCCCGCCAGGAGCCACGGCCATCCCGGCGGTGCTGCGGTCATGGCCAGCAAGAACCCCAGCATTTCGTCCCAGACGATGCTGGAGGGGTCTGATGCGTGCAGCTCCCGGTCCGTCTTGCCGCAGGCCCAGACCCCGATGAGGAACATCAATAGGAGCACGGCCAGATACCCGGTGAGGGGCAGAGGTCGCAACAGCAGATAGAGGGGAATGGCGGCAAGGGTCCCAACTGTTCCGGGCGCCCAGGGGAAGAGTCCTGCACCCAAGCCGTAGGCCAGCCAGTGATGGGGCCGACGCCACCACATATGGCTCGACAAGACCTGACCCTTAGCGCGCATCCCCTCAGCTCGCATCTGGAAAATGGTCGTAGCCCGATTGCCCCTGATCTCGGATCAACTCCCAGATCGATCCATCCTCCAGCAGGCATCGCAGCCCTGTCTCCGCTTGCACTCGGCCAACGGCCTGGATCCGAATACCGAACCGTTCCGCCAGGGCCGTGATCCGTGTGCGTTTCCGCTCGGGGACGCAGAAGCAGAGCTCATAGTCGTCCCCCGATGCCAGGGGTAACCCCCAATCCGGGTCCGCCGCCAACCGCTCGCTGACCGCCCGGGAGAGGGGAAGGTCCGGGAGACGGAGCTCGGCACCGACGCCGCTCGCCGCCAGGATATGTCCGAGGTCCGCCGCCAGGCCGTCGGACAGGTCGATCATGGCCGTGGCGGTTCCCCGCAAGGCCAGGCCCAACCCGACCCGTGGGGTCGGCCGCTCCAGGCGTCCGCGCAGAAATTCGGATACCGACTCCCCGGCATTGAGCAAGCGCAGGGCGAGACCGGCGTCCCCCAGGGTCCCGCTGACACAAACCAGATCACCGGGCCGCGCGCCGCGACGGAGTATCGCGGTTGCGGTCGGGACCAAGCCCTGGACCTGCACCGTGATGGTCAGTGGGCCACGGGTCAGGTCGCCGCCGACCAGGGCGACCCCGTATCTCCCCGCAAGCCGGGCAAACCCGAAGCTGAAGGCATCCAGCCAGGCCGTGTCGGCGTCCGGGAGCGTGAGGGCCAGGGTCGCCCAGGCGGGCTCGGCACCCATGGCGGCCAGGTCGCTCAACCCCACGGCCAGCGACTTGTGGCCGAGTCCTTCCGGATCACAGTCAGGGAAGAAGTGGACGCCCGCTACCAGGGTGTCGATGCTGGCGGCAAGCTCATAGCCCTGGGGGACCCGCAGGAGGGCACAATCATCGCCGACGCCTAGGGCCACGTCCGCTCGTTGGCCGCCGATATGGGAGAAGTGATGCCGAATCAGCTCGAATTCGGACACTGTGCCTATCCACTACCCGCAGCGACCGATCGCTGCGGTGGGTGGTTGGGCCTAGGCCGTGTTGACATAATCGTCGTGCCAACCGCTAATAGGACAAGATTAATCCTGTACCATTAGGAGACAGGCCCGGAGGTTGGGGTTTACTCCTCATTAAATGTCAACATTACCTAGTACCTCATTTCTCTCGATATTGCAGGTAGAGTCGCTTGAGCTTGATGCGAACATCCCCTATGCATTCGCAATATCGACCGAAACTATGTACTAGTCGGTCGGTGCATCCTTATCTGTCTCTCTACCGCGCATGTCGCGGGCGACTCGGTCGAGGACGCCATTGACATAGCGATGGCCCTGCTCGGCCCCGAACAGCTTCGCCAGGTCGACTGCCTCGTTGATGGCTACCCGATAGGGCACGGAGGGACTGTAGAGGAGCTCGTAGGTGCCAGCGCGGAGAATGGCGCACTCCACGGGGTCCACTCGTTCGATGGGGCGGTCGAGGGCTGGTTGCAGGCGTGCGTCCAGTTCCTTCCGGCGCGCAGGAACCCCATAGAGGAGCTGCCGGAACAGCTCCGGGTCGTAGGTCTGTCCTGATTTGACACCGGAGTCCGACGTATTCTCCGAATCATCGAGGGCTGCGGCGATCTCCTCTACCCACGCCGGGTCACCGAGGAAGTGGCGTCCGATCTCCACCGGGTCTTGCCCGGTGAGCTGCCACTGGTAGAGAGCCAGCACGGCATAGCGGCGCGCCTGGCTGCGGCGTCCGCCCATCTCAGTCCAGCTGGCGCAGTAGATCCACCATCTCGATTGCGGACACGGCCGCATCCGCCCCTTTGTTGCCGGCCTTGGTGCCGGCGCGCTCGATAGCCTGCTCGATGGTATTCACGGTAAGCACACCGAATGCGACAGGGACCCCATGCTTCAGGCTTACCTGCGCTATCCCCTTGACGGACTCGCCGGCCATATAGTCGAAATGGGGCGTACCGCCACGGATCACGGCGCCGACGGCGATGATTGCGTCGTACCCGCCCTTGGCGGCAATGCGTTCGATGGTTACCGGCATCTCGAAGGCCCCGGGGACGCGGACGATGGTCAGATCCGAGTCTTCGGCACCGTGACGCTTCAGGGTATCGATCGCACCCGTGAGCAGATTCTCCACCACAAAGCTGTTGAAGCGGGAAACCACCAGGCAGAAACGGGCATTGTTGGCGCGCAGCGCGCCCTCGATAGTCTTGATCGCCATGGGCTGATTTCTCCCTTGAAAAATGACAAAGTTACCACGTCGTATTTTTGCGCTTAACGCCGCAAATCAGCCGACGCTTTAGGAGCACTAGCGACTAAAGCGGTCGGCTGGATATGCCTTGTTATGTGCTTTTCATTGCTTCAATAACTTTAGTGCGCGAAGCGCATCATAGTTGAAACTATGGACTTTAAGTCCCTTCACTTTCAGTCCGTGGCTTGTCCACGGATGAGGACTTTAGTCCTCCAGACTATGGACTTTCAGTCCATAGTGGTTGATTATAGCTTATCGTATTCATCTGGCTCTATGTCGGGTACAGCCTTTAAAACCTTTTCAAAATCTTTTCTCTGCCCCTTTTTCGCTTCATTTTCCAGATAATCTTTCGTTAATAGAGCAGACATCTTTTCGGCTGCAGCTGATACTAGAAATTGGTTTATTGATATCCCTTCATCTTTAGCCAAATTCTTAATATTTTCATGTAATGACTTTGGAAGTCTTAGTGTCAAAGTGCTCATATCAATACATACCTTTTAAAACTTCTATGAATTCTCGGGGCGTTATTGCTTTTATCGAGAACCCTTCTATCTCTTTAAAATCACTGACATTATGTGTGATTATATATTTTGAATTTGATGCCACTGCCAATTCCAAAACCATGTCATCCTTTGGATCTTTCAACCATGGTCTCCATAAGAAGAAAATGTCCTGTCTATGGCATATGCTACACAAGTATCTTAAAAAACTGAGTAATTCATCTCTGCTACTACAACCACTCATGTTTTCTAATCTTGTTAGTACATCCTGGTATTCGATATACAATGGTACTGACAGAACAGGCTGAAATTTCTTTGATGGGAGTTCAGATATGAGGGCATAGGAAGCACCTTTACTCGACTTCAAAGCTGATACGATTACATTTGTTTCAATAACCACTCTCATAATGGTATCACATATACCACTAATCTCAGAGTGAATTCAAGCTCGATGCCTTCAGCACATAATGGCTTGGCTCAAGCGCCCAATGCCGCGTGGCACTGAGGCTTGAAGGTTGCTGAGGAGCCGAACCGCGGCATTGGGTCGCTTGCAGCCGAATGTCAGGCGAATGAGCTATAAAAAACGACCCATCAATTGAGCCTGGCCCCTTTTCTTGATTTCGGCCTTATAGTTTTTTAATTTCCTCGATTGAAAGCCCTGAAATTCCAGCAATGATCGTCATACTGATCTCTCTTTGCTTCAACGCCTTTTCTATTTCAATCGCTTTTTCTCTTGATCCTTCTTCTTTGCCTTTCTTTTCTCCTTCCTTCCTAATCCTCTCCTTGACTTTATAAGGCAAAATCCATCGTTCGCTTGCCTGAAGTTTCTTGAAGATCCCCGAATCGACAAAATTATAGTAAGTTTCGTCGCTGATGATGAGATGATCGATCACTTCGACCTTGAGGAACTTTCCAGCCTGAATAAAATGATCGGTGAGGTCCTGATCTTCGATCGAAGGCGTCACATTTCCACCGGGGTGATTATGGACCATAATCACCTGAATGGCCAGCTTGTAGATCGCCATGCAGAAGGCTTCTCTGGGGTTGATGTTCGCCATGTTGGTAGACCCCAGCGCGACCAACTCGATATAGAGAATCTTGTTCGCTTGATTCAAACCCACCATCCAGAAGTGTTCCTGACCTTGACCGATTTTATTCTCTCTTGCAGAGAATCTGACGCATGATCGGATAAATATCCTCCGCACCCTTTACGGTGACTTTTTGTTGCTTGCTTAATTTAACTTCCATTGTGAGACCTTTTATAGAGGGCTAACAGGTAGTAGACGGCGAGTCGCCGTGTTTAAACGGATTTACTATTTTAACACCTTGAACAATCTGATTATGTTGCATATCCTCCTAGTATTAAGATAGTGCATTTACTAGAAATTGCAGATACCATAACCAAACTATCCCAGTACGACAATTGATGTGTTGATCTGATAATTGAAGCTTCAATGATCGTTTCTTCATCAATTGGCACTACTTTTGCGTACTCAAAATAATATTGGAATTGCTTATAATCTCTTCTGCCTTCTTCGTTTTGTTGCTTTTGTTGCGCAAACACATAAGACAAAAGGAAAGACCTGACCCTCGACTTGTGGTCGGTCCCCGTTTTTCCCTTGACTTTAGTGTCTTTATCGTTAGCGTGTTTGCTCATTGTTTGCTATTAACGCCCGCACTTCTTGGGCCAGTTTCACTGGTATTGCCATCATTATTGTGTCATCGAGTTCCTGGGCTGCCTCTATTTCGGCAAACTGCCCGTCTTCGTTTTGATTTTCGTAATGCGCGAGAACGTCACGTACACGTCTTTCGTTCCAACCTTTTGGGAAGTTGTTGCTCATCAAGATTTCCTCCGTTGCCGTCGGCGATAGGCAGCCTTGGTTTTGCCCTGCAATTCGTAAGCCGTAATCACGAACAGGCTACCAGGATCTTCGTCAAGGACATAGACGACCTAAAGATAGCGACCCACCCAGGTTTGTCCAAGTTTCATGCGTGAGCCCTGCCTTGCAGGAAAATCATCGCCACCGCGCTTGAATGTTGTTCGGACCATTGCTCATCCTCGCCTTCTTCTCCGTCGAGCATACGGAAGACGTCAGCGGATGCCGAGAGCATCAGTTGGTAATCTTCGATCCACTGAGCCAGCTGAGATACCTCGGGGGCTGGAAGGCTCTCAATGGCGTGTTCGATGTCGGTCACTGTCACATAGCTATACCGTATCAGGGTGGTGGTTCGGCAGCAACCGTTAGGAGCTTTCATTGTAGATCAACCACTATGGATTGAAAGTCCATAGTCTGGAGGACTAAAGTCCTCATCCGTGGACAAGCCACGGACTGAAAGTGAAGGGACTTAAAGTCCATAGTTTTAACTATGATGCGCTTCGCGCACTAAAGTTATTGAAGCAATGAAGGGTCGCGCTAACGACCAAACTCAGACGCGCGGCACGGCCTGTAAGTTCTCTGTGGTTTCGGTGTCGAAAAGGGGATTAGTTCGGGAGGGGAAAAATGTCAAATAAAGTGGGTGTCCTCTTTCTTGAAGCTGCCCCACACCAGAAAGTGCTCATTGGTTTTCCATTTAGTTCAAACTTGCAGTCGATCATTTAGGTTTCCTCCATTATTGCGCTAACGACTAAATCAGCCGCGCCGCCACTGAGTACGAGCTTTAGCCGCTAGCTGTCTCGGCGTCGGCTGCATTTTTTTGTTAGGCTAGCGATTCTCCAACTTCTACTCGCATTCCCTTTTGGTTGGCTATGACTCTGCTTGAATAGTATACTTGCCATTAACCTCTGAACACAGTGATCCTTTGTCTTCAGAAATAAGGCTTTGCATTCCAGCAATACACCGTTCAGAACGAAGTGGTGGAGTCCCGTAGTATGGACCATTGTCTCCAGGAACATCTGCATTTGGTGAAGGTGGATCTATTCGATTAGGATGTGTATATCCTGCACAGTGCATCATCTCATGTATCAGTGTTTGGGCAATCTCTCTATTACCTAGAGGAAAAAGATTACCGAAATTTATATCGATTTGAGACCCATTAACTGTGGCGCTAGCATTTGCCGTAGGATCTGTATTTATTCCATGCGTAATTATTCTCCGGTAAGCGGATAACAAATTATTTCTCTCATCATTGGAAAGATCGCCACAAGCTCTAATTCTCGTATATGCAAAGCTATGCCGTTCTAGTACTCTTAGTCGCTGACCACGGGTTATTTGGACATTAAATGGCCAAGAAAACATATTCATAATATCCATTGGCACATCTCTCCACTGCACGGCCCCATTTTTAACCAGAATTGTCCCGTATACTAATCCTTGCCCATAGTTGGCTTGATGAAAATTAGGAAAACCTGCGGCGAAACCTTGCCTTCTCGCATAATCATTTGTAGCTCTGAATCGTGCTCCTATATCTCCCCCAGCTGGATTCCCAAAATCAGCAGCAAGAACATCCCTCCAAGTAGCGGTACTTAGCAGGAGAGTTCCATAAACAACTCCGTCTCCGTAATCAGCCTGATGGAAGTTTGGGAACCCGCCTGGAAAACCATGAGCTTCAGCGTAATCATAGGTTTGTCTAAATCTTTCTTGAACTGACACTATTATTTTCCTTCGTTTTATTCAACAATGGATAAGCAGCGGTAACGCCGTCCGATTTCTCACCCTAACAGGTAGTAAACGGTGAGTCGCCGTGTTTAAGTACGCCGAAACGCCTTATATACCACAACTCGTGAGGAACCAACCCCGTCAATTAAGGCCAGACCCGACGCGGTTCATGCCTGCCGGTGGTGTCGTCCTGTAAGACCTGCCACGCTCACTCTGTTTATTCAGAGGTAGCCGCCAATGGTACAGGATTGACGGGATTTTCAAGATTAACAGGATTATTTTCTAATGGAAATAATACCTTAAAAAATCCTGTCAATCCTGCTCATCCTGTTAATCTTGTCCCATTAGCAGCTGTCACCTAGGGCGGTCGGCAGGCGCTCACCGCACCATCGATGCGGTTCGCCGCCGGGCGCGGGACGCGCCCGGCGGCTCACCAGCATCCTACCCGCTGCCCATCGGATCGCCCTGCACATACTCCACAACCTCCAGGTCGAAACCGGAGATACCGTGCATGGCCCTAGGCGCGCTCATAACACGCATCTTGCGCACTCCCAGGTCCGCCAGGATCTGGGCCCCGATTCCATAGGTACGCAGCTCGCTGCGATCCCGGCAGCGCGGGCGGGTTCGGTCTTCCCGATCTTGACGATTGAAGTCCTTGATCTGGGTCAGCAGATCCTCCGTATGATCCCGGTTGCGCAGGACCACCACCACGCCCTCACCGACCTCGGCTATCCGGCGCATGGCGTCTCTCAGGGGCCATCCACACCCGCTGTGGCTGGTCCCGAACAGGTCGCACAGGCTGTTCTGGAGATGCACCCGCACCAAGGTCGGCCGTGTCGGTGATATGTCGCCCCGGGCCAGGGCGAAGTGCAGATCATTATCGATGGTATCCCGGTAGGCAGACAGCTGAAAGTCTCCGACCTCGGTGGACAGGTCGCAGGTACACTCGCAGAGAACCGCCTTTTCGTGACGTACCCGATGCTGGATGAGGTCGGCAATGGTCCCGATCTTCAGGCCGTGGGCCGTAGCGAAGGTTTCGAGGTCCGGGCGCCGAGCCATGGTGCCATCTTCGTTCAGGATCTCGACGATGACCGCCGCCGGTTCCAGGCCCGCCAGTCGGGCCAGGTCACAGCCGGCCTCCGTATGGCCGGCGCGCACCAGGACTCCCCCTGGCCGCGCCATTAAAGGAAAGACGTGACCCGGTTGCACCAAATCCTGAGGCTGGGCATCCGGTACCGTGGCTGCACTGATGGTCGTCGCCCGGTCGGCGGCGGAAATGCCGGTGGTAACGCCTTGGGCCGCCTCGATGGAGACGGTAAAGGCCGTACCGTGGGAGCTGTTGTCGCCATTCACCATGAGCGGCAGGCGCAGGCGCAGGCAGTGTTCTTTGGTGAGGGTGAGACAGATCAGGCCGCGTCCGTACTTGGCCATGAAATTGATCGCATCCGGCGTCACCTTTTGGGCGGCCAGTAAGAGGTCGCCCTCGTTCTCCCGATCCTCGTCGTCCATGATGATGACCAGCTTGCCCTGGCGCAGGTCTTCGATGATCTCTTCGGTGGTGTTCAGGGTCATGCCGGCGTGCTTCACTGCTGCTCGATAGGGAAACTGGGATTGCATAGTTTAGCAAACTCTAAACTCGCAAGTAGCCGGCCGCCGACATAAGATGTAGAGGCATACGACAAACGCCGGGGGAACGGTGTGAAACAGTGGCTGAAGCGGATTACGCCGAATCGGGCGCAGGTCCGCGAGCACAGGCAGCTGCGTGTCTTCGGTAAACGGCTACAAGACCCCGCCTTGTGGCGTCTCAACCGGCGGTCCGTGGCGGGCGCCTTCGCGGTGGGGGTGTTCGTCATGTATCTACCACCGCTGGGGCAACTCCTGATCGCCGCCGCAGGGGCCATCGCGTTCCGCGTCAACCTCCCGATCTCTGTCGCTTTGGTCTGGATCACCAATCCGGTCACCATACCGCCCATGTACTACTTTGCGTACCTGGTGGGGTCTTGGCTACTCGGCACACCGGTGCAAACCTTCCGCGTGGAGTATTGGCTCGAATGGCGCAACTGGCTGGACATCCTCGCCCCCCTGACGGTGGGCGGACTGGTCTGCGGGGCCGTCTGCTCGGCGCTGGGTTATCTCGCGGTACAGGCCGTCTGGCGCTGGAACCTGGTGCGTCGGATCCGCTTGCGCCGGATGCGTTACCGTGCCGCGACCTATGGGTTCAGAACCCCATCGTCCAAGCGCCAGACCTGATCCATACGCCGGGTCAAGCCAGTATCGTGGGTAACGATCACGAAGCTGGTCCCGATCTCGGCATTGAGCGCCACCATCAAGGCGTAGACCCGCTCGGCCGTATGTCGATCCAGGTTGCCGGTCGGTTCATCCGCGAGCACGCAGGCCGGCCGCGTCACCAAGGCCCGGGCGATGGCGGCCCGCTGTCGCTCGCCGCCGGAGAGCTCCGAGGGTTTGTGCTCACTCCGATTTCCCAGGCCCACCCGCTCCAGGATCTCCGCCGCCTGGGCTGCCGCCCGTGCCGGTTCCAGGCCCCGGATGAGCAAGGGCATGGCTATGTTCTCCAGGGCGCTGAACTCGGGCAATAGGTGGTGGAACTGGTAGATGAAGCCTAGACTGCGGTTGCGGCGCAAGCCCCGCGCGCGTTCCGACAGGGAGGCCGCGTCCTGCCCTTCCCAGTAGACCTTCCCGGCCGAAGGCCGCTCTAAGGCCCCCAGGCAGTGCAGCAGCGTACTCTTACCCGAGCCGGACGCACCCACCACCGCCACCCGTTCGCCGGCCCGGATCTTCAGATCGACCCGGCGTAGGACTGCGACCTTCTGGGGTCCCTGACGAAAGGTCTTTGCCAGCCCCACGGCTTCGAGCACCGGTGCCTCCTTATTCATAGCGGCTCACTCATAGCGCAGGGCCTCGGCGGGATCGGTGCGGGCCGCGCGCCAGGCCGGGTAGAGGGTCGCAAGCACGGACATGAGAAAGGCCCCGGCCGCCACCCAGGTGACGTCCCGGACCCGCAGATCCGAGGGCAACTTGCTGATGTAGTAGATGTCGGGGTCCAGGAAGTGGATACCGAACAGGCCCTCGATCCCCGCTACGATGGGCTCTACGTTGAGTGCCAGCGCGATCCCTCCGACGATGCCCAACAGGGTCCCTATGGCACCGATGGTCGTACCTTGGACCATGAAGATCGCCATGATGCGGGCCGGTGAGGCCCCCAAGGTGCGCAGGATGGCGATGTCGGGCCGTTTGTCGGTCACCACCATCACCAGAGTCGAAACGATGTTGAAGGCCGCCACCGCTACGATCAGAAACAGGATGATGCTCATCATGCGCTTCTCGGTGCGCAGGGCGGCGAAGAAGTTCCGGTGATGCTGGGTCCAATCGATGACCCGATAGGTCCCGCCCAGATCATAGGCGATGTCCCGGGCCAGCCGCGGTGCCTCGAACAGATCCGTGAGCTTGAGTCGCACGCCGGTAATGCCTGCGCCCAGCCGCATGAGCTTGGCGGCGTCCTCGAGGTGCAGAAAGCCGGTGTGGCGGTCATAGTCCGACATGCCGGCGGCAAACAGACCGCTGACGGTACAGGCCTTGAGCCGGGGCATGATGCCGATGGGCGTGGCACTCACCTGGGGCGTCACCACCGTGACCCGGTCGCCGACCCCGACCCCGAGATAGGCCGCCAGCTCCCGGCCGAGGATGATCCTGAACTCCCCCGCGACCAGATCGTCCATTTCGCCCCGAATCATATCCCGGCGCGGCTCGGCTACCTGGTCCTCTTCCCGCGGCAGGATTCCCCGCAGCTGGGCCCCGCTCACGCTGGAGCCGTGCGCCAGCATCGCCTGCAATTCGACGAACGGGGCGGCCCCGACCACCGATTCGTGATTCCGCACCCGCTCCAGTACCTCCGGCCAATCGGACATGTCGCTATAGGGGTCGGACAAAGTGGCGTGCGAGGCCATCCCCAGGATGCGCGCCTGGATCTCGGTATGAAAGCCGTTCATGACGGAAAGCACCACGATCAGGGCCACGATGCCCAGCATAATGCCGAGCATCGAGATCAGGGAGATGAAGGAGATGAAGTGATTCCGGCGCTTGGCGCGGGTATAGCGCAGACCGATGAAAAGAGACAGGGGGCGGAACATAGCGGGTGATTATACTCCTTCCCGGCGGTGTAGCACCCATGACAGTAACGGAGATCTACCAGCAGTCCCCACCCCTTGTCTTCCACTTGCCCGTATCGACCAGCTAGGCGCCGGGCAGCAAGGTCTCCGCCTTGCCGTCGTGCAATCGTGGTCATCGGCGTAGACTACTATTCTTGCGGAAACGATAGGCCTTTGACTTCCTGTCACCACCCCTTGGTTTTGGAGAGACCTGTCGATTTAACTGAGTTTCAATCTTCTCTTTGAAATGGTTGCTACCCAAAACCCACGCTTTGTTCGTCGCCTGCCTGATCTCTTCCAGTGTCCTGTCGGATATACGTGATTTAAACAGAGCCCTGTATGCTGCCTGCCTCTCGGCAGGCGAATTACCCAGCCGAAGATATTCTTCATGGGGAACAATCACGGGGTTCTCCTCCCCAAGCGCATTATAGCGATAGCTGCTCCAGGGGTACTTGGAGGGATGGTCAACCAGATCTTTGGCCCTGACCGGGTTGAGTTCAATATAACGGTAACAGGTCAAAAGATAGTTTTCGGCATCGATCAGCGTCGCTTTATAACGCCCTTCCCACAAAGTACCCGTGCGACTGTAGCTGTCATTGAAATGTTGAACATAGTAACGGCCAAGCAGTTGCATAACCTTACCGATACCCTGTTCCGTATGCGGTGTCAGCAGCAGATGGACATGGTTGGTCATCAACACATAGGCATGAACATCACATCGGTGTCTGTCACAGGCCTGCTTCAGTTTCTCCAGATAGAACAGGTAATCCTCATCGGCATAGAAGATGGGATCACGGTTGCTGCCGCGGACAATCACATGCTGAGATTGGCTGGGGAGGACGAAGCGTGGGAAACTTAGCACAAAATCAGAAATCAATCGAGTCCGACCCCATTGATTGATCGTACCAGCTGTCGAAGTACGCAGAGCACTTCAGTGCTTCAATAACTTCAGTGCGCGAAGCGCATCATAGTTGAAACTATGGACTTTAAGTCCCTTCACTTTCAGTCCGTGGCTTGTCCACGGATGAGGACTTTAGTCCTCCAGACTATGGACTTTCAGTCCATAGTGGTTGATCA
>Ga0209458_1000191_pt1 | contig 29094 bp, 25 predicted proteins | sample WorMetLIZAISLAND_FD_187411 | JGI IMG/M metagenome (GOLD analysis project Ga0209458, IMG submission 187411) | Marine gutless worms symbiont microbial communities from Max Planck institute for Marine Microbiology, Germany - Inanidrilus manae... ...
TTGCTCAGAAAGGCCGATGCGCGCACCACAGATGAAGTTGCCGACCGCATCGGTCAGCTCCTCGACGCCTTCACGCCGCACGAATGCGCCAACTACTTCCGAAATGCAGGATACGCTTCAAACTAAGACAGACACGCTCTAGCACTGTCGGTGCAGGGCACAGTACGGTGACGACCGAAGTATCGCCGGCAGCGCGACGCGGTTGATTTGCCTTCCCGCCGGTGGCATTGCTGCGCCTGGAGTCGAGGATCAGCCCGGCTCGCAGCATGGACTCCGACGATGAGCCACAGATTGGCGCTCTACACCTTCGGCGTGTTTATCGAGCCGGCCGAGCACCCCAGCAACGACGGCTTCCATGCCCGCAACGACGGCGTGCTGGCGGCGATCGAGCAAGCGGCCGGATTCATCGCCCGCTCGGGCTATCTCGGCGATCCCGGGCCACGCTCGTGGGGGCCGGAGGTCTATCCGCGGTTCTACGAGGAACGTGGCGACGGCTGGTCGCCGGCGACGCTGTCACTATGGGTGGATCTGGAATCGCCCATGGCCGCGGCCTACTTCGGCATCCACGGCGAGGCCCTGAGTCACGGCCGCGAATGGTTCCGCAAGCCGCAGTGGCCGCCCTACGTCCTGTGGTGGGTCGATGCCAGGGAGCGGCCGACTTGGCAGGAGGCGGTCGTCCGACACAAACGGCTGCACGACCACGGTCCTTCGCCGGCCGCGTTCAACTTCAAGCAGCCCTTCGATGCGGACGGCCACCAAGCCAGCATCGACCGTGCTCGGGTCAAGGCGCTGGCGGCGCAGAACGCGGCGGCTCTGACGCCGGCATGAACGGCCGGCCCGGGCATCGGGTCGCAAAGTGCTCTACTGTCGTCTCCCACGACGCGAAGCGACAAGGGAAACGGGGCGGCAATGGACGCTGGTGACGTGGTCAGGATTGACGATCTGCGCGACGACCAGTTCGCACAATGGCTGCCCCTGTGGCAGGGCTACCAGGCATTCTATGGGGTCGAGATCGCCGAAGACGTGACCCGACTGACCTGGCAGCGGTTCCGTGACCCGGCCGAGCCTGTGCATGCGCTGGGCGGCTTCGTCGACGACCGCCTGGCCGGCATCGTCCACTACCTGTTCCACCGGTCGACCTGGGCGGCGGTGGACTATTGCTATCTGCAGGACCTGTTCACGGCCGAGGCGGCGCGTGGGCATGGTGTCGGCCGAGCGCTGATCGAGGCGGTCTACGGCCGGGCCGCCGCGGCGGGCGCCGACCGGGTCTACTGGCTGACCCAGGTGTCGAACACGGTGGCGCGCGGGCTCTACGACAAGGTCGCTGACGACACCGGCTTCATGCAGTACAGAAAGAAGCTGTAGCGCCGGGTCCTGTGGCCGATCCGGGCCGCCGATCTCACAGCTACGCCCGCACGCCATCGCTCTGCTACCATGCTGCGCTGAGGCAGCAGGATGGCGACCGACATAGGCACCTGGCTGGAGGCACTTGGTCTGGGGACCTGGACCAGGACCTTCCTCGAGCACCAGGTCGACCTGGAAGCGACGCGCGATCTGACGGAAGCGGACCTGCGTGAACTCGGCATTCCGTTGGGGCCGCGAAAGAAGCTGTTGCGGGCGATCGCCGCACTTGAGGCGACGCGCGACGCGGCGCAACCTGCCTCGCCGACCGCGCCAGAGCCGCTGCGCTCAGAGAAGGTGGACCGCCGCCAGCTCACCGTGCTGTTTTGCGATCTTGTCGGGTCGACGGCGCTGTCGGGGCGTCTCGATCCCGAGGATATGCGCGCCGTACTGCAACGCTACCAGGACGCCGTGGCCAGCGTGATCGGCCAGCACCAGGGCTATGTCGCCAACTATCTCGGCGATGGCGTGCTGGCCTACTTCGGTTGGCCCCACGCGCACGAGGACCAAGTGGTCCAGGCGACCCGCGCCGGGCTGGCAGCGGTAGCGGCGGTGGCCGCCATCGAACTCGACGATGGCGAGCGGCTGGCAGCCCGCGTCGGCATTGCCACGGGACAGGTCGTCGTCGGAGACCTGCATGGAGAGACGGCGCGACAAACCGGTGCCGTCTCGGGCGAAACGCCGAACCGGGCCGCCCGCATTCAGGGCGTGGCCGGACCCGGCGAGGTCGCCGTGGGGCCGACCACACGACAGCTGCTGGGCCAGACCTTCGACCTGGCGCCGCTGGGCCTGCAGCGGCTGAAAGGCATTGCCGAGGCTGTCGCGGTCTGGCGGGTCGAGGCGAGCGCGGCGCAGACAGCCGCTTCGCGGCCCGCGGCGAGGCGCTTACCCGGTTCGTCGGCCGTGAGCACGAACTTGGCCTGCTGCTCGAGCGCTGGCATTCGGCCCAGGCGGGGGAAGGCCAGGTGGTCACGCTGTCGGGTAGCGCCGGAATCGGCAAGTCGCGCCTGCTGCAGGCGCTGCAACAGGCCATCGATGACGAAGACCACGTCCGGCTCCACTACCAGTGCTCGCCCTACCACGCCAACTCGGCGTTCTATCCGGTCATCAGCCAAATCGAGCGGGCGGCTGGATTCGAGGTCGGCGACGCCGCAGACACCAGGCTCGACAAGCTGGAGGCCGTCATCGAAGGCGACGGCGATGCGGTGCGGCTGCTGGCTGCATTGCTGTCGTTGCCATTCGAGGCGCGCTACGGACCGCTGGACCTTGCACCGGAAGCCCGCGCGCAACGCACCCGGGAAGCGCTCATTGCGCAGTTGTTCGCGCTCGCCCGGCGACGGCCGGTGCTGGCGCTGTTCGAGGACACACACTGGCTGGATCCGTCGACCGAGGAGCTGCTGCGCGAGGCCGTGGCCCGCATCTTGGACGCGCCGATGCTGGTGCTCATCACCCACCGACCGGAATGGCGGCCGCCATGGTCCGACGCCCCGCAGGCCATGGCGCTGGCGATGGGCCGGCTGGCACGGCCGCAGGCGGCGGAAATCGTGCGCGCCATCACCGGACCGATGGTGGCCGAAGCGACTGTGTCGCGCATCGTCGACCGTACCGATGGCATCCCGCTGTTCGTGGAGGAACTGACCAAGGCGCTGCTGGAACGCGGACTCAACGGTGCCGAGGCCGAGGTTCCGGCGACGCTGCAGGCGTCGTTGGCGGCGCGTCTGGACCGGCTGTCGCCGGCAGCGAAGGAGGTTGCGCAGATCGGCGCCGTGATCGGCCGCGAGTTCGGCCACGAGTTGCTGGCGGCGGTTGCCGGCCAGACCGAGAGCGGGCTTGCCGCCGCGCTCGACCCGTTGCTGCGTTCGGACCTGGTGTTCCGTCTCGGCGCGCGGCCACGGGTCAGCTACGCCTTCAAGCACGCTCTCGTCCAGGACGCGGCATACCAGAGTCTGTTGAACGCCCGAAAGAAAGAGCTGCACCGGCGGATCGCCAGGACCCTTGCGGCGACCGGCGAAGCGGTGGAACTGCCCGAAGTGGTTGCGCAACATTTCGAGAAGGCCGACGAGACCGACCGTGCGGCGGAATTCTGGTGGCGCGCGGCCAATCGATCGCTGCAGAACTCTGCGAACCGGGAGGCCATCGAACAGGCGCGCCACTGCACGCGGCTGCTTGCCGGTGCCCAGGCGCCGGCGGCGCGGCAGACATTGATCCAGGCCCACAGCCTGATCGGCGCGGCATCCATCGGCATCTACGGATTCTCCTCCGAGGAGGTCGAGCGGGCGTTCGAAGCGACGATGGCGCTCGCCCGCAAGCATCGTGAGCTCGATGCCGAATTCCTGGCATTGAGCCTGCAATGCGGGACGGTGTTGAGCCGGCATGGCGCGCGGGCGGTCCTGGACGTCGCCACGCGCATGCTGGAGATTGCTGATCTGCAGTCCGACCGCGCCAAACGATCGATGACGAAAACCATCGAGGGCATCGGCCTGCTGCTGCTGGGGCGGCTCAGCCAGTCGCGAGCGAAGCTGCAGGAAGGATGGGACCTGTGCCAGCAGGTCGAGGTCGCAAGCGCGCCTGCGATGGGCGGCGCCGACTTCCGCATTCCGCTCATCGGCTACCGTCGCCTGTGCGACGATCTGCAGGGCCAGACCCGGGACATGGTGGCGTGGGCCGGCAGGGCCGAGGAGATTGCCCGGGCCGAAGGCAGCGTCTTCTCGCTGGCGTGGGCGAAGCTGGGCCTGGTCAGGTCGCTGATCGCCCAGCAACGGTTGGATGAGGCGCGCGCCGAGATCGAGGCGGGTCTGAAGATATGTGGCGAGAAGGGGTTCGATCAGCGCGCCGGCCAGTTCCGGATGCTGAGAGGGCAGACCAAGTTGTTGTCCGGCCGCGCGGCGGCGGCACTCGAAGATATTGAATCGGGTCGCGAGGACTGGATGCGTGCGGGCACGAACTTCCACGCCAGCGAGTTCGACTGCCTGCTGGCCGAGGCGCTTACCGGGTTGGACGATCTCGACGCTGCCCAACAGGTGCTCGACCGGGCCGAGGCCCACGAGGATCGGTTCGAAGAGGTCTACAATCGGGCCGAGCGATTGCGGCTGCAGGGCGACCTGCTTTTGCGACGCGGTCGGCGGCCGGCGGCGATGGACGCCTATGCGGATGCCATCGACGTCAGCTGTGCGCAGGCGGCATATCGCCTCGAGCTCCAGGCTGTCTGCGCATTGGCCCACGCCCTGCAAACCGGTGGAGAGGCAGCCCGGGCGCGGCGCCTGTTGACGAAGGCGCAAGGTCGCCTGCCAGCTGGCTTCGACGCACCCGTCCGGCAAGAGGCGGACACCCTGCTCGCGGGCGACGTCTGACGTCCGACGGCATCGGCTCGCCCCGACAGCTCTGCCTGGAACCAAATCCTCTTGCGGGCTAGTTTGCCGATCCCGGTGGCGGACTTGTGGTCAGCCGGGGGCAAATCCTTGATGGAGGCGTAATGAGCGAACGGCTGACGGGTGGCGAGGCGATCGTGCGGTCGGTGCTGGCGCGCGGCGTCGATACCGTATTCGCGCTGCCGGGGGTGCAGACCTATCCAGTGATGGACGCGCTGCAGCGCGCCGGCAACCGGGTCCGCGTGGTCGGCCCGCGGCACGAGCAGACCGCCGGCTACATGGCCGTCGGCTACGCCAAGGCCACGGGTCGGCCGGGGGTGTACTCGGTGGTGCCGGGGCCGGGGGTGTTGAACTCTGGCGCGGCGTTGTGCACGGCGACGGCGGTCAACGCCCCGGTGCTGCTGCTGACCGGTGAGGTGCCAAGCCAGTTCCTCGGTCGTGGCCGTGGCCACCTGCACGAGCTGCCGGACCAGGCGGTGACCCTGCGTTCGTTCATCAAGTGGGTCGGCCGGGTGCCACGGGCGGCCGATGCACCGGCGCTGGTCGACGCCGCGTTCGGGCAGATGCTGGCGGGCCGTCCCGGCCCGGTGGCACTCGAGATGTGCTGGGACACCCTGGCCGAGGCGACGCCGGTGGAGATGGCCGCACCGGCGCCGTTGCCGGCAGCGCCGGCGCCGGACGAGGAAGCCATCGAGGCGGCGGCGAAGCTGCTGGCCGGGGCGCGGCGGCCGATGATCATGGTCGGCGCCGGGGCCCAGCACGCGGCGTCGGAGGTTCTGGCCTTGGCCGAGGCGCTGGGCGCGCCGGTAACGGCATTCCGCGGCGGCCGTGGCGTGGTTTCCGAGGATCATGCTCTGGGTGCCGGATCGGCAGCGGCGTGGGAACTGTGGGCGGAGACCGACGTGCTGATCGGCATCGGCTCGCGCTGCGAGATGCAGAGCATGCGCTGGACCGGGATGATGCAGGAGCACGACCGCCTGGCCGCGCCGCGCAAGCTGATCCGCATCGAGATCGAGCCCGACGAACTGTTGCGCCTGAAGCCGGACGTCGGCATCGTCGCCGACGCCGCCGAGGGCGCCCGCGCCCTGGCCGCGGCGGTGATGGGCACGGTGCGGCCGGATCCGGACGCGGCCGGGCGTATCGCCGAGGCCAAGGCCACCGCCCGGGCCAAGGTCGAGGAGGTGCAGCCCCATGTCGGCTATCTCGACACGATCCGTGCCGTGCTGCCGCGTGACGGCATCCTGGTCAAGGACATCTGCCAGGCCGGCTTCGCCTCCTACTTCGCCTGGCCGGTGTACCAGCCGCGCACCTACCTGACCTCCGGCTACCAGGGCAACCTGGGGCACGCCCTGCTGACGGCGCTGGGCGCCAAGGTCGGCTGTCCGGACAAGGCGGTGGTGACGATCACCGGCGACGGCGGCTTCCTGTTCGCCGCGCAGGAGCTGTCGACCGCGGCCCAGCACGGCATCGGCATGGTCACGGTGGTGTTCCGCAATCAGGCCTACGGCAACGTGCGGCGCGACCAGCAGACGGTGTTCGAGGGCCGGATGATCGCCAGCGACCTGCCGGAGCTGGACTACGTCAAGCTGGCCGAGGCCCAGGGCGTGGCCGGCTACCGCGCCGACAGCCCGGCGACACTGCAGCCGCTCCTGGAGAAGGCGATCGCCGACGATGCGCCGGCACTGATCGAGGTCGCCGTCGACCCCGACAGCGAGGTCTCGCCCTGGCCGTACATCATCAAGCGGGGCTGAACGACGGCGTCTGCGCCGCCACGTCGGAATCCTGAAAGACCGGCGCGGCCCTGTGCGCTAGATGTGTCCCCAGATCCCTCGGAGCGTGCATGAAGACCATCGGCCTGATCGGCGGCATGAGCTGGGAAAGCACCGTCGTCTACTACCAGCTGCTCAACCGCCTGGCGCGCGAGCGCCTGGGCGGGCTGCATTCGGCCGAGCTGCTCATGTGGTCGTTCGATTTCGCCGAGATCGAGGCGTTGCAGGCGACAGGCGACTGGGGCGCCGCCACCGAGGCGATGGTCCAGGCAGCCCGGCGGCTCGAGCGTGGCGGCGCGGACTGTCTGGTCATCTGCACCAACACCATGCACAAGATGGCCGGGCCTGTGCAGGATGCCGTCGCCATCCCGCTGATCCATATCGCTGATGCCACCGCCGCCGCCATCAAGGCGACGGACGTAGCCCGGCCGCTGCTGCTGGCGACCTGCTACACCATGGAGCAGGACTTCTATAAGGGCCACCTGCGCGACCGGCACGCGATCGACGTGGCCATTCCCGATGCCGCGGGCCGCACCATCGTCCACGACGTGATTTACGACGAGCTGTGCCAGGGCATCATTTCGCCGGCCTCGAAGCAGCGCTACCTCGAGGTCATCGCCCGGTCGCGGGCGGACGGGGCCGACAGCGTGATCTTCGGCTGCACCGAGGTCGGCCTGCTGCTCTCGGCAAGCGATCTCGACCTGCCGGCGTTCGATACGACAGCCTTGCACGCCGCGGCGGCGCTGGACTTTGCCCTGAGCGACTAGGGTCTATATCACGCAATTGGCGCCGTCTTTCCTGCCGCCCGCGGGCCGGCGCTGCGGTGACCTGAGTCACCGACGCCGCGGGCAGGCGTGCAGGGGGATCGCGCATGATTACCGTTCATCACCTGGAGAACTCGCGCTCGATCAGGGTGCTGTGGCTGTTGGAAGAACTCGGGGTCGATTATGAGGTCAAGCCGTACAAACGCGACCGGCACACCAACCTGGCGCCGCCCGAACTGACGGCGCTGCATCCGCTGGGCAAGGCGCCGATCGTCAGCGACGGCGACCTCGTCCTGGCCGAAACCGGGGCGATCTTCGACTACCTGCTGGAACGGTATGGCGAGGGGCGTTTGCAGCCGGCGCCCGGCACCCCGGAACGCCTGCGCTATCAGTACTGGATGCACGCGGCCGAGGGCAGCCTGATGCCGCTGCTGGTGATGAAGCTGTTCTTCGACCGGATCGAGACGCAGGCGCCGTTCCTGATCCGGCCGATCGCCCGGGGCATCTCGCGGCAGGTGCACGATCTTTACCTCGGGCCGGGCTTGGCCCGGATGCTGGCCTACATGGAAGCCGAGTTGACGGGCGCCAGCTGGTTCGCCGGCGATGCGTTCTCCGCCGCCGGCATCCAGATGGGCTTTCCCGTCGACGTCGCTGCCGCGCGGGCCGGCCTCGATGCGCGCTATCCCAGGCTGCAGGACTTCATCGCCCGCTGCCGCGCGCGGCCGGCGCACCAGGCGGCGCTGCAGCGCGGCGGTGCGGTGACGCCGCTGTCCTGAGCGCGGCAGCCTGGCCTATTTGGCGAAGCCGTACTCCCGGAACATCTTCACCGCGGTGGGATGCTGGCGTGCCCAGCCGGGAGCGCGGCCGTAAGCCTCGGAGAAGTCGCGCTCGGCCTCTTCGCGCCGGTTCTCGCGGTGATAGAGCACGCCGCGATTGAAGTAGAGCGCCCAGTTGTCAGGCGCCAGGCGGATCGCCTCGGCATAGTCCTTTTCGGCCTCGGCGATGTTGCCCCTCATGCCCTGGATCTCGGCGCGGATGCCGTAGCTTGGCCCGTGCCCGGGGTCGAGTTCGAGCGCCTTGTCGCAGGCCAACAGGGCCTCGGCCAGCTGCGCCTCGTTCCGCGAGCGCTGGTAGCACAGCGACGACCAGCCGCTGACCAGGGTCGGGTCGGCGTCAAGCGCGGCATGGTAGTCGCTAGTTGCCGCTTCGTTGTTGCGCAGCCGGCCCTGCGACAGGCCGCGGCTGTAATAGGCCGCGGCGAGGTCGTAGCCGCTCAGCTCGCCACTGTCGATCGCCCGGCTGTAAAGCTCGATGGCCTGCTCGAATCGACCCTTGTCCGACAGCCGGTCCGCCTCGGCGACATCCTCTGCGGCGTCGGCAAGGGCGGCGGCGGCAAGCGTCAGCGCGGCCGGCATCATGATCGCGGCAATGAAGATACGACGCATGGTTCGTTCACTCCCTGAGTTCAGCCAGGTCGGCGTACAGGTCCAACGCCTCCGGATTGGCCAGCGCCTCCTTGTTCTTGACCGGCCGGCCGTGCACCACCTCGCGCACCGCCAGCTCGCTGATCTTGTTGTTGACGGTGCGCGGGATGTCGGCGACGGCAACCACCTTGGCCGGCACGTGGCGCGGTGAGGCGCCGGTACGGATTCGCCGCTTGATCGTGTCGACCAGGGCATCGTCGAGCGCGGCGCCCTCGCGCAGGCGGACGAACAGCACCACCCGCACGTCGTTGTCCCAGTCCTGACCGATCACCAGCCCTTCGAGCACATCGTCGAGCTGCTCGACCTGGCGATAGATCTCTGCCGTGCCGATGCGCACGCCGCCGGGGTTCAATGTCGCGTCCGAACGGCCATGCACGATCATGCCGCCGTGCGTCGTCTCCTCGACCCAGTCGCCGTGACACCAGATGTCGTCGAAGCGGTCGAAATAGGCGGCGTGGTAGCGGCTGCCGTCGTCGTCGTGCCAGAAGCCGATCGGCATCGAGGGGAAGGAAGCGGTGCAGACCAGCTCGCCCTGTTGCTCGCGCACGGGCCGGCCGGCGTCGTCGAACACCGTGACGGCCATGCCCAGGCCCGGGGCCTGGATCTCGCCGCGCCAGACCGGCAGCGTCGGCACGCCGAGCACGAAGCAGGAGATGATGTCGGTGCCGCCGCTGATCGAGGCCAGGTGCAGATCATCCTTGATGCTGTTGTAGACATAGTCGAAGCCCTGCGGGGCCAGCGGTGAGCCGGTCGACAGCATCACCCGCAGGTCCTTAAGGTCGTGCGTGTCCTTCGGCCGCAGACCGGCCTTGGCGATGGAGTCGATCCGTTTTGCGCTGGTGCCGAAATGGGTCATGCCCTCGGCCTCGGCGAAATCGAACAGGATGTTGCCGTCGGGATGCGCCGGCAGGCCGTCGTACAGCAGCACCGTGGCACCGGTGGCGAGGCCGGAGACCAGCCAGTTCCACATCATCCAGCCGCAGGTGGTGAAATAGAACAGCCGGTCGCCGGGGCGCACGTCGGCGTGCAGGCGATGCTCCTTCAGGTGCTGTAGCAGCGTGCCGCCGACGCCGTGAACGATGCACTTGGGCTTCCCCGTGGTGCCGGACGAATACATGATGTAGAGCGGATCGTTGAAGCCGACCGGGACGAAGGTGAGGTCCTGCGCCGGGAAAGCGGCGACGAAATCCTCCAGCGCCACGGCCGCCGGCCAGTCGTCGAGGTCCAGTGTGGCGCGCATGTAGGGCACGACGACGACCTGCTCGAGGCTCGATAGCTGGCCGGCGATGCTGCGCGCCTTCGCCATGGTGTCGAACTCGCGGCCGCCGTAGAAGTAGCCATCCGCGGTGAACAGCACCTTGGGGGCGATCTGGCCAAACCGGTCGAGCACGCCCTGTTCGCCGAAATCCGGCGAACAGGACGACCACACCGCGCCGAGACTGGTCGCCGCCAGCATCGCGATCACCGTCTCCGGCAGGTTCGGTAGCAGGCCGGCGACGCGGTCGCCTGGCTGGACGCCGGCGGCGCGCAGCGCCTGCTGCAGCCGCGACACGGCCTGGCGCAGCGCGTCCCGCGACAGCCGGCGTTTGACCCGGTCCTCGCCCCAGAACACCAGCGCCGTCCTATCGCCATCGTCCGGGCCGCTCTCGCGCAGCAGGTTCTGGGCGAAGTTGAGCCGGGCCTGAGGGAACCAGCGCGCACCCGGCATGGCCTCGCGGTCGCGGACCACGAGCTCGCCCCGGGTCTCCGCCTCGACCCCGCAGAAGTCCCAGACGGTGCGCCAGAAGTCCTCCGGCTGCGCGACCGACCAGCGGTGCAGGGCCCAGTAGTCCGGTACCTGTACCCCCCAGCGCTCCTCCACCTCGCTCATGAAGCGGCTGATGGTGGCCTCGGCGGCGCGTGCCGGGCTGGGCTGCCACAGCGGCTGGTCGGCTCGGCTGCTCACGGCGGTTCTCCCTGCTGTGCCGTTGACGTTTATGCGTACGAGTCTCGCCGAAACCACCATCCACGCCAAGGCCGCGCTGTCGTCACATGCCAGCCATGCCGGGGCGGCACTGGCGAGTGCGGGCAAAGGGTCGTAAATTCGCGCCATGCCGTTTCTATGCAGGCGTCAGAGGCGCCGTCTGGGCCACCCGGGCGGCGTGCCAGGGGTTTCGTCGTGACGGCGGGTGAGCTGCGCGGCCGTGTGCTCGACCTGCCCGACAATGTGCGCGGGGCGCTGTGGGTTGTCGCCGGCTGCGTGATGTTCTCGGCCATGACCACGCTGGTGAAGTTTCTCGGTGGTCAATTCGATTCCTTCCAGCTGGCTTTCTTCCGTGCGCTGTTCGGGCTGTTCGTGATCCTGCCATTCATCGTCCGCCTGGGTCCGTCGGTGATCCGCACCCGGCGCTTGGGGCTGCACAGCCTGCGCGGCCTACTCGGCGCCTGCGCCATGCTGTCGGGCTTCTATGCGATCACCCACCTGCCGCTGGCAGACGCGGTGTCGATCAGCTATGCCCGGGCTTTGTTCCTGATCCCGCTGGCGGTGCTCTTCCTTGGCGAGGTCGTCCGCATGCGGCGCTGGACCGCCACCGCGGTCGGCTTTGTCGGCGTGGTGGTGATGTTGCGGCCGGGCGGCGAGATCGAGCCGGCGACCTTTGTTGCCCTGCTCGGCGCCCTGCTGGTGGCGGTGGTGACGATCCTGATCAAGAAGCTGACGACGACGGAACGGCCGGAAACCCTGTTGTTCTACTTTGGCGTGATCTCGTCGACGGTGGCGCTGGTGCCGGCACTGCTGGTCTGGCGGGCACCGAGCTGGACCGAGCTGGTGCTGTTGCTGCTGATCGGCGCCTGTGGGGCAGCCGGTCAGTACTGCATGATCCGCGGCTTCAAGATCGGCGAAGCAACGGCGCTGCTGCCATTCGACTACACGAGGCTGGTGTTCGCCGGCCTGATCGGCTTCTTCCTGTTCGCCGAAGTGCCGGATGCCTGGACGATCACCGGGGCGCTGATCATCGTCGGCGCGACCCTCTACATCGGCCTGCGCGAAGCCCAGCTGGGCCGCAAGCCGGAGCCGCAGGAGCCGGCGATCAACCCGCCGACGCTGCCGCGCCCGCAGGTCGGCAGCGACTAGCCCAATTCCACGGCGCCGTCGCCAGCGGCCCGGCTGCCGGCAAGAAAGGCCCGGGCGCGGGCCCGGTGATCATCGCCGATATGGTCGCTGATGGCGCGGTAGGCAGTCATCAGGACGGCCGCGTCGTCGGTGAAGCCGAGCACGGCGATGACGTCGGGGATGGTATCGGCGGGCAGCACGAAATAGGCCAAGGCGGCCATCAGCACCGCCTTGGCGGCGCGCGGCGTGCGCGGGTCGACGGCGCAGTAGTAGGCCGCGAGCAAATCCTCGGCGAACGGCAGCTGGCCGGCGAAACGGTGAAATTTGGGCCAGAAGCCGCGCCGTACCCGGGCCGCGTTGCGGCGCAGGCTGCGCAGGTCGTAACGGCGATGACGCCGAAAAGCCATGCCATGAATATGGCGACGGTCGATGCCCGGCGCAACGATTGCCGCGCCGGCGGGCGATCTGCTATCACCCGCCGACCAGCTCAAGAAACAGGACGGGAAGCGTCATGCAACTGAACGGTCAAGTGGCCGCCGTGACCGGCGGCGCCTCGGGTCTCGGCGAGGGCACCGTGCGCGAGTTCATCGCCGCCGGCGCCAAGGTGGCGATCTGGGACGTGCAGGAGGACAAGGGCCAGGCCCTGGCGGAAGAGACCGGCGCGGTGTTCTGCACCTGCGACGTGACCTCGGAGGACGCGGTGCGCGGTGCCATGGCGGCAACCACCGAGGCACTGGGCGCGCCGCCGCGGATCCTGGTCAACTGCGCCGGCACCGGCACCGCCGCCAAGACCACGAGCCGCGGCGAGCCGCATCCGCTCGACCAGTTCGAGCGCATCATCCGGATCAACCTGATCGGCAGCTTCAACTGCATCCGCCTGGCCGCGACCGACATGGTCACGCTCGAGCCGCTGGACGTAGGCGAGCGCGGGGTGATCATCAATACCGCGTCGGTCGCCGCCTTCGACGGCCAGATCGGCCAGGCCGCCTATTCCGCCTCCAAGGGCGGCATCGTCGGCATGACCCTGCCGATTGCCCGTGATCTGTCCGACAAGGGTGTGCGGGTCTGTACCATCGCGCCGGGCATCTTCGAGACGCCGCTTCTGGGCACCCTGCCCGACGACGTACGGCAGTCGCTGGCGGCGTCGGTACCGTTCCCGAAGAAGCTGGGCCAGCCGGGGGAGTTCGCTCAGCTGGCGCGGCAGATCGTCGAGAACGTCATGCTCAACGGCGAGACCATCCGCCTCGACGGCGCCATCCGCATGGCGCCGCGCTAGAGCATCATCCGATCAATTGGGATCACTTGGGCGATCCAATTGATCGGATAAAGATGCTCTAGGTGGCGTCGATGAAGCGTGCCAGCTCGATGTCCAGGGCGCTGAGTCCGCCGGCATCGTGCGTCGACAGGGTGATCTCCACGCGGTTGTAGACGTTGAACCATTCCGGGTGGTGGTTCATCTGCTCTGCCTTCAACGCCACCCGGGTCATGAAGCCGAAGGCGGCGTTGAAGTCGGCAAACGCGAAGCTGCGGGTAATGGCGTCGCGGCCATCGATTTCCTGCCATTCGGCCAATGTCGCCAGGGCATCGGCCCGTTCGGTTGCGGTCAATTTGCTCGCCATGCGTCCTCCACTGTTTGCATGCGCCGTGCCTGCGCTATCGTAGGCCCATGCGTCCCGCCTGGTCATCGCCTGGAATCGCCGACATCGAGCGCCTTGCGGCGGCCGCGTGGCAGCAGATTCCGGCCCTGTTCCGCGAGCGCATCGGCGACCTGGTGATCCGCGTCGTCGACTTCCCCGACGACGAAACCATCGCTGAAATGGGCCTGGAAAGCCCGTTCGACATCCTTGGCCTGTACCGCGGCGTCGACCTGACGCGCAAGAGCAGCAACGACGTCAACCAGGATACCGACATGGTGTTCCTCTACCGCCGGCCGTTGCTGGACTACTGGGCCGAGAGCGGCGAACCGCTCGACCGGCTGGTGCAGCACGTTCTGGTGCACGAGATTGGCCATCACTTCGGCTTCTCGGACGACGACATGGAGCGGATCGAGCGCGAGGACTAGCGCGACGCTATGCTGGTGGCTATGTGCGGGTAGCAGAAAGATGAAGCGACAATGGCCGTCAAACCGCTGAGCGTCGAACAGGTGCGCCGGGGCGTCGACCCGGCCAGCTTCCGCTTTGCGTCGACCGAAGAACTGCGCGACGTTGAGCGGATGCTGGGCCAGGAGCGGGCCATCGAAGCGCTCGACTTCGGCGTCGGCATGCGCCGCGACGACTACAACCTGTTCGTCATGGGGCCACCGGGCAGTGGCCGGCATTCCGCAGTGCGGCGCTTTCTGACCAGCCGGGCGCCGTCTGAGCCACGGCCCGACGATTGGGTCTATGTCTACAACTTCGAGCAGAGCCACAAGCCACGGGCGCTGCGCCTGCCGGCCGGGCGGGCGGTGGCGTTGCGCGACGACATGGCGCGGCTGGTCGAGGAGATCAGCGCGGCCATCCCGGCGGCGTTCGAGACCGACGCCTATCGCAATCGGCGCGAGGCGATCGAGAGCCAGTTCAAGGAAAAGCAGGAACAGGCCTTCGGAGGCATCGGCGAGGAGGCGCGCAAGCGCGGCCTGGCGCTGATCCGAACGCCGATGGGTCTGGCGCTGGCGCCGGTGCGCGACGACGAGGTGCTGCCGCCCGAGGAATACCGCAAGCTGCCGGAGCCGGTGCGCGCACAGATCGAGCGCGACATCGAGGAACTGCAGCAGCAGCTGCAGCAGACCGTGCAGCAGGTCCCGGAGTGGGACCGCGAGCGGCGCAGGGAAACCCGTGAGTTGAATCGCGAGACCACCAGCGCGGCAGTATCGCGGCTGCTCTCAGGGCTCAAGAAAACCTACGCCGCGCTCGATGCCGTGCTGGAGCATCTCGACCGGGTCGAGCACGACGTGATCGAGAACGCCGAGCAATTCCTGCGCGGCGAAGACGGCCAGCGTCAGGAGCAGGGCGTTGCCGCGTTGCTCGGCGGCGACGGTCGCGGTGCCGCCAACCGGGCCGCGTTCACCCGGCGCTATCAGGTCAATGTCGTCGTCGGCGACGGCAGCGGCAGCGGTGCGCCGGTGGTGATCGAGGAGTCGCCGGCCTACAACAACCTGATCGGCCGGGTCGAGCATATGGCCGAGATGGGCGCGTTGCTGACCGACTTCACGTTGATCAAGTCCGGCTCTCTGCATGCCGCCAACGGCGGCTATCTCGTGATCGACGCCATGCGCCTCTTGCAGCAGCCTTGGGCCTGGGAAGGGCTGAAGCGGGCCCTGCGCACCGGTTCGATCCGCATCGAGTCGCCGGGGCAGATGATGTCGATGATCACCACGGTGTCGCTGGAACCCGAGCCGATCCCGCTCGACGTCAAGGTGGTGCTGATCGGCGAACGGCAGATCTACTACCTGCTGTGCCAGCACGACCCGGATTTCGCCAAGCAGTTCAAGGTTTCGGTCGACTTCGAGGACGACATGACGCGCTCGGCTCGGTCGAACCGGGAGTTCGCCGCGCTGCTGGCGACCATGGTGCGCCAGCACGACCTGCGCCACCTGGCGGCCGACGGCGTCGCCCGGGTGCTCGAGCATGCCATCCGCCTGGCCGGCGATCGCGACAAGCTGACGCTGCAGGTCGGGCGCATTGCCGATCTGCTGAAGGAGGCCGACTTCTTCGCCGAACGGGCCGGCCGCAAGCTGGTCGGCGCAACCGACGTGCAGGCGGCGATCGATGCCCAGCTGCGTCGCACCGACAGGGTGCCGCGGCGGATGCAGGAAGCGATCATCCAGGACACCGTGCTGATCGACACCGCCGGCGCCCAGGTCGGCCAGATCAACGGGCTCGCGGTCTACGGCTTGGGCAACGTCGCCTTCGGCAAGCCCAGCCGGATCACCGCCCGGGTGCGGATCGGCACCGGCGAAGTGGTCGACATTGAACGGCGCTCGGAGCTGGGCGGCTCGCTGCATACCAAGGGGGTGATGATCCTGTCGGCCTATCTCGGCGCGCGCTATGCCACCGAGCTGCCGCTGTCGCTGTCCGCCAGCCTGGTGTTCGAGCAGTCCTACGGCGGCGTCGACGGGGACTCGGCGTCCTCGGCCGAGCTCTATGCCCTGCTCTCGGCCCTGTCGGGGCTGCCGATTGCTCAGAATTTCGCGGTCACCGGCTCGGTCAACCAGCACGGTGTGGTTCAGGCGATCGGCGGGGTGAACGAGAAGATCGAGGGATTCTACGACATCTGCGCCGACCGCGGCCTGACGGGCGACCAGGGCGTGCTGATCCCGCAGGCCAATGTGCGCCATCTGATGCTGCGTCCCGACGTGGCCGAGGCGGTGCGGACCAGGCAGTTCAGCGTCTACCCGATCGCCAGCATCGACCAGGGCATCGCGTTGCTGACCGGCCGCGCGGCCGGGCGGGCCGGGCGCAACGGCAGTTATCCGGCGGATACGGTGAACCGCCTGGTGCAGGACCGCATCGTCGCGCTGGCCGAGAAGCGTCGTCGCTTCGGCCGCGAGTTGGATCGTGGCTCTGGCGGGCAGCAGAGCGACGGCACCGGCACGGAGACCGGCGGATGAACGCCAAGCCAGTGCAGCGCGACGCGGCAGTGCGACGGATCCTGGTCGCCCTGAATGCTGTTTCGGACAGCCAGGCCGCGATCGAACGGGCCGCGGCGATGGCGGCCGAACACGAGGCCGAGCTGGCTGGGCTGTTCGTCGAGGATCTGGACTTGTTGCACTTGTGCGAGCTGCCCGGTTTCGAGGTGATGCTGTCGAGCGGTACGACCCGGCGCACCGACCGTGGCGAGATGGAGCGCCAGCTCAGGGCCCGGGCCGCGGCCGCACGAGAGGCGCTGGAACGCATCGCCGCCGCCCATCACCTGCGCTGGTCGTTCGAGGTCCGGCGCACCCGCATGCTGAAGGCTGTGCGAGAGGCGGCCGAGCTCGCAGACGTCGTGGCCGCTGACATGGCCGGACCGGGACGGGTCAGTGGCTGGCCAGTCCGGCCGATGCATCGTGGCGTGTTGGCCTACTACGAGGGCGGCGCGTCGAGCGCCCGCGTATTGGCGCTGGCGGTGCGTGCGGCGGTGCAACAGGGCATGCCGTTGTCGGTGCTGGTGCCGGTCGACGACGCGGCAGCGGCGGGGGAAGCGGCGACGCGGGTGCGCGCGCTGCTGCGCCATCACGAGGTCGAGCTGACCATCGAGCGGGTGCAACCCGGTGCCGCGGCGCTGCAGCGACGGCTGCGCGGCGGCGGGGCGCCGCTGCTGTTCATGGAGGCGGCAGGACGACTGGTCGCCAGCGGCGCGTTGCCGGCGTTGGCCGCGGCGCCCGGTTGCGAGGTGGTGCTGGTTTCCGGCGGCCCGCAACGACCGACCGCAGGCGAACCGGACTAGCCCAGCAACCGCGCGACGAAGTCCGGCACGATCCGGCTGGCCGGACCCTCGATGCGCTCGGCGAACAGGTCGGCCCCTTCCGACGGCTCCAGGTTCAGTTCTACCGTGTGCGCACCGCCGGCTCGGCGGACGTCGGCGACAAACCCGGCGGCCGGATAGACGTTGCCGGAGGTGCCGACCGAGACGAATAGGTCGCACTCCGCCAGCGCCACCTGGATCCGCGTCATCTGCATCGGCATCTCGTAGAACCAGGTGACGTGCGGGCGCATGCTCCCATGCCGGCCGCAGGCCGGACACAGCGTCTCCTGGTCCAGGTCGGTGTGCCAGTCGCAGACCGTGGCGCACAGCGTGCAGCGCGCCTTGTAAAGCTCGCCGTGCATGTGAACGAGGTTGCGGCTGCCGGCGCGCTCGTGCAGATCGTCAACGTTCTGCGTCACCACCAGCACCTCGCCGTCGTATCCGTGCTCCAGCGCGGCTAGGGCCAGGTGGGCCGGATTCGGCTGATGGTCGGCGAGGCCGGCGCGCAGCCGGTTGTGGAAGTCGTGCACCAGTGCCGGGTCGCGTTCGAAGCCGTCCGGCGTGGCGACATCCTCCAGGTTGATCCGGCTCCAGATCCCGTCGGGGCCGCGAAAGGTGTCGATGCCCGACTCGGCGGAAATGCCGGCGCCGGTGAGGATGACAATCTTCTTGAAACTGTTTTGTTTCACCGTGACGATCGCTTGTTGTCCGGATGCCGTGCGGCATCTTCGCCAAGGTTGCCGCGATGAGCAATCCGAGCGCCACTACCCACCTCGCCGCCCCGGCCTGAACCATGGTCTTCGGCCTGCTTGGCACCGTGCGCCTGGCCACGGCACTGTTCCTGTCGATCGCAATTCTGCAGACCGGCACCGGGCTGTTCGGCACCTTCCTGGCCGTGCGCATGGGCCTGGAGGGGTTCAGCGCCGTCGTCATCGGCCTGATCGGCTCGGCCTATTTCGCCGGCTTCGTCCTCGGCAGCCTGTATTGCGACCGCATCGTTGCCACCGTCGGCCATATCCGTGCTTTCGCCGCACTGTCGGCGCTGGTCTGTGCCACAACGCTGGCCGCCGGCCTGCTTGTCGATCCGTTCTGGTGGGCGGCCTTGCGGCTGCTGCAGGGCCTGTGCGTCGCCGGACTGTTCCTGGTTTCGGAAAGCTGGCTCAACGCCGACGTCGGCAACGACCTGCGCGGCCGGGTGTTCGCGGTCTACATGACCGTCAACTACGTCGCCCTGGGCTGCGGCCAGTTCCTGCTGAACCTGGCACCGCCGACCGGGCAGACGCATTTCATCCTCGCCAGCCTGCTCTACTGCCTGGCCCTGGTGCCGCTGGCGCTGAGCCCGCGCTCGAGCCCGCGGCCCTACGTGCGCCGGCAGTTCGGCTGGCGTCGGCTGCTGGCGATCTCGCCGCTGGGCATGGCCGGCAGCCTGCTGGCCGGGGCGATCAACGGTGCCTTCTACAGCCTGGCCCCGGTCGCGGTGCAGGCGCTCAGCGGCAACGTTGCCACCGTCTCCCAGTTCATGGGGGTGGCGATCGTCATTGGCTTGCTGGCGCAGTGGCCGCTGGGCCGGGTTTCGGACATGGTCGACCGGCGGCGGATCCTGCTGGTGATGACCCTGGCCACCGGTATCGCCGCGCTGCTGCTGGCGATGGCCGCGGCCCGCGGCGGCGGCCTGATGCTGCTGTTGGCCGCCGCCTATGGCGGCACCGCCTTCACCTTCTATCCGCTCAGCGTCGCCCACGCCAACGACCACGCCGATACCGACGACATGGTGCCACTGGCGGCGGGCCTGCTGATGGCCTACGGGTTGGGCGCGGTGATCGGACCCACGCTGGCGGCCGGTGCGGTGCAGGCGGCCGGCCCGGTCGGGCTGTTCTGGTACATCGCCGCGGCGTCGGCGCTGCTCGGCCTGTTCGCGCTCTACCGCATGAGCCGGCGCGCGCCGGTGGCCGAAGCGGACAAGAGCCAGTTCATGGCCATGCCGCGGACCACACCGGCGGCAGCCGAGCTGGCGCCCGAGCCCGAGGCGGTGCTGCAGACCGACGACGACGGTACCGCCCCGGCGCCGCCCGGGGATGCGCCCGCGTCAGGCCCCTGAGTGGGCCTGTGCCGGGACCAGGGGATAGTCGGCCTCGGGCGTGTAGATTGCCCCGTCGCGGGACAGGAAGCTGGAGAACAGGGTGAAGCCGTGGACGGGGAAGCCGGGGCTACGATAGCCGCCGAAGTGCGACTCGAACTCGGTGACATGGTGCATGCGCACGCCGTTGAGCCGCGCCAGGGTGACGTGCGGGCGGAACTTGCGGCGCTCGGATGGCAACCCGACGTCGCCCAGCACCCGCTCGATGCGGTCGTGCAGGAAGCGCACCGGCTCGGCCGTATCGACCCCGGCCCACAGCACCCGCGGCCGCCGCCCGTCGCCGAAGTGGCCGATGCCGCGCAAGGCAAGCTCGAAGCCCGGCGCCCGCACCAGGGTCAGTGCTTCGGCGATGTCGCGGGCGAGGCCGCCGTCGACCTCGCCGATGAAGCGCAGCGTGAGGTGCAGTTGGTCGTGCTTGCGCCACTTGGCCCCTGGCACACCGGCGCACATCCGCATCAGCGCGTCCTTGACCGCATCTGGCAGCTCCAGGGCGATGAACAGGCGTGGCATCCGCTACTCCTTGGGCCGGCGGACTCAGGCGTCGGGCTTGCGCGGCCCGGACTGCTCCAGCGCGCGCAGCACGTACGGGGTGATGCGCTCGACGATGATGCGCACGCCCGCGGCATTGGGATGAATGCCGTCGGCCTGGTTGAGCGCCGGCTGGGCCGCCACGCCGTCGAGGAAGAACGGGTAGTAGCTGACGTCGTACTCCGCGGCCAGGGCGGCGAACAGGCCGTCGAACTCCTGCGCATAGTCGCGGCCCAGGTTGGGCGGCGCCCGCATGCCGGCCAGCAGCACCGGAATCTGCTGGCGTTTCAGTTCTTCCAGCATGGCCGCCAGGTTGCGCCGGGTCTCGGCCGGGTCGATGCCGCGCAGGCCGTCGTTGGCGCCCAGTTCGAGCAGCACGAGGTCGGGCCGCTCGGCGATGGTCCAGGCCAGCCGGGCGCGCCCGCCTGCGGTGGTGTCGCCCGACACGCCGGCGTTGCGCACGGCGACGTCATGGCCGGCGGCGCGCAGCTGCGCCTCGAGCTGGCGGGTGAAGCTGTCCTCGGCGGCGAGGCCGTAGCCAGCGGTCAGACTGTCGCCGAAGGCCAGGACCACGGCCTGACCGGCGCTGGCCGCCCGGCCGGCGAAAACCAGGGCCAGGACGAAAAAGACGTTGAAAAGCAGGGAAAACCCGCCATATCGCCGTGATGGCCTAGGGGCGGCTGAGACTTCCATGACAAATCCGGACATCATCGAACTGCGGGACGTGCGCCTGACCCTGCCCAGCGGCGCCGGGCCGGTCGATATCCTACGTGGCATCGATCTCGATGTACGGCAAGGGGCGACGGTGGGCCTGGTCGGACCGTCGGGCTCGGGCAAGTCGACCCTGCTGGCGGTGATCGCCGGCCTGGAACGGCCGACCTCGGGCGAAGTGACCGTGGCCGGCCAGCGCCTGGAGCGCCTGAACGAAGACGCGCTCGCCGCCTTCCGGCGCGACAACGTCGGCATCGTCTTCCAGTCGTTCCATCTGATCCCGACCATGACGGCGCTGGAGAACGTCGCCATCCCGCTCGAACTGGCCGGGCTCGACGACGCCTTCGAACGCGCGGCCGACGGCCTCGCGGCGGTCGGCCTCGAGCATCGTCTGACGCACTACCCGGCACAGCTCTCGGGTGGCGAACAGCAGCGCGTGGCCCTGGCCCGGGCGGTATCCTGCCGGCCGCGGCTGCTGCTCGCGGACGAGCCCACCGGCAACCTCGACGGGGCTACCGGCGAAGCCATCATCGAACTGCTCTTCCAGTTGCACGACAGCGTCGACAGCACGCTGATCCTGATCACCCACGACGGCAAGCTCGCCGCCCGCTGCGCCCGGGTGGTGGAGATGCGCGACGGCGACATCGCCGCAGGCACGGGCTGAGCGGGATGCGTGCGCCGCTGTTCCTGCGCATTGCCTTGCGCGAGCTGCGCGGCGGCCTGCGCGGCTTTCGGGTGTTCCTCGCTTGCCTGGCGCTGGGCGTCGCCGCCATCGCCGGCGTCGGCTCGCTGTCCTCGGCGTTGATGGAAGGTTTGCGCCAGGACGGCCAGGTGCTGCTTGGCGGCGACGTCGAACTGCGCCTCACCCACCGTCCGGCGACGCCGGCACAGCTCGACTACCTGCGCGGCGCCGGTCGGCTGAGCGCGGTGGTGGAGATGCGGGCGATGGCGCTGACGCCCGATCGCAGCCGGCGCGCCCTGGTCGAGCTGAAGGGCGTCGACGCAGGCTATCCGCTCTATGGCGCGGTTTCGCTGGAAGGTGGCGGTGACTTGCGTGAGGCCATGGTCCCGGTCGACGGTGTGCCGGGGGCGCTGGCCGAGCCGCTGCTGCTGCGCCGGCTCGGACTCGCGGTCGGCGACGTGCTGCGTATCGGCGAACGCCGCTACCGCATTGCCGGGATGATCGCGCGCGAACCGGACCGCGGTGCCGATGCCTTCGTACTCGGTCCGCGGCTGCTGGTCGACCGCGAAACCCTGGCTGGCACCGGCCTGATCCAGGAAGGCAGCCTGATCCGCTACCGCTATCGGGTTGGGCTGCCGGATGGGGCCGGTGTTGCGGCGTTTCTCGCCCAGTTGAAGCAGGACTTCCCGGATGCCGGCTGGCGGATCCGCGATTTGCGCAACGGCGCCCCGGGGCTGCGCCGCTTCGTCGACCGCATGCGGCTTTTCCTGACCCTGGTCGGGCTGACGGCTTTGCTGGTCGGTGGCCTCGGTGTGGCCAACGCGATCAAGGCCTATCTCGACGGCCGCACGGGCACCATCGCCACCCTGAAGTGTCTCGGCGCGCCGGCCGGACTGGTGTTCCGCGCCTATCTCGCGCAGGTGATGATCCTGGCTGGGGTCGGCGTCGCGGTCGGACTGGTCGTCGGCGCCGTCGTGCCACCGGCCCTGTCCGGCCTGTTGCAGGCCTATCTGCCGTTCACCGCCCGGGTCGGGATCTATCCCGGCCCGCTGCTGCTGGCGACGCTGTACGGCCTGCTGACCGCGCTGGCCTTCGCCCTGTGGCCCCTGGCCCGGGCCCGCGAGGTGCCCGCGGGCGCCCTGTTCCGCGACCTGGCAACGCCCAGCCGCCAGCGGCCGCGAGCCGGTTTCGTGCTGCTGACGGCAGCGGCGATCGGTCTGCTGGCGCTGGTTGCCGTGCTCACCGCTGATGAGCCCATGTTCGCGTTGTGGTTCGTGCTCGCCGCTGCCGCCGCCCTGATCGCCTTCGCCGTCGCAGGTGTCGGCGTGGTCCGCCTGGCCCGCCGCCTGCCGCGGCCGCGCCAACCGGTGCTGCGGCTGGCCCTGGCCAACCTGCACCGGCCCGGGGCGCCGACGGTGCCGGTGGTGCTGTCGTTCGGCCTCGGCCTGTCGGTATTGGTCGCGGTGACGACGCTCCAGGGCAACCTGTCGGCGCAGGTCGCCGAGCGGCTGCCGGCGGAAGCGCCGGCGTTCTTCTTCATCGACATCCAGCCGCACCAGGCCGAGCCGTTCCAGCAGCTGGCGCAGGCGATGCCGGGGGTCGGCACGATCGAGAAGGTGCCGTCGCTGCGCGGCCGCATCGTCCGCGTCAACGGCACCGATGCCGACCGCATCCAGGCACCGGCCAACATTGCCTGGGCCCTTCGCGGCGACCGTGGGCTGACCTATATGGGTGCGCCGCCGCCCGATGCGACCATCGTCGCCGGGCAATGGTGGCCCGAGGACTATGCCGGGCCGCCGCTGCTGTCGCTCGATGTCGAGGTCGCGCAGGGCCTGGGCGTCGGCATCGGCGACAGCCTGACGATCAATGTGCTGGGCCGCGAGATCCAGGCCCGCATCGCCAACCTGCGGCAGATCGACTGGACCACCCTGGGCATCAACTTCGTCATCGTCTTCGCCCCGGGTGCCCTGGAGGCCGCGCCGCACACCTTCATCGCCACCGCCAAGGCGCAGCCAGAGGCTGAGCTGCCGCTGCAGACGGCCGTGACGGACAACTTCGCCAACGTCACCGCGATCCGGGTGCGCGATGCCCTGGAGGCCGTTAACCGCATTCTCGGCAACATCGGCATGGCGGTGCGCGCCACCGCCGGGGTCACCCTGGCTGCCGGGGTCCTGGTGCTCGCCGGTGCCGTCGCCGCCGAGCACCGACGCCGGGTCTACGATTCCGTGGTGCTGAAGGTACTGGGGGCCAGCCGGCGGCGGATCATGGCCACCCATCTGGCGGAATATGCCGTCACCGGCCTGGTGGTCAGCCTGCTGGCGCTGCTGGTCGGCACCGCCGCGGCCTATGTCGTGGTGACCCAGGTGATGGACGCGCCCTGGCTGTGGCTGCCGGGTACGGCCCTGGCGACCGCGGCGCTAAGCCTGGCCATCACCCTGGGCCTGGGCCTGCTGGCGACCTGGGCCGCCCTGAGCCAGCGGCCGGCGCCGTTGCTGCGCAACGAATGACATGGTGGCCTCCGAGGCGGAGAATCGGCGGAAATCTCCGCATGGCCCCGAGATTCCTTGAAACCGGCCCGGATTTGGCCAATATTCCCAGCGAACGGTTCTCAACTCAGCATTCATGAGGTCACTCTAATGGCGTTGCAGCCTCGGGGCGCGTTCTCGCAGCAGGGTGTCGGCGCCCGCACCATCGATCAGGCCCAACTCGACGAGGGCCTGCGCGCATACATGCTGCGGGTCTACAACTACATGGGCTCCGGCCTGGCGCTCAGCGGAATCGTCGCCCTGGCGGTGTTCAACTACCCACCGCTGTTCAACTCGATCTTCGGCTCCGGCCTGGGCATGCTGGTGATCTGGTCACCGCTGATCCTGCTGCTGGTGATGACCTTCGGTTTCAAGCGCTTGAGCCCGACCGCGTTGCAGGGGTTGTACTGGGCTTTCTGCGCCCTGAACGGGATCTCCCTGTCGGTATTGCTGGCGGTCTACACCTCCGAAAGCGTGGTTCGGGTGTTCTTCATCACCGCCGCGACCTTCGGCGCCATGAGCCTCTACGGCTACACCACCAAGCGTGACCTGTCGGGCTTCGGCTCGTTCCTGTTCATGGGCGTGATCGGCCTGCTGATCGCCATGGTGGTGAACATGTTCCTGCAGTCGACGGCGATGTCGTTCGTCATCTCGGTGATCGGCGTGCTGGTGTTCACGGCGCTCACCGCCTACGACACCCAGCGGATCAAGAACGACTTCATCGAGTACCGCATGGAAGGCGGGCTGGCGACGAAGACGGCGGTGATGGGAGCGGTTTCGCTCTACATCCTGTTCATCAACATCTTCCAGTTCCTGCTGATGCTGCTCGGCAACCGCGAGTAGCTTCGGCCGAACCAGCCAGAACAGACGCCCGGCGGTTTCCGCCGGGCGTTTTCCTTTGGCACCGGCTTGTTACACTGCGCGCGCAGGCCGGGGCATGACTTGGGGGTGAGACGATGCGCGTCGTCATCGCGATGATGAAGCACGAAACCAACACCTTCTCACCGGTGCCGACGCCGTGGGACCGGTTCGAGGCGTGGAGCGCGGTGTTCGGCGACGAGTTGATCCGCGCCTACGAGCCGACCAACATGACGCTCGCCGCCTACATCCGGCTGTGCCGCGAGGAAGGGGCCGACATCGTTGCCCCGATCGCCGCCGAGGCGATGCCGTCGGGGCCGGTGGCGGCGGATGCCTACGAGCGGATGTCGGGGACGATCCTCGAAGCGGTCGCCGCCGGCTGCGATGCGATCATGCTCGATCTGCACGGTGCCATGGTGGCGGAGAGCACGCCCGACGGCGAAGGCACCCTGCTGGAACGGATCCGCGAGCTGGCACCGTCGACGCCGATCTGCGTTACCTGTGACCTGCACTGCAATCTGACCCAGGCCATGGTCGACAACTGCGACGCGCTGATCGGCTACAAGACTTATCCGCACACGGACATGTTCGAGGTCGGCAGCACCGTCGGCCGTATCCTGCTCGGCAAGCTGAAGGGCGAGCTCGACCCGGTCATGGCCTGGGGCAGCGTGCCGCTGTTGTCGCAGACCCTGCGCCAGGGCACGGACGACGAGCCGTTCCGCAGCCTGATCGCGATGACCCGCGAGGCTGAGGAGGGCGGTGACGTGCTGGCCGCCACCGTGTTCGGCGGTTTCGCCCTGGCCGACATCCACGATGCCGGGATCTCCTGCGTCACGATTGCCGACGGCGATCGCGCCGCGGCCGAGGCCGTCGTCGACCGCCTGAAGGGCGAGATCTGGCGCCACCGCGACGACCACCTGTACCGGCACCGGCCGCTGGCCGATGCTGTGGCTGAGGCGCGCCGCCTGGCCGACGCGCCCGGCGAAGGCCCGGTGATCCTGCTCGACCATGCCGACAACACCGGCTCGGGTGGCACCCAGGACGTCATGACGGTGGTTGCCGAGGTGCTGCGCCAGGGCCTGGAGGACGTCGCCGTCGGCGGGATCTGGGACCCGCAGGCGGTGCAGCAGATGATGGCGGCCGGGGTCGGCGCCACCGTGACGCTGCAGCTGGGTGGGCGTACCGATATGCCGTCGATCGGCGTCGACGGCGAACCGCTGACGCTGACCGGCACGGTGCGACTGCTGTCCGACGGCGAGTGGGTGGTGCGCGGGCCGATGTATCATGGCCTGAAAGTGTCGATGGGCCCGACCGCGGTGCTGGACACGGGGGCGATGCAGATCGTGGTCATCTCGCGCCACCACGAGCCGTGGGATCTGGGCGTGTTCACCTCGGTCGGCATCGATCCGCGCCACAAGCGCTTCGTGCTGCTGAAGTCGCGGATCCACTATCGCGCCGGTTTCGCCCCGATCGCCAAGCAGACCGTGACCCTGGACGGGATCGGCGTGACCACCTCGGACAACCACCTGCTGCGCTACGAGAACGTGCGCCGGCCGATCTACCCGCTCGACCAGATCAACGCCCCGGTCGACGACTGAGGTAGCGCCGGGATGTGAGCATGCGGCCGTTACACCGCCGTCGATTGCTACTGAAACGTGCAATCAATCAAGATTAACCACTTAGGAGATTGTTAACGCAGGGGCAACTAACCTCCCTGCTGGGCCGGCGCGCCTGACGTCGCACGGCCGACCAGGCTCTGTGACCCGAAAAGCCAGGGTGAAACAAGGGCATGCCCGTGCCTGACGCTCTCCAGGACCATGCGCAGCACGCCGGCGGCGAGATCCGCCCGGCGCCGCCCGCCACGTCCGCGCCGGCGGGGCTTTCTGTGGCCGACCAGCAGCGGCGCCTGCTCGATTTCGTCAGCTGCGGCAGCGACTGGTTCTGGGAGACCGACAGCGAATTCCAGGTGCGCTGGATCTCCGACGAGTTCTTCGTCCTTACCGGCCTGCGCCCCGAAGAGGTCATCGGCAAGCCACGACAGCAGTTCGGCTTCGACCATATCGTGCCATCGGCCGAAGAACTCGCGGACCTTGTACGTCGGCGCGAGCCGATCCGCGAGATCATCACCCGCGGGATCCTGCCCGATGGCCGGGAGATGTGGTCGCGGGCCGCCGCCGTGCCGATACTCGACGCCGACAACCAGTTCACCGGCTACCGCGGGGCGACGACCGACATCACGGAACTGATGCTGGCCCGCCACGAGGTCGAGGAACGCGAGCAGCGCTTTCGCGATTACGCCAGCGCGGCCAGCGACTGGTTCTGGGAGAGCGACGCCGAGCTGCGGATCACCGACATCAGCGATGCCTTCCTGGCGGCGACCGGTTTCCGCCGCGAGGAAGTGCTCGGGCGGACGCGCAGCGAGCTCGGATTCGAAGCGGTCAATCCGGAAGCCGAACGCGGCATGGCCGTGTCGGTCGCCGCCCATCGGCCATACCGCAACGTGGTGTCGAAGGGCATCATGCCGAACGGCCGCAAGCTCTGGGTCCAGGCCAGCGGTGTGCCGATCTTCGACCAGGCCGGGCGTTTTCGCGGCTATCGCGGCGTCACCGCCGACGTCAGCGAGCACCTGGAAGGCGAGCAGGCGCTGCGGCAGAGCGAACAGCGGTTGCGCGATTTCCTCGACTCCAGCAGCGACTGGCTGTGGGAGATGGGGCCGGACCTCCGCTTCACCTATATCTCCGAGCGGGTCGAGGAGTTCACCGGCTGGCCGGTGTCGCATTTCCTCGGCCACACGCGAGCCATGGCAGGTTCCACCGACAGCGACCAGGAGGCGTGGCGTCAGCATCTGCGAGACCTGGAGCAACGCCGGCCGTTCCGGGACTTCGAGTTTGCCAATCAGAAGCCGGATGGCTCCCTGCATTGGGTTACGAACAGCGGCAAGCCGGTGTTCTCTGCGTCTGGAACGTTTCTCGGCTACCGCGGCAGTGCCCGCGACATCACCGCCGAGAAACTGTCAGAACTGCGCTTGCGCGAGTTCGCCGCGCTCGTCCGGCATTCGAGCGACGCGGTCATCAGCGCCACGCCGGACGGCATCATCACCAGCTGGAACCCGGCAGCCGAACGCCTCTATGCCGTTCCCGCCCAGGACGCGCTGGGCCGCGACATCGCCTTTCTGGCGTCGTCGGAAGAGGACAGACGGGTCCAGGACGAGGTGTTCCAGAAGGTGCTTGCCGGCCAGGTCGCCCAGGGGGTCGAAGTTCGCCGAAGGCAGCCGAACGGCAGCTTGGCGGTGCTGTCGCTGACGATCTCGCCGATCTGCGACGACAACGACAAAGTCGCCGGCCTGTCGGCCATCGTCCGCGACATCAGCGAGAGCAAGCGGGCAGAGGCCAAGATTGCCGCCCAGCGCGACGAACTGGAGGATCTGAACCGGCAGAAGGACCAGCTGTTCTCGATCATCGCGCACGACCTGCGCAGTCCGTTCAACGTCATCCTCGGTTTCTCCGAGCTGCTCGAGCAGAGCGCCGCTGACTTCGACGCCGAGACCATCGCCCGCTATAGCGCCATGGTGCACAACGCCGGCAACACCGCCTACCGGCTGCTCGAAAATCTGCTCGATTGGTCACGGATGCAGATGGGCCAGAACAGTTTCAGCCGCGAGCCGTTGGACGTGGGCACCGTGCTCGCGCGCAATGCGGCGTTGCTGCAGCCGCTCGCCGTGGCCAAGGGTATCGAGCTGGATTGGTCGGCACCGGCCGACCTGATCATGTATGCCGATTCGAAGATGATCGACACCGTGTTGCGCAACCTGATCGGCAACGCGGTCAAGTTCACCGATGCCGGCGGCGTGGTCTCGGCGACGGCCGAACGCAACGGCGATCACATCGAGCTGAGCATCAGCGATACCGGCATCGGCATGTCGATAGAACGCCTGGCCAAGCTGTTCCAGCTCTCGGAACATCTGTCGACCAATGGCACCAGCGGCGAGAAGGGCTCTGGCCTCGGCCTGCTGCTGTGCAAGGAAATGGTCGACAACCACGACGGCTACATCAGCGTCGAAAGCACCGTTGGTGAAGGTACGACCTTCTGCGTGAGCCTGCCGCAGGCCCTGCCGGCCGAGCCGGCGGTTGCCTGAGCACCTGGCCCAGCGTTAGAGCATGCCAGGTTGTGTCGGAAGCGGCTTGGTCACGGGCTTTCATCCTTCGAGACGGGCCTGCGGCCCTCCTCAGGATGAGGAGCGAACTATAGAGACCTCACCCTGAGGAGGCCGCGCTAGCGGCCGTCTCGAAGGGTGTCGTAGCAATGGCTCCAGCTCTGACGACTTGATTCCAACTGAAGCGAACAGAGTCTAG
>Ga0209458_1000192_pt1 | contig 29077 bp, 28 predicted proteins | sample WorMetLIZAISLAND_FD_187411 | JGI IMG/M metagenome (GOLD analysis project Ga0209458, IMG submission 187411) | Marine gutless worms symbiont microbial communities from Max Planck institute for Marine Microbiology, Germany - Inanidrilus manae... ...
TTGCTCAGAAAGGCCGATGCGCGCACCACAGATGAAGTTGCCGACCGCATCGGTCAGCTCCTCGACGCCTTCACGCCGCACGAATGCGCCAACTACTTCCGAAATGCAGGATACGCTTCAAACTAAGACAGACACGCTCTAGCGGCAGGAAGAAACCGAAATGCTCCGGGAAGTCGGGGTATTCGCAAACAACCACTTCCCCGGAGTTCAGGTCCTCTGCCTGGAAGTCCTTTCCATCGGTCGCCAGGATGAACTTCACCCGGTTGCGTCTGTTGTTGGTCGCCGGGCTGTCACGCAGCTCACGAAGAGTGTCGGCGACCTGCCCTTCCGGGCACGTCTTCATGTGGATGTTGCTCGTCTGAAGCACACCGCCGATATCGGACTTGTTCGAAGTACCAGTGCGCAGGCGCCTGATCGTCGTCGCCTTGTTGCCAAAGGCTTCGAGGAAAGCGAAGGCGAACGCTTGCGGATCGAACGGCTGCTCGGCCAGTGCCGAAATGGCCTCTTCGATCTCGACAGCGTTCATCTTCCTCCCCTCGTGTCCACGCGCATCAGTGGCCCATTATCGGCTCGCCCGCACGGCCTCCACGATCCGTCGGACCAGGTCGTCGTCATCCTCGTCTGAAGACTTGGTCATACCATATAGCAGCTCCGCCTGCCGATGCGGCGCCACGGCACCGTAGCTGGTGAAGGTCGTCAGCACGTCCCCGTGGCCAAGATTCTGGCTCCAGGCCTTGAACTCCTCCGGCGTGCGGCAGGCCCGCTGGCCGAGCCGTGCCAGCGTCTTGCGGAAGCTGTGGGGATTGAAGTAGGGCAGGCCGGCGGCCTCGAATGCACTCTGGAAGATGCGTCGGATTGCGTCTGCATTGCGCCAGTGGCGGCGATCGAGACCAGCGGGAGCGAAGGCGCCTTCTTCGTTGGGCGCGACCCGGGTCGCCGGAAACAGCGGGTCGTCGTCCCGGAAGTGAAGCGCCGTCCGCAGGTGGTCGATCCAGTCGACCACGATAGCTTCGATGTCGCTGCCGACAGGAAAGAACGGCGAGGTGAAGGTCTTAGCGCGCTTGGTCCGAACCTCGCGCGCATCCTGGTGGACGAGGCGCCGGGCCGTGTCGACATGTTTGAGCGACAGGGAGGCGATGGCGTTGTCCCGCGCACCGCTTAGCAGGGTGAAGGCGATCAGGGCGCGGTCGCGGTGCTGGATGTCGGTCTCCTGCGGCATCGTTTTCAGGACGTGGCGGACCTGGTCCACGGTCGGAACGGGGCGCTCTCGAACGGCGCGAGCGATGCGCGAGTCGTTGGCCGACGGGTTGAAGTAGTCCGCGTCGGAATACCGGAGCCGTGAACGGTAGCCCGGCTGATCGGCCAACCACTGGACGAAGGTCTTCGGCGTCATCAAGCACGCGTGGACAGTCGCCTTGGCAAGCGGCCGGCCGGTGGTCAACGGCAACGGCCGCGTCGTCCGCTTCCTGACCAATTCGCAGAGCTACGTCACCGTCGCCGGCACCCTTGACCCCGCCGACGCCTGACGATGATGCGTCCGGCGGTGGCCGGCAGCGACCGGTCTCTCGACAACCCGTACAGCACGTGGTTGTCACCCATCCCTTAGGTACAAACCGTTACCTATGTGTCCGGGTCGGACGCAGGCGAGAAGTGGTGCCCAGGGGCGGATTCGAACCACCGACACGCGGATTTTCAGTCCGCTGCTCTACCAACTGAGCTACCTGGGCGCCGGGCCGCGGGCGCGGTCCGGGAGAGGCGGTACATAGAGGAATTCACCAGGGGTGTCCAGACGGCGGCGCGACCCCGCGCGGGGGCGGTGCACGGCGACGGATCAGCGGTAATCCTCGTCTTCCGCCGCCTCCGGATCGAAGCCATCGGGCGGCTCGACCGCCGGCACGGCGTAGCGCTCGCCGAGCCAGTTGCCCAGGTCGACGTCGGCGCAGCGCTTCGAGCAGAACGGGCGGTAGTCCTGTGCCGCCACCGGCTTGCCGCAGATCGGGCAGCGCCGTCCGCCGGCCGTGCGCACGTCTGTCCTTGCGTCCTTGGCCGTCTTCGTCGCGCTCTTTTCGTCCGTGCTCATGCCGGCCAGACCTCGTAAGCATCACGTACGCGCGCCGCGTCGGCGCGCAGCTCGACCCGGCAACCGTAGCGCTGCTGCAGCGTCGCGGCCAGGGCCGGCCCGCCGAGGTCGTCGAGCAGCGCCGGCGCCGCCGCCGCCACCAGCGGCCGGCCCTGCGCCATGGCGGCGACCCGCCGGATCTCGTCGACCATGTCATCGGCCAGCTCGGCCACCGCCGGCACCCGGCCGGCGCCGTCGCACCGCACGCAGGGCTCGCTTGTGGCGGCCGCGAGGCCGCCGCCGCGGCGGCGCCGGGTCAGTTCGACCAGGCCGAACTCGGAGAAGCCGGTGATGCGCACGTCGGCCGGGTCGTCGGCGCAGGCCTGGCGCAGCGCCGCCAGGACCCGCTCGCCATGGCCGGGCGCGTTCATGCGGATGAAGTCGACCACCACCGGGCCGCCGATATCGCGCAGGCGCAGCTGCCGGCCCAGCATGGCCGCCGCGCCCAGGTTGACCTGCAACCAGAGCTGCTCGCCATCACGGCCTGCCTCGGCCGTGCCGGCGTTGACGTCGACGGCGGTGAGCGCCGCCGTGTGCTCGATCTGCAGCCAGCCGCCGCCCGGCAGCGCCAGCCGGGGCTGCGTCGCAGCGGCAAGCTGTTCACGCACGGCATCGACGTCGATGGCGTTGCGGCCGGGCGGCAGCAGCTCGACATCCGTGCCGTCATCCGCGCCGAATTCGGCACACCAGGCGCGGACCGCCGTCGCGGTCTCGGCATCGTCGACCGTGATCCGTTGCAGCGCCGGCCCGGCATGGTCGCGCAGCACCGTGGCCACCACGTCGTCGCGCCACAGCAGCGCGGGCGACCGGTTCCGGCCCGCCGCGTCGGTGATCTGCGCCCAGCGCCGGCGCAGCGCCACCGCCTCGGCCGCCAGGTCCGACGGCGCGGCCGTCGCCGCGCGGCGGCGCAGCAGCACGCCGCCGTCGCCCGCGTCCGAAAGCTCTCTCGCCCGCGCCAGCAGCGCCGCGCGCGTGCCGGCGTCGCGCAGCCGTCCCGCCACCGCCGGTTCCGGGTCGTAGGGCTGCAGCACCACGAAGCGGCCGGGCAGCCGCACCCGCGTGGTCAGGCGCGGGCCCTTGCCGTCCTGGGCGGCGCGGTCGACCTGGGCAATCAGGGCCTGGCCCTCGTTCAGGTTGCGACCGCCGTGGCGGCCGCTGATCACGCCGTCGACCCCGCCGGCGAGCTGCACGAACACGCCGTCGAGCGCCGGCGCCGCGCGGCCGACCCGCACCATGTGGATGTCGCCGGGCCCGGTCGCCGCGTCCGGCCGGTCGCTCAGCAGCTCGACCAGCACGCCGTCGCGCAGAAGGGCGATGCGGCGGCGGCGCAGGCCGACGTTGATCAGGATCCGGTCGATCACCGGTCCGTCCCGGCGCAGGCGTGCACGGGAAAGCCCAGGCCCTGGAGCAGGCCGGCGGTCTCGAACAGCGGCAGGCCGACGACGTTGGAATAGGAGCCGTTCAGCTGCCGGACGAAGACGGCGGCGCGGCCCTGCACGGCATAGCCGCCAGCCTTGCCCTGCCACTCGCCACTGGCCAGGTACCAGTCGATCTCGGCCGCCGACAGGCGCTTGAAGGCGACCACCGTATCGATACAGCGCTGGCGGCGCGCGCCGTCGGGGGTGATCACGGCCAGGCCGGTGAAGACATGGTGGCGGCGGCCCGAGAGCAGACGCAGGCAACGCTGCGCCGTATCGGCGTCGCCGGCCTTGGGCAGGATGCGCCGGCCGCAGGCGACGACGGTATCGGCGGCCAGCACGTAGGCGCCCGGGCAGCGGTCGGCGACCACGGCGGTCTTGGCCGCGGCCAGGCGGCGGGCCAGCGCCGCCGGGCGTTCGCCCGCGACCGGCTGTTCGTCGACGTCGGCCGGTTCGACGGCGTCGGGGTCGAGGCCGATCTGGCGCAGCAGGTCGAGCCGGCGCGGCGAGGCCGAGGCCAGCACCAGGCGTTGCCGCTCGGTCATCTCGCCCCGCTGGTCATGACGCGTCGCCGGTCTTGACGTGCCGCCGGTCCGGGCGGCGCGCGGCTATTTGAAGCGGTAGGTGATGCGACCCTTGGTCAGGTCGTAGGGGGTCATCTCGACCAGGACCTTGTCGCCGGCGAGCACGCGAATGCGGTGCTTGCGCATCTTCCCGGCCGTGTGGGCCAGGACCTCATGCTCGTTCTCGAGCTTCACGCGAAACATGGCATTGGGCAGCAGCTCGGTCACCGTGCCCGGGAATTCCAGCAGTTCTTCTTTCGCCATTACCTGTCCTTGTGGCGTTGCGGGGTGGCGACAACATGAGGAGCAATCGGGAAAAAAGCAAGTTCGGCACCGCCGATGGCGCCCTGGACCGGCCGCAATCGCTGATTTCAGCCGGTCGGATCCGCGGGCAGCGGAAAGCGGGCGCGGATCCGCGCCTCCAGGTTGTCGCGGACATCGCGGTAGGCGGCCAGCACCACCTCGCGGCTGCCGATGGTCACCGTCGGATCGAACGTGGGCCAGTACTCGACCTCGATGGCCATGGTCCGGGTCATCTCCACCGCCTTGTGCTGGGCCTGTGGGGTTAGGGTGACGACCAGGTCGAAGGAGCTGTCCTCCAGGTCGTCGAAGGTCTTGGCCTGGTGGGCGGAGATGTCGATGCCGCGCTCGGCCAGCACCGCGGCGGCGAAGCCGTCGAGCTCGCCGCCGCCACGCACGCCGACGGAGTCGACATAGACCAGGTGGCCGATCAGCGCCTTGGCCAGGCCTTCGGCCATGGGCGAGCGCACGGCGTTGTAGTTGCAGGCGAACAGCACGCTCCCGGGCAGCTTCGCCATGCCGCTTGGGTTCTCCGCTAGCCGCGGATCTGCAGTACGCAGATCAGCGTGAACAGCCGGCGCGCGGTCTCGATGTCGATCTCCACCTTGTCCTGCAGCCGCTCGCGCAACAGCTCCGAGCCCTCGTTGTGCAGGCCGCGCCGGCCCATGTCGATCGCCTCGATGCGCGACGGCGAGCCTTCCTTGATCGCCTGGTAGTAGCTCTCGCAGATGGTGAAGTAATCGCGGATCACGCGGCGGAACGGCGTCAGCGGCAGCCGCACCTCGATCAGCGCCATATCGTCGGTGTCGCGCACATCGAACACCAGGCGGTGCTCGGCCATCCGCATGTGCACGTGGAAGGGCCCGCTGAATTCGCCCAGCGGGCGGAAGAAGTTCTGCTCGCGCAGGTCGTACATCGCCACGCGGCGCTCATGCTCGATGTCGGCGGAACGGCGGATCACCGTCCGCTCGTCCAGCGTCAGGTCGGCGATGCGATGGTCGTCGGGCACGTCCGCCCCGTCCGGTCAGCCCTGCCGAGCCAGGCGCACGGCGACCGAGCGGGCATGCGCCGGCAGGCCTTCGGCGTCGGCCAGGGTCACCGCCGCCGGGCCGATGCGCCGCAACGCCTCGGCATCGCAGCGCAGCAGGCTGGTCCGCTTCATGAAGTCGAGCACCGACAGGCCGGAGGCATAGCGGGCGCTGCGCGCCGTCGGCAGCACGTGGTTGCTGCCGCCGACATAGTCGCCGATCGCCTCGGGCGTGTGCCGGCCGAGAAAGATCGCCCCGGCATTGCGTATCTGGTCCGCCAGCGCCTCCGGCGCCGCGGTGGCGATCAGCAGGTGCTCGGGGGCGATGCGGTCGACCAGCGCCGGCGCCTGGTCGAGCCCGTCGACGACGACGACAAGGCCGAAGTCGCGCCAGCTCTGCCGCGGGATCTCGGCCCTTGGCAGACTGTCGAGCTGGCGTTCGACCGCCGCCACCACGGCGTCGGCAAAGCCGGCGTCGTCGCAGATCAGGATCGCCTGCGCCACCGGGTCGTGCTCGGCCTGCGACAAAAGGTCGATGGCGACCCAGTCGGGATCGTTGTCGGCATCGGCCAGGACCAGGATCTCCGACGGGCCGGCGATCATGTCGATGCCGACGGTGCCGAACACCTGCCGCTTGGCCGCGGCGACGTAGGCGTTGCCGGGGCCGATCACCTTGTCGACCGGGGCGATGCTGGCGGTGCCGTAGGCCAGGGCGGCGATCGCCTGGGCGCCGCCGACGCGGTAGATCTCGTCGACCCCGGCAAGCCGCGCGGCGGCCAGCACCAGCGGGCTGAGCACGCCGTCGGGTGCCGGCACCGTCATCACCAGCCGCGGCACGCCGGCGACCTTGGCCGGGATCGCGTTCATCAGCACCGACGAGGGATAGCTGGCCAGGCCGCCGGGCACGTACATCCCGGCCGCCGCCACCGCGGTCCAGCGATGGCCGAGCTCGACCCCCTCTGCGTCGGTGAAGAAGTCGTCCTGCGGCAGCTGCCGGCGGTGATAGGCCTCGATGCGCCGGGCGGCCAGCTCGAGCGCCGCCACGGCGTCGGGATCGGCCCGCGCGGCTTCGGCGGCGATCTCGTCGGCCGGGATGCGCAGTCCGCCCGCGTCCAGGGTCAGCCGGTCGAAGCGCCGGGTGTAGTCGATCAGCGCCTGATCCCCGCGGGCGCGCATGTCGGCGATGATCGCCGCGACGGCATCGTTGACGTCGACCGCGGCCTCGCGCTTCTCCGCCAGCACGGCCTGGAAGGCGGCCTCGAAGCCGGCCTCGCCGGATGTCAGCCTACGCGGCATCGAGCGCTCCCCGGAACCGGTCGATCCAGTCCTGCACCACGCGCGGGCGGGTCTTGAAGGCGGCGCGGTTGACGATCAGCCGCGCGGACACCTCGGCGATACGCTCGACCTCGACCAGGCCGTTGGCCTTCAGCGTCGCGCCCGAGGAGACCAGGTCGACGATGCGCCGGCACAGGCCCAGGCTCGGCGCCAGCTCCATCGCCCCTTGCAGCTTGATGCACTCGGCCTGCACGCCGCGGGCGGCGAAATGCCGGCGGGTGATCTCGGGATACTTGGTGGCGATGCGGATGTGGCTCCAGCGCGCCGGGTCGTCGCCGGCGACCATCTCCGCCGGCTCGGCCACGGCCAGGTGGCAATGGCCGATCCCGAGATCGAGCGGGGCATAGAGCTCGGGGTACTGGAACTCCATGATCACGTCGCTGCCGGCGATGCCGAGCTGGGCCGCGCCGAAGGCGACGAAGGTGGCGACGTCGAAGCTGCGCACACGGACGATCTCGACGCCGTCCAGGTTGGTGGCGAAGCGCAGCTGCCGGCTGTCGGGATCGTCGAACGCCGGCTCGGGCGCCAGTCCGGCGCGGGCCAGCAGCGGCGTCGCCTCGTCGAGGATGCGGCCCTTGGGCAAGGCGATGATCAGCGGCTCGTTGGCGGTCATGGCGCGTGGGCCTCAGGCCCCGTCGATATCGTGTTGCGGCCGGTTCGGCGTCGGCCAGCTTTCGCCGATGTCGCTCAGGTGGCAGTCGACCACCTCGGCCAGCAGGCGCACCTCGCCGCCGCCGGCGAACTCCAGGCGGATGCGCACGTTGTCGCCTTGGGGCGTGCAGTCGATCGCCAGCAGCGGCAGCAGGCCGTCGCTGTCGGCGACGTCGATGCCGCGGGTCTGCGCCTCGCGCACGGTGTCGAAATGCAGGCCGGCGCGCACCCGCAGGCCGCCTTCGGGCAGGTCCTTTGCGGTCTCCCAGCGGAACCGCGTGACCACCAGGGCAAAGCGCCGCTGGCTCGGCAGATAGCTCATGTCGGCGACGCGGGCGATGGCGTCCTGCAGGCAGGCCGAGATCACCGCCAGGCCGTCGCCGTCTTCGGCCTTCAGACGCAGGGGGTCGCTGTTGATGGTTGCCCGCATCACTCGCTCATCCGCTCGATCTCGGCGCCACAGGCCCTGAGCTTCTCTTCCAGCCGCTCATAGCCGCGGTCCAGGTGATAGACCCGATTGACCACGGTGTCGCCTTCCGCGGCCAGGCCGGCCAGGACCAGCGACACCGAGGCGCGCAGGTCCGTCGCCATGACCGGCGCGCCGCGCAGCCGCTCGACCCCGCGGACCAGCGCCGCGGCGCCGTTGACGCGGATGTCGGCGCCCATGCGGGCCAGCTCCGGCACGTGCATGTAGCGGTTCTCGAAGATCGTCTCGGTGATCGCCGAGGCGCCGTGGGCCACCGTCATCAGCGCCATCATCTGCGCCTGCAGGTCGGTCGGGAAACCGGGATAGGGTTCGGTGATGATGTCGACGCCGCGCGGCCGGGCGCCGTCGCCGCCGATGCGCAGGCCGTCGTCCAGCACCGCCACCGCCACGCCGGCTTCCTGCAGCGCGTCCAGTGCCGCTTCCGAAAGCTCCGCGCGGGCGCCGCGCAGGGTCAGCTCGCCGCCGGTGATCGCGGCGGCGATGGCATAGGTCGCGGTCTCGATCCGGTCGGGCAGCACCGCGTGATCGCCGGCGTCGAGCCGGTCGCGGCCCTGGATGTGCATGACGTCGCTGCCGATGCCCTCGATCTGTGCCCCCATCGCGACGAGGCAGCGCGCCAGGTCGGCGATCTCGGGCTCGCGGGCGGCGTTCTCCAGCACCGTCTCGCCGCGCGCCAGCACCGCCGCCATCAGCGCGTTCTCGGTGGCGCCGACCGAGGTCCGCGGGAACAGCACCACGGCGCCGTGCAGCCCCCGCGGTGCCTGCGCCTCGATATAGCCGTCGACCAGCTCGATCTCCGCCCCCAGCGCCTGCAGCGCGCAGATGTGCAGGTCGACCGGCCGGGTGCCGATAGCGCAGCCGCCGGGCAGCGAAACCCGCGCCCGCCCGCAGCGGGCGAGCAGCGGCCCCAGCACCAGCACCGAGGCACGCATCTTGCGGACGATGTCGTAGGGCGCGGTGGTGCTGGTCAGCTCGGCCGCGTCCAGGGTCAGCACGTGGCCGGTGTGGCCGTCGTGCGGGTGGTCGCCGTTCATCGCCACCGCCACGCCGTGCTGGGCCAGCAGGTGGGTCATGGTGGCGATGTCGGCCAGCTGCGGCAGGTTGCGCAGGGTCAGCGGCCGGTCGCTCAGCAGGCTGGCCGCCATCAGCGGCAGCGCCGCGTTCTTGGCGCCGCTGACGGTGATGCTGCCGTGGAGCGGGCGGCCGCCCCGGATGCGAATTCGGTCCATGGTTGTCCTGCTTGCGCCCGTGCGCCGGACGCGGGCGCATGGGCGTGATCTCGGTTGGCCGCGGTTTTACCGCAAGCCCGGGTCGTTGGGAACCGCCGCGGCCGGCGGTTCAGTCGGCGGTTCGGTCGCCGGTCGCCCCGTCATCGGCACCGCCCGTCGCCGCTTCACTATCGCCGGCGTCGGCCGCCCAGTCGCGCGCCTGGGCCTTGCGCCGCCGCAGGTTCTGCTTCAGCGCCGCCGCCAGCCGCGCCCGCTTCGCCGCCTGCTCGGCCTGCTTGTCGCCTTTGCCGCCGGCCATCGCCCACCGCTTCATGGCGCCGTCGGCGCCGACAGCCTTGTCGGCGCCCGCCTGCCATCATTCTTGCCATCTCGGGGGGCTTATGGCAGGTTGCCGCGCGCTCGCCAAGGCCTCGACGAGACGGCACCCGCGCGCAGCCCACATAGCTCAGGGGTAGAGCACTCCCTTGGTAAGGGAGAGGTCGAAAGTTCGAATCTTTCTGTGGGCACCACCTTATTCTCAGGTTTCCTCTGGGCTTATTTGGATGATCGACCAGTGCACATGTCGCTGGAGAGGATTCTGACTCCCGACAGCACCGAGGACCTGACTACGGTGGTTCTGTGTGCCTGCTATAGTGGAACTGTGTCCACGAGTACTAGGCAACACACGGGTTCCTGATCGGCGCCACGGTCTGCCGGCCCGGACTAAACGTTGCCGATGACATCTCGCCCTCATTGTCGCGACGGACCAGGCGAACCAAGTGGAACTCCTCGAGGAACTGACGCTCTGGCTTGGCGGCATTCTCGTCGCCGTTGCGGCCGTCTGGCTGACCGGTTTCTTCAACCAGTTCCTGCCGTCGCCGCAACGCGCGCGGCTGGCACTGCAAAACATGCCACGCGGCCGACCGGCGGCGCCCGGCGACCGCTTCCGCTTTGTACTGTGCTGGCTCAAGGACGACGACAAGGGCCGTGATACAGCAATCATCGCTCAGGCGTTCACCGGCGTTGCCGGCATCGAGCTGGAACGGTCTGCCCGCATCGTTTCCGCCTCCGGTGCTGCGGACGACTGGGAGCCAGCAATGCAGAAGCAGGCCAGCAAGATCCTCACGGACTGGAACGCAGATCTTGCAGTTGTCGGCTTGGTGAAGAAGCAGGGCGAGGCGCTGAGCTTGTGGTTTGTTCCACGCGGGGGCGAGGGCACGCTTGGGCGCGGCGACACGGTTTACCGACTTGAGGACGTCCGCCTCCCCACTGACTTCCACGTGGATCTGCAGGACCAGTTGCTTGCAGTAGCGTTGAGTGCTGCCGCGCCCGCTAATGATGACGAGGCACGCGGCCGCGTACTAACGCAAATCCTGATGCCCGTCATCACCCGTATCGACGCGCTACTCCATGGCGGTTCAATCACCACCCCTCCGCGCCGTGCCGCTCTGAACACTGCACTTGGTTCGGCTGCCACCACGGTCGGTAAACAGACTGGCGATAACGGCCATTTGAGGCGTGCTGTCGACGCCTACACCGCGGCGCTCGAGGAAGATACAAGCGAGCGAGTGCCGCTGGACTGGGCCATGACGCAGAGCAGCCTCGGCAATGCCCTGGCGATCTTGGGCGAGCGGGAAAGCGGCACAGAACGCCTCGAGCAGGCCGTCGACGCCTTCAACGCCGCGCTGCAGGAAAACACACGCGAGCGGGTGCCGCTGGCCTGGGCCACGACGCAGATCAACCTCGGCAACGCCCTGGCGATCTTGGGTGAGCGGGAAAGCGGCACAGAACACCTCGAGCAGGCCGTCGACGCCTACAACGCCGCGCTGCAGGAATGCACACGCGAGCGAGTGCCGTTGGCCTGGGCTGGGACGCAGAACAATCTCGGCAACGCCCTGTGGATCCTTGGCCGGCGGGAGAGCGGCACAGAGCGCCTCGAGCAGGCCGTCGACGCCTACAACGTCGCGCTGCAGGAACGCACACGCGAGCGGGTGCCGCTGGACTGGGCCACGACGCAGAACAACCTCGGCAATGCCCTGGCGATCTTGGGTGAGCGGGAAAGCGGCACAGAGCGCCTCGAGCAGGCCGTCGACGCCTACAACGCCGCGCTGCAGGAAAGCACACGCGAGCGAGTGCCGTTGGTCTGGGCTGGGACGCAGAACAACCTCGGCAACGCCCTGCAAACGTTGGGCGAGCGGGAAAGCGAGAACGGGCGTCTCGAGCAGGCCGTCGACGCCTACAACGCGGCGCTGCAGGAACGCACACGCGAGCGAGTGCCGCTGCAATGGGCCATGACGCAGAACAACCTCGGTAACGCTCTGGCGACCTTGGGCAAGCGGGAAAGCGGCACAGAGCGCCTCGAGCAGGCCGTCGACGCCTACACCGCGGCGCTCAAGGAGTACACCCGCGAACGGGTGCCGCTGGACTGGGCTACAACGCAGAACAACCTCGGCAACGTCCTGCGGGACCTTGGCCAGCGGGAAAGCGGCACAGGGCACTTCGAGCAGGCCGTCGACGCCCTCACTGCCGCGCTGCAGGAACGCACACGCGAGCGAGTGCCGCTGAACTGGGCCGCGACGCAGAACAACCTCGGCAGCGCCCTGAGCACGCTGGGCGAGCGGGAAAGCGGCACAGAACACCTCGAGCAGGCCGTCGACGCCTTCAACGCGGCGCTGCAGGAACGCACACGCGAGCGAGTGCCGCTGAACTGGGCCATGACGCAGAACAACCTCGGCAATGCTCTGGCGACCTTGGGCGAGCGGGAAAGTGGCACAGAGCGCCTCAAGCAGGCCGTCGACGCCTACACCGCGGCGCTCGAGGTCTTTGAGGACGTCGAGGCAGAGCACTTCGGAAAGATCGCAAGGCGTGGCCTTGAGACAGCGCAGTCGCGCCTCGCAGAACGCAATCCGGTGAGGGAGTAACCCATACCGGAACCAGCCGCCGAAGCCACGCGATCGAGTGCGCCGCGATGACCGGCAAGCGCCCGGATTCATCTGCAGAACTAGGGGACAAACGAGGGAAGGATGTTCCTCGCACGTTCTCGTCCACACAACTGACATCGCACCCGATATACAGCCTGCCAGCTCGGGACGTGCGCGTGCGGCAGTACCGTCGGAATCATCGAACGAACAACGCCAAGACGATCGCCGATCTGGCGCCGGGCATGATCGAGTTCGCCTACCAGAAGTGCAATCGGCAAGGGCTGCACACTACCGAAGCACAGGCGCGCCTCTACGGATCAACGACCACACTGCCCGACTTGCCAACAAAGGTTGCGAGCAACTGTCCAAAATCGGTGCGCTCGGAAATGACCGACGCGGCGTCTAAATGCTGAAATCGCTGATACGCCCGCAGGTTCGCCACCATTGAACTATGGCTTCCATTGGCAGTAACTGTCGCCTCAAGCGACAATACCAAAGAGCATGCATGAAGCAAAGTTGCATGCACTCAATGCGGGATTCCAATAGCTACTAAGGAACTTGTTATCACCCCCGCCAATTGCGGATCAAAATGTTCGAGAAAGCAATTCATTTATCTGTGAAAATCCATTTCCTTCCTCGTTCATCTCTGGTTCAGATTGGAGCTAGTACTTGACACTGACGCTCTAGGTATCCATCTGGTTGGAGCTAGAGCGTACCAGAAATGCAGCCTCGAAAGGAGACTGTGATGAAGAGGTATACAACTGTTGCTGTTGCAGGCGCCATTGCGCTGATGAGTAGCGCAGCCAGCGCAGAAAATACGCTCCGTGGGAACTGGGAGGCGACACGCTTTTTGGAGGAAGTGAGCAGTCAGGCTTGGACTTTCGGCCACAAGAGCACAAACTCGTACTTCGACGCCGACGTGCACAAAATCCTCACGGGGAAGCAGAAGAACCAGGCAGTTGGCCAGTCATTCCCAGGGACTCACAGCGATTACATCGTGTGGGCCCACTGCCCGAACTTCACCCCCAGCTGCAAGCCGATCGGATAAGGTGTTCGGTATCGCGGTTTCACAATGTTCTCCGGTGACACGAAATTGCCGAACCCGTTTGCCTGGGGTGGTGGCAGCACTGGCGGCGTTGACGACTAGGAAGCGACCATCCGCGATTTCTACTCAATTGCAGCAGTTTGGCAGTTGATAGATCCCACGTTTGGGTGGCCGATCTGCTTGGATGAAATCGAGTTTCGGTGATTGTGTCCGATACGAGGCCCCGGCAAACCCGGGGCCTCGTTGTCACTCACGTGTTACGTCGGCAATATGATCAGAGCGGAGCTACAAGCTACATTCTACTTTGCCTTCCCTGCCGCCTTTCTCCAAGCTACGCATCCCCACTAGGCCGAGCAGCGAGAGCACCATTGTTAGCAGCTGCTCCATCTGCCGCGCCGTGACCAGGGCAAGCTGGCGCCGCCACCCCAAGTAAAAGCAATCTCGGGTGGATGCGGTCGTCCAACAATCGGAACCCAGCGCTCAGTCGACTGCATGAGGAGAAGGTCCGCCTCAGCCAGGTGCACGTCCCGCAGGTGCAAATCGAGTGCGTCAATCAGGCCTGCCGGCGGCGGGTGATCAAGCCCATCGCATCTATGCTGAAGCGTTTGGGCGACGTGTCCCTGTCAGCTATCGAACGCCGGTTCTACGTTGTCCGCGGGCGCATTGACGGGCGCCAGTACGAAATCACGACGCACACGGAACACAAGAGAGCTGCTGAGCGAGCTTGGGATCGGTTTAGGGCCGCAGAGCGAGCGCGTCGTGAAGCTGAGGCCGCGGGTGCGGCAAGGGATTCCCGACCGGTCCACAGCTTGGCCACCGTCGCCACTGCCTACGCCCGGGCCCGCGACATAAGTGCCGCCGACGGCGCCTTCCTCGAGAAGCTCATGGGCGTCGAGATTGAGATCAGCGGCGAGCGGGTGAACTTCGGCGAGCTGGAGACCGGCGAGGTCGAGAACCTGCATATCGGTTTGGCGGCAGCCGCGCTCTATCCGGGGCGAACCAACGCGACGAAGAATCGAAACGCGGTCGCGCCGGCCGCGGCTGTCCTGCACTACGCGGCCGAGAGCAAGCTGCGCGACCATGTCGTCGTGCAGAAGCTGAAAGAAGCAGAGCCACCAACGCGGCGGCCCGCACCAGCACCGCCGAGAAGTTGCTCGCGGCCACCAAAGACCACGAGCATGTCTTCCTGGCCGTCCTGTCCGGTCAGGGCTGGCGTGTTTCGGAAGCGCCGGGCCTCGACTGGGAGCACGGTGTCGACCTGCGCCATCAAGTCCTCGGCCTCTATGTCGGCAAGGCACGCCGCTGGAAGACGGTGCCGATGCACGACCTGGTGTTCGAGGCGCTGGCATCGCTGCCGGGGGACCGCAAAGGGAAGGTGTTCCCTTGGAGGAACCGCTTTGCCGTCTATCGCCGGCTGGCCCCACTGAAGAATCAGCTTGGGGTCACATTCACCCCTCACATGGCGCGGCATGAGTTTGGTGGTCAACTGCGGGAACGCAGTGCCGTCAATCGCGACCTGCTCGACGTCTGCACCTGGACCAATCCAAAGTCGGTTGAGCGCTACACATACGCCGGCGGCGAGCATGCACGTGAGGTGCTCGCGAGACTCGAAGTAATAGAGCCCCCCTCAAGTCGCGGGAAGCGGTAGCCCCCATTGCTGGGTGACTGATGATGGATGAACCACCTCTATCTGACCGGTGCCATCTGTGCCGAAAGCGTTGTGGCCTCACATGCTGAGCCACTCGGCACTTGGTCATACAATGTATTGTTGGATCACAATGATATTGATACTCTTCTAATGACTGTATCGATGAATGCAGTCACACAAGGAGGGGGGAGATTAGAGATGATTGCCAGACGGAGCTTCCTGTTCGGTGCTGTGGCTAGTCTCGCAGTCGGCAGGGATGCTTTCTCACAGTGCGCACCAATTGATCTGCGAATTCCCAATATTCAGCAACAAACCCAAGTGTGGTGTTGGGCAGCTGTAGCGCAACAAATCATAGTCTGGAAAAGAGGGAACTCACCACCACAATGCGCTCTCGTTGCAATGGCAAACAACGCACCGCCACAGTTTTGCTGCAGCGGCAATCCGCAATGCCACGTCACCGGCCACCTGAACCAGATACAGTTCCTTATCGGGCGATTTGGCGGATCCATGTCGCAAATCGCGCCGCCGGCAGGTCCCAGACCGATTTACCAAACTCTTCAGCGCAACCGGGCGATCATTATGGCTGTCCGGTCCAGTCCTTTCTCGGGACACGTAGTCGTGATTCGCGGGATAAGTTGTCATGGACCGAACGTAGTGCTTCATGTGAACGACCCTCTGGCCTGGGGTGCCTTCACTCAACCGATCCCATTTCAGAATATCCTTCCGTATTGGCAAGCCGCCATCATCGTCGCCTAGGCATGAGCCGTGTCGATTTCGTTGCAAATCCCGCCTAGGGGATGCGCGCCGAAGTTCGTGAGGCGCCTTTTCTGAAATCGGTTGAACGATACAAGGATGCCCGTACACAGCACGCACGACCCGTGGTCACTAGGCATAGAGTGGGGGGAGAAACGAGGGGTAGTTGGAATTAGGTAGAAGCTTCAATGCCCCGCACTCTCTTGGTAAGGGAGAGGTCGAGAGTTCGAATCTTTCTGTGGGCACCAGCGCTCCCGCGGCAGCAGGCACGCCAACCGGACCTCCATTAGCAGCAGACTACGCCAGGTCGTCCGCCGCGCGGTCTTCCTCGTAGCGCAGCGTGTCGGGCGCCGGCAGTGGTGCTTTCAGCAGCCGTTCGGCATCGACGATGCCGCGACCGAACAGGCGCTCGTCCCAGTCGTCGGGCTGCCGGCTGCTGTCGCCGAGCGTCTGGCGGAAGGCCTCCACGATCTGCCAGCGGTGCGGATAGGCGGCCAAGTCGCGCTGGTGCAGCGCCGTCCACAGGCAGGCCAGACCGCTGATGTGGGCGGTCGCGTACGAGGTGCCGTCGCCGTTGCCGGCATAGACCGGCGTCCAGGCCGGCTTCCGCGTCGGCTTGTTGGTCTTCTTCTTCGCGTTCGTCGCGTTCGCCTTGGGTTTGTCCTTTGCCCAGCTCGCCCGCCAGATCTTGTCGGCCGGACCACAGACATCGACGCGCGGGCCGCGGGCGCCGCCCGACCAGGGCTGGCGTGACGGGCCGACCCCGCCGCAGGTGATGGTCCGGGCGTGGCGGCCGGGATAGGTCACCTCGCTGGTGACGTTGCCGGCGGCGGCGACGATGATGACCCCGGCCTCGTAGGCGGCATCGACCGCCGCCCCGTGCTCTTCGCCCGGGGCGCAGGGATCGCCCATGGAGATGTTGATCACCTGGCAGCCGTTGTGGCGCCAGGCGTGGTCGATCGCCTCGCCCAGCCGGGTGACGTTGCCGAAGAAGTTGATCACCACCGTGTTTGTGACCCGGTAGGGCACCAGCGAGACGCCGGGGGCGGCGCCCTGCATGAGGCCCGGGTTGTTGGCGGCGATGATGCTGGCGATGCGGCTGCCGTGCCCGGGGAAACCCGGGTACTGGTCCTCGAACGGATCGCGCGGGGGTTCGCCGCTCTCCAGGAAGTTGAGCCCGAGGTCGGCGCGGATGTGCGGGTTCTGGCCGCCGCGCCAGCTGCCGAAACAGGGATGCTCGGTAAAGCCGGTGTCGATCTGCGCCACCCGGACCCGGGCCAGCCCGCCGGGGTTCTGCCGTTGCAGGTGGCGCAGCGCCGCGGCGAGGCGGATCTCCTTGTAGTGCCAGGGCGACGCGGGCGCCCGATTGCGCGCGCCACGCGCCCGGTGGGTCGGGTCCGCCGGGTCCAGGGCGCCATAGAGGGCGACGCCCTGGTCGGCCCGCATGCGGCGCGCCAGGGCGACGCCGTCGAGCCGGCCGAGCCAGTCGAGCAGCGCCGGGTGTGCACGGGCCAGCTTCTTGGCCACCGCGCGGGAGACCACGTAGCGGTTGCCGCCGAGCGGTGCCAGCGGGCTGCCGTCCTCGCCCGGGGCATCGCGGATCAGCCGTTCGGCGATGCGCGCGCGGTCGGCCGCACGCGGGATATCGAGGACGAACAGCGATGGATTGGGGCGGGCGGGTTCTGGCATCGACGGGCTCCCTGACGGCGGCCAGGACGGTGGCACGCTGGCACAGTTTCATGCCCGCGGCGAGGCCGGGACTGTGATCGCCGGCACAGTTGCCGACTTGCGCCGCCTCACGCCGCCCGGGCGTCCGCCTGCACCGCCTTGGGGAAGACCACGGTGGCGGTGGTGCCGCCGCCGACGGTGCTTTCGACCCGGATGAAACCGCCATGGGCGCGCACCAGCCGCTGCGAGATCGCCAGCCCCAGGCCGTGGCCGGGGCGTTCGGTATCGGTCAGCGGGTTGCGGGTGGCATAGGGATCGAACAGCTGATCCATCAGGTCGGCGGGGATGCCTTCGCCATTGTCGATCACGGCAATGGTGATGTCGGAGCCGTCCTGCATCGCCTGGATGCGCACCCGCCCGCCGGCCGGGGTGTGGCGGATCGCGTTGGACAGCAGGTTGAGGATGATCTGCCGGACGCTGCGCCGGTCGGCATGCAGCGAGGGCAGCCCCTCGGCCACGCTGGTGTCGAGCCCGACCCCGGCACGGGCGGCGTCGGCCACCATCATCCGCACCACCTCGTCGACGATGGGCGCCAGCTCGATCGGCTCAAAGCGCAGGTTCAGCCGGCCCTCCTCGATCCGGGCCAGGTCCAGCAGATCGTCGACGAGGCTGCGCAGGTGCTGGCCGCTGGCGTGGATGTTGCCGGCATACTCGCGGCAGCGGTCCGGCTGCTGCACCACCTTGTCCATGGACATGAACTCGGAGAAGCCGAGGATGGCGTTCAGCGGCGTGCGCAGCTCGTGGCTCATCGCCGCCAGGAACGCCGTCTTCGCGCGGTCGGCGTCTTCGGCCTCGATCCGGGCCAGCTCGATCCGCTTCAGCTGGTCCCTGAAGGCGCGGATACAGAGATAGATCCCGGCGATGGTGAGGGCGATGCCGATGACGTGGATGTACCAGCTGTAGGTCAGGTGCAGGCGCACCATCTGCTGCATCGCCACCTCCTGGCCGGCGAGCCAGGCCTGCACCGTCATCAGGTAGAGGTCGCAGGTGTACAGCGCGGCGATGCTGAGAAAGCCGGCGAGCAGCAGCAGGATGCCGCGGCCACCGCCGGCGTCGCGGATGCGCGCGCGCTGGGCATAGCAGATAACGATGAGGATGATCGCGGCGGCGATCACGGCGACGTCGATGGCGAACATTGCCGCGCCCGGGGGAAACACGTCCTGCAGCGACATCGTCACAATAGCCAGACCGCCTTTGCGCGAAGCGAATCGCCGACATAGCAATATAAAACGTTGCTTATGATATGGTTACCAAATTGTCATGCCCAAAGATCACCGTTGCTTGATCGTCGCCAGCGGCGAAACGTCCGGAATCGGCCCCAGGTAGACGGGCAAAGCAGTCTTCGCCGCTGCATCAGGGCCCGACGTGACAAGGGCCCGAAATGTCGGCATGGAATCCGGCGCGCCCGCTCCCCATACTCTTCCGCAACAGGTGGCCCACAGCACGGTCGCCGGATCCAGGCGGGAGAACGGACTCGTGGCGCATGAGAAATTCACCTTCACCGGCGGCGACGGCAGCGAGCTGGCCGCCCGGCTCGATCTGCCGGCCGGCACGCCCAAGGCCTACGCCCTGTTCGCCCACTGCTTCACCTGCACCAAGGACATCTTCGCCGCAACGCGCATCGCCCAGGGCCTGACCGAGGCCGGCATCGCCGTGCTGCGTTTCGACTTCACCGGCCTGGGCCACTCCGACGGCGAGTTCGCCAACTCCAACTTCTCCTCCAACGTCGAGGACCTGGTCCGCGCCGCCGACGTGCTGCGCCAGACCCGGGCGGCGCCGCAGATCATGATCGGCCATTCCCTCGGCGGCGCGGCGGTGCTGGCGGCAGCGGCGCAGGTACCCGAGAGCCGGGCCGTGGCGACCATCGGCGCGCCGAGCGATCCGGGCCATGTCGCCCACCTGTTCGCAGACTCCCGGGCGGCGATCGAGCAGCATGGCGAGGCTGACGTCAGCATCGCCGGGCGCAGTTCCCGCATCCGCAAGCAGTTCCTCGACGACATCGCCGCGCAGCCGCAGGCCGCGCGCATCGCCGGCCTGCGCAAGGCACTGCTGGTCTTCCACAGTCCGCGCGACGAGATCGTCGGCATCGACAATGCCAGCGAGATCTTCGTGGCCGCCAAGCATCCCAAGTCGTTCGTCTCGCTCGACGACGCCGACCACCTGCTGACCCGCAAGGCCGATGCGATCTATGTCGCCGAGGTGCTGGCGGCCTGGGCCGGGCGCTACCTCGATCCCGTCGCCGCGGCGGCCGAGGCGCCCAAGGCCGCGGCCGGCACAGTCATCGTGCAGGAGACCGGCGAAGGCCTGTTCACCCAGGCGATCGCCGCCGGCCCACATGCGCTCAGGGCCGACGAGCCGGAATCCGTCGGCGGCACCGACACCGGGCCGACGCCGTACGATCTGCTGCTGGCCGGTCTCGGCGCCTGCACGACGATGACGCTGCGCCTATACGCCCGACGCAAGAACTGGCCACTGGAGCGGGCCCGCGTCACCCTGCGCCACGAGAAGATCCATGCCCAGGACTGCGCCGACTGCGAGACCCGGGAAGGCCGCATCGATCACATCGAGCGCGAGATCGGCCTGGAAGGCCCGCTCGACGACGAGCAGCGCCAGGCCCTGCTGGCGATCGCCGACCGCTGTCCGGTCCACCGCACCCTGGAATCGGAGGTGAAGATCGACACCCGGCTGGCACAGACATAGCGAACAGCGCGGGCGGGTCCGAGACCCGCCCCTACAGCATGCACGACGGCCGGTACGGGCGGGATCCTCTCAAGTCGTCATCCGGGACGCAGCGAAGCGGAGATCCGGGATGACGAGCTGTGGCGGGGCGGTCGGCGCAAGGCATCGCGGCCACCGGTCCCATCACCATGTCGACGCCCCGGTAGGGGCGGGTCTCAGACCCGCCCGTCGGGCGGCCTCTTACGCCGCCAGCTTGCCTTTCAAGTAGGCGAGGCAGCCGTCGAGGCTCGACAGCCGGGGATAGTCGGTCTCCGGGATCTCCACCTGCAGCGCCTCGTGCACGGCGATGACGAAGTTCAGGAAATCCATCGAGTCGATGTCGAGCTGATCGCGCAGGTTCAGCGCCGGGTCCAGGCTATCGGGCTCGGCCTCCGGAGCGATGTCCTGCAGCGCCTGCAGCACGGCCTGCCTGATCTGTTCGTCGGTCATAACGCCTCCGGCTGTTGCAGCAGTTGCCCGACAGCGTGCAGGAACAGCCCGCCGCGGTGGCCGTCGCTGACCCGGTGGTCGGCCGCCAGGGTGGCGGTGATCCGTTGCCGCGGCTGCACCGCGCCGTCGACCACCCAGGGTCGTTCGCGCACCGCGCCGAAGCCGACGATCGCCACCTGCGGCGGATAGATCACCGGGTAGACCGTCTCCACCCCGCGCTCGCCCAGGCTGGTCACGGTGATCGTCGGGTCGGACAGTTCCGAGCTGCGCAGGCCGCCGCCGCGGGCGCGCCGCACCAGGTCGCGGAACGCCGTCATCAGCTCGCCCAGGTCCCGCTCGCCGGCATCGTGCAGCGCCGGCGCGATCAGGCCGCCACCGCGCAGCGCGATCGCGGCGCCGACATGCACCGCCGCCGACGGTTCGAAGGCGCCATTACGCCAGGTCCCGTTCAGCTCCGGCACCTCGGCCAGGGCCCGGGCCACGGCTTTGATCAGCAGGGCGGCGTAGAGCAGCCGTTCGCTCACCGGGCGCCGGGCGTTCTCTTCCGCCAGCCAGTCCAGCGCCGGGCTCAGATCGATCGTTTCGGAGAGGTAGTAGTGCGGGATCTCACGCTTGCTGCGGGCCATGGCAGCACCGATGGCCTGACGCATGGCCCGGCGCTGGGCCGCGGCGTCGGCCGGCGCGGCCGCAGCCGCCGGCGCGCCCGTGGCGGCCTCGACATCGGCGACGGTGATGGCGCCATGCGGGCCGCTGCCGCGCACGCCGGCAAGTTCCACCCCCAGCTCGGCCGCGCGGCGCCGGGCCAGCGGTGACACCCGCAGCCGCCCGCCGGGTCCGGCCGGCGCCGCGGGCGGCGGCTTTGCCGCTGGTTCCGACGGCGGCACCGCAGCCGGTGCCGACACGGCAGCGGCGGGCGACGGCGCGGGTGCGGACACCTCGTCGCTGTCGAGCCGGGCCAGCAGGGCGCCGACCGGCACCTCCCGGCCGGGCGGCACCACCAGCTCGCGCACCGTGCCGGCGACGAAGATCTCGATGTCGATGGCGCCCTTGTCGGTCTCGACCACGGCGACGATGTCGCCGCGATGCACGTCGTCGCCGGGCTTGACCAGCCATTCCACCAGGGTGCCCTTGTCCATGTCGGCACCCAGCGACGGCATGGTGAAGTCATACATCGCCGGCCTCGCGCTCAACCGGGCTCACCCGCGGCCCATGCTCGCCCGTACCGCCCGGACGATGTCCGCCGGCTGCGGCACCGCCGCCTCTTCCAGATGCTTGGCATAGGGGATCGGCACCTCCGCACCGCACACCCGGGCCACCGGCGCATCCAGATCGTAGAACGCCTGCTCCATCAGCCGGGCACTGATCTCGGCCGCCAGGCTGCCGCTGCGCCAGCCTTCGTCGACGATCACCGCCCGGTGGGTGCGGCCGACCGAGGCGATGATGGCGGCATTGTCCAGCGGCCGCAGGCTGCGCAGGTCGACGACCTCGGCCGAGATCCCGTCAGCCGCCAGCTGCTCGGCCGCATCGAGGGTCTTCCACAAGCTGCCGCCATAGGTGATCAGCGAGACGTCGCTGCCCTGGCGCCGCACCACCGCGCGCTCGATGTCGACGGCGCCGGCATCGGCGGCCAGCTCGCCCTCCATGGGATAGAGCCCGGCGTGCTCGAAGATCAGCACCGGGTCCGGGTCCTCCAGCGCCGTCCACAGCATGCCGCGGGCGTCGGCCACCGTCGCCGGCGCCAGCACGCGCAGGCCGGGGATGTGCGCGTACCAGCCCTCCAGGCTGTGCGAGTGCTGCGCCGCCAGCTGCCGGCCGGCGCCGGTGGCCATGCGGATCACCAGCGGGACCGAGAACTGGCCGCCGGACATGTGGCGGATGGTCGCCGCGTTGTTGACGATCTGGTCCAGCGCCAGCAGGCTGAAGTTCACCGTCATGATCTCGACGATCGGCCGCATTCCACCCATCGCCGCGCCGATGCCGGCGCCGACGAAGGCGCTCTCGGACAGCGGCGTGTCGCGGATGCGCTCGGGCCCGAAGCGGGCCAAGAGGCCCTTGCTGACGGCATAGCAGCCGCCGTAGGCGCCGACGTCCTCGCCCATCAGAAACACCCGCTCGTCGCGTTCCAGCGCCTCGGCGATGGCCGCGCGCACCGCCTCCCGGTAGCTCAGCCGCTCACCGCCGGCCGCAACCGGGCCGCCTGCCGTCGCCGCATCGCTCATGCTTCCACCCGCCCGGTGTAGACGTCCGTGGTCAGGTTCTCGACCGGCTCCCAGCTGCCGGCCTCGGCAAAGGCGACGGCGGCGTCGACCTCCGCCTCGACCGCTTCGGCGATGGCGGCGTAGGCGTCGTCGTCGAGCAGCTCGCGCTCGCGCAGCCGCTTCTCGAAGCTGACCAGCGGCCCGCGCTGCTTCCAGGCCTCGACCTCGGCCTTGTCGCGGTACAGCTCGGCATCGAACATGGAATGGGCGCGGAAGCGGTAGGTCCTGAGCTCCAGCGCCTGCGGGCCGTCGCCGCGGCGGGCCGCCTCGGTCGCCCGCCCGACCGCCGCCTCGACCGCCAGCACGTCCATGCCGTCGACCACCGCGGCCGGCAGGCCATAGCTCTGCATCTTGGCGTGGATCTCGGTTTCCGATTCCGAACGGTCAAGCCGGGTGCCCATGGCATAGAGGTTGTTCTCGCACAGGAACAGCACCGGCAGCCGCCACAGCGCCGCCAGGTTCAGGGACTCGTGGAACTCGCCCTCGGCCACGGCGCCCTCGCCGAAGAAGCAGGCCGTGACCTGGGCCCGGCCCTGCAGCTTGTCGGCCAGGGCCAGGCCGACGGCGAGCGGCAGGCCGCCGCCGACGATGGCGTTGCCGCCGTAGAAGCGGGTGGCGGCGTCGAACAGGTGCATCGAGCCGCCGCGGCCGCGGCTGCAGCCTTCCTGCTTGCCGTACATCTCGGCCATCACCGCGTTGGCAGAAATGCCGCGGGCCAGGGCGTGGCCGTGCTCGCGGTAGGTGGCGACCACGGCGTCTTCTGGCCTGAGCGCCTGCATGGCGCCGACCGCCACCGCCTCTTCGCCGATGTAGAGATGCAGGAAGCCGCGGATCTTCATCGCCGAGTACATCTCCGCGCTCTTCTCCTCGAAGCGGCGGATCAGCAGCATGCCGCGCAGCAGCTCCAGGGCGTGGGCACGGCTGACGTCGAGCGGCGGCAGGGTCATGCGTTGCTCTCCAGGGTCGAGGTGTCGCCCTCCGGCAGGCCCAGCTCGCGCGCCTTCAACAGCCGGCGCATGATCTTGCCCGAGCGGGTGCGCGGCAGGTCCTGCTGGAAAGCGATCTCCTTCGGCGCCACCGCCGCGCCCAGGCGCTTGCGGGCCAGGGCCAGCAGCTCGCGGCGCAGGGCGTCGTCGGGCTTGTGGCCGGGTTTGAGGGCGACGAAGGCCTTGACCAGCTCGCCGGCGGTCGGATCGGGCTTGCCGATCACCCCGACCTCGGCCACCGCCGGGTGCTCCATCAGCGCGCTTTCGACCTCGAACGGCCCGACCATGTGGCCCGAGGTCTTGATCACGTCGTCGGCCCGGCCGACGAACCAGAAGTAGCCGTCGGCGTCGCGGCTGGCCAGGTCGCCGCTCAGGTACCAGCCGTCGGCGAAGCAGCGGTGATAGCGTTCGTCCTCGCCCAGATAGCCGCGGAACATCGACGGCCAGCCCGGCTTCAGCGCCAGTTCACCTTGGCGGTCGGGGGTATCGATCACCTGCACCCGGCCGTCGTCGTCGCGGGCGACGATTGCCGCCTCGATCCCCGGCAGCGGCCGGCCCATCGAGCCGGGGCGGATCTCCATGGCGGCGAAGTTGGCGATCATGATGCCGCCGGTCTCGGTCTGCCACCAGTTGTCGTGGATCGGCAGGCCCAGCGCCTGCTGGCCCCAGACCACGGCCTCGGGGTTGAGCGGCTCGCCGACGCTGGCGACGAAGCGCAGCCTGGACAGGTCGTGCCGCTGCGGCACCTCGGCGCCGTACCGCATCATCATCCGCACCGCCGTCGGCGCGGTGTACCAGACCGTGACCTGCTGTTCCTCCAGCACCCGGTACCAGCGCTCGGCGTCGAATTCCTGCTCGTCGACGATCATGCGCACGCCATGGGTCAGCGGGGCGATGATGCCGTAGGAGGTGCCGGTGACCCAGCCCGGGTCGGCGGTGCACCAGAAGACGTCGTCGGGATGCAGGTCGAGAGCGTACTTGGCGGTGATGTAGTGCGCCAGCACCGCCTCGTGGACATGGATCGCCGCCTTCGGCTTGCCGGTGGTGCCGCTGGTGAAATGCAGCAGCGCCATGTCCTCGGGCGCCGTCGGCGGGATGGTAAAGTCGGCTGGGGCGGCGGCCATCAGGGCATCGAAGGCGCGCACGCCGGGATCGTCCAGCACCTCGTCGCTGACCGGGCCGACCAGGACGACATGCTCCAGCGTCGGCAGCTCTGCCCGCTGCGGGCGGATCTTGCGCCGGTACAGGGTCTCGGTGGTCAGCAGCAGGCGGCCTTCGCCGATGGTCATGCGGGCGCGGATCGGTTCCGGCCCGAAGGCGGAGAACAACGGCGAGAACACGCAAGCCTGCTTGAACGTACCCAGCACGGCCGCGTAGAGCGCCGGCACCCGGCCGCACAAGGCGAACACCCGGTCGCCGCGGCCGAGGCCGAGGCCGCCAAGCACGTTGGCGAAGCGGTCGCTCTCGACCTTCAGCGCCGCATAGCTCACATCCTCGACGCTGCCGTCGCGGCCCAGCCAGCGCAAAGCGATCGCATCGGCCCGTGGCCCGGCAGCATGGCGATCGACCGCCTCGTGGGCGATGTTGAGGCCGCCGCCGGGCAATCCGTCCAGCTCACGGCGTGCCGCCGCCCAGGAGAAGCCGGCACAGGCGGCAGCGTAGTCGTCCAGGTGGGGCGTCACCGCCAGCTGTTCACGCGCCTTGGCTATGGCCTGCCACGTCATCGTGTCACCGCCGTCGGGCAAGTTTGCGGAATCGTGCCCGCTAAGTTGAACCGCGCATCGCTTACAGTCCTGTGTCGCGGTTATCGCCCGCGCCAGCATTGCGTGCGATCAATACGGGAACCTGCCATGACCGTTCGCAATCTGGACCACCTGTTCAAGCCGTCGTCGGTGGCGTTGATCGGCGCCAGCAAGCGGCCGTCCTCGGTCGGCGCGGTGCTGGCGCGCAACCTGCTCGGCGCCGGCTTCGACGGGCCGATCATGCCGGTGAACCCGAAGCACGCATCGATCAACGGGGTGATGTGCTACCGCGACGTCGCCAGCCTGCCGACGGCCCCCGACCTGGCGGTGATCGGCACCCCGCCCGATACCGTGCCCGGGCTGATCGCCGAACTTGGCGCACGCGGCACCCGCGCCGCGGTGGTGATCACCGCGGGCTTCGGCGAAAGCCGCGACAGCCACGGCGGAGAACTGCAGCAGGCGATGCTGGATGCGGCCCGGCCGCACCTGCTGCGCATCGTCGGCCCCAACTGCCTGGGCATCCTGGTGCCGGGGGTCGGCCTCAACGCCAGCTTCAGCCACCTCACTCCCCGCCCGGGGCAGATGGCCTTCGTCACCCAGTCGGGCGCGGTGGTTACCTCGGTGGTCGACTGGGCCGCGGCGCGCGACATCGGCTTCTCGCACCTGGTCTCGCTGGGCGGCATGTCGGACGTCGACTTCGGCGACATGCTCGACTACCTGGCCAACGATCGCGACACCCGGGCGATCCTGCTCTACATCGAAGCGGTGACGCACGCCCGCAAGTTCATGTCGGCGGCGCGGGCGGCGGCGCGGATGAAGCCGGTGGTCGTGGTCAAGGCCGGGCGCTTCGCCGAATCAGCGCGGGCGGCGAACTCGCACACCGGCGCCCTGGCCGGGGTCGACGCGGTCTATGACGCCGCCATCCGGCGCGCCGGCATGCTGCGGGTGTACAGCCTGGAGGACCTGTTCGACGCGGTCGAGACCCTGGCGATGACCAGACCGCCGGCCGGCGACCGCCTGGCCATCGTCACCAACGGCGGTGGCGTCGGGGTGATGGCGACCGACACCCTGATCGAGCGCGGCGGCCGCCTGGCCGAACTCGGCGCCGACACCATCGAACAACTGAACGCAGCCCTGCCGCCGACCTGGTCGCAAGGCAACCCGGTCGACATCATCGGCGACGCGCCCGGCGCGCGCTATCGCGATGCCATGGCCGCGGTGCTGGCCGACAAGGACGTCGACGCGGTGTTGGCACTGCATTGCCCGGTGGCGGTGGTGTCGCCGACCGAGGCGGCGGAGGCGGTGATCGAGGCCAGCCGCGAGCGCAAGCGCAAGGTGGTGCTGTCGAGCTGGATCGGTGAGGCCTCGCAGGCGGAGCCGCGACGCCTGTTTGCCCAGGCCGGCATCCCCAGCTATGCGACGCCCGGCCAGGCCGTCGCCGCCTTCATGCAGATGGTCGACTACCAGCGCGGCCAGACAGCGCTGATGGAAACCCCGCCCTCGGTGCCCGAGGAATTCACCCCCGACGTCGCCACGGCTCAGGCCGCGATCGACCAGGCCCTGGCCGACGGCCGCACCTGGCTGACCGAGCCGGAGGCCAAGCAGGTGTTGGCCGCCTACGACATCCCCACGACAGCGACCGGGGTGGCGGCGACGCCCGACGAGGCGGTGGAAGCCGCGGCCGCGATCGACGGCCCGGTGGTGCTGAAGATCCTGTCGCCGGACATCACCCACAAATCCGACATCGGCGGCGTCGCGCTGGACCTGGACGAGCCGGCACAGGTGCGCGAAGCCGCCGAGACCATCCTGCGCCGGATCGGCGAAGCCCGGCCCGAGGCCCGCATCGACGGCTTCAGCGTCCAGGCCATGGTGCGCCGGCGCGCGGCCTATGAGCTGATCGTCGGCGCCAGTCGCGACCGGCAGTTCGGCATGACCATCCTGTTCGGCCACGGCGGCACCGGGGTCGAGGTGATCGAGGACAGCGCCCTGGCGCTACCGCCCCTGAACATGCACCTGGCCCGCGAGGTGATGGCGCGGACCCGCATCCACCGCCTGCTGCTGGGCTTTCGCGACCGGCCCCCGGCCGACCTGGCGGCGATCGCCCTGACCCTGGTCAAGGTCTCGCAGCTGGTGATCGACCTGGACCGGGTCGAGGAGCTCGACATCAATCCGCTGCTGGCGGATGCCGACGGCGTGCTCGCCCTCGATGCCCGGATCCGCGTCGCCGCCAGCGCCCGGCCGGAAAGCGAGCGCCTGGCAATCCGGCCCTATCCCAAGGCGCTGGAGGAACCGGTGACGCTGGGCGACGGCCGCCAGCTGCTGCTGCGCCCGGTGGTGCCCGAGGACGAACCGATGTTGCACCGCGCCTTCGCCAGGCTGACGCCTGAAGAAGTGCGCATGCGCTTCTTCGTTCCTTTGCGGGCGCTGTCGCACGTGCAGGCCGCCCGCTTCACCCAGATCGACTACGACCGGGAAATGGCCCTGGTGCTGACCGAGCCGGGCGTCCCCGGCACCACCGACGGCTATGGCGTGGTCGGCATCAACGCCGATCCCGACAACGAGCGGGCTGAATACGCCATCGTCCTGTTGCAGGAACTGACCGGCATGGGCCTGGGCTTGCTGCTGATGCGGCGGATCATCGATTATGCCCGCAACCGCGGCATCGGCGAGATCTACGGCGACGTCTTGCGCGAGAACGCCAGCATGCTGGGCTTATGCGAACGCCTGGGCTTCAGCAGCGAGGCGGTGCCGGAGGACATGAGCGTGGTGCGGGTACGGCTGCGCCTGCGCGAGGCGAGGACAGACTGAGCGCCAGGGGCGCGGCAGCATCAGGAGACGCAGGACACATGGACGATCCGATCCAGGGCCACCCGACGCGGGGCGAACAGCTCGACATCCTAGCGGCGCTGGTCGCCGGGCATGCCGAGGCCGGCGATGCGGTGCTCGATCTCGGCTGCGGGACCGGCTACGTCGCGCACCTGATCGCGCAGAAGCGCGCCGGCCTGCGCTATACCGGCGTCGACCTCAAGCCCGAGTCGCTGGCGGCAGCCGCGGCCAACCTCGAGGCGCTGCCGATCGACGTGGCGTTCATGCAGGCCGACCTGGAGCAGCCCGAGACCATCGTCGGGGCGGATGGCCCGTTCAAGTTCGTGATCACGGCGCTGACCTTCCACGACCTGAGCGATGCGCAGAAGCAGGCGGTGCTGGCCTGGGCCACGGCGCGTCTGGCACCGGGCGGCTGCCTGCTGATCTACGACCGCCTGCGCCTGACCTCGGCGGCGCTCTATCCGCTGCAGCGCGGCCTGTGGCAGCGCATCGAGCAGCTGCATGGCCGCGGCATGCGCGCGCCCGACGACTTCGCCGCCTATGTCGCCGACCTCGGACCCAAGAACCAGCCGGCGGCGCTGACTGACTATCTCGACTGGCTGGCGACGCTCGGCCTCGACGTGCAGCCGCTGCACCTGCACGGCAACGTCGCCCTGATCGCCGCCGCCCGCCCGCTATAAGGCGAGGTGCCTGTCGCCCTGATGAGGTGGACGGCCCCCGACGGCATCTGTGTGCCAGGATTGGTTTGTCACCAACACAATCCAAGGGGACCGTCCATGACACAGGTTATTCGAATTGGGATGGATACGTCGAAGCAGGTTTTCCAGCTGCACGGTGTTGACGCCTCGGAGCAGCCGGTTTTGCGCAAACGGCTTCGGCGGAGCCAGGTGGAAG
>Ga0209458_1000193_pt1 | contig 28839 bp, 30 predicted proteins | sample WorMetLIZAISLAND_FD_187411 | JGI IMG/M metagenome (GOLD analysis project Ga0209458, IMG submission 187411) | Marine gutless worms symbiont microbial communities from Max Planck institute for Marine Microbiology, Germany - Inanidrilus manae... ...
GCTCTCCACCGCGGCAACAACACGCTCACGCAAATCCAGCGAATAAGGTCGAGGCATGCATGCTGGCCTCCTCCTCCAGCCAGCATCTTGAATCACATCAAACGCCTCAGGGGAATCCCCCTGTTGATTCAAACAAGCACGGACATGCTCTAGGGCCTCGTGCCGCACGCGGTAGGTGTCTTGCGCCTCAGGCGCCTCGGGCGGCGCCCAGAACACCAGCGAAAACGGCTCGTCGCGGCCAAGACCGGTGCCATCGCGCTTATCGACTTCGATCAGGGTCAGCTCGACGCTACGGCCGTCAAGCTGCAAGGAGAAGCGCCCGTCGAGGTGAGCGGCGAAGTCGGCATGAGTCAGCTTTGCCAGGTCGGCGCTCATGGGGCGAACCCTCCTTGCGTGCTATCGCGACCGCCGCAACAACAGCGTGTTGATCACCAGGAACAGCCCGATCATCCCCAGCGAGAAGATCGTCGACGCCGTGCCCAGGGCGAACAGCGTCGGGCGGATGCGCTGAGTCATCGAGGCGTTGATGTCAAGCGGCAGCGTGTTGCCCGCGCCGGCCAGGAGCGTGGTGCGGGCGAACTCGTCATAGGACAGGGTGAAGCCGAACAGGCCGGCGGCGACGATGCCGGGCAGGATCAGCGGCAGCGTCACCTCCTTGAACACCGTCCATTCGTCGGCGCCCATGTCGCGGGCCGCCTCCTCCAGTCTTGCGTCAAAGCGGTTGAACACCGCCATCATGACGAGGAAGCCGAACGGCAGGGTCCACACCACGTGCACGCCCAACGCCGAGGTGTACCAGTTCGGCGGAATGCCGAGCTGCCGCATCAGCGTCGCCAGGCCCAGGCTCAAGAGGATCCCCGGCACCATCAGCCCGGCCATGATGGTGAAGAACAGCACGTTGGAGCCATAGAAGCGCTTGCGGAAGGCCATCGCCAGCATGGTCGCGAACAGCGCCGTGATCAGCATGACGATCAGCGCCAGGATCAGCGAGCGGCCGAGCGCGCCTTGCAAATCGCCGACGGTCGAGGGCTGGATCAGCTTCTCCCACCAGTACAGGCTGACGCCGCGCATCGGGAAGCTGGTGCCGCCGCGCCGGCCCTGGAAGGAGAGGATGAACATGGCGATCATCGGGCCGTAGATGAACACCAGGAAGATCGCGTAGTAGACGGAGAAGCCGCCCTTGATCCAGGCCTTGCGGCGACGTTCCGGGGTCCAGCGGGCCATCGTTCAGCGAGCTCCCCGACTGGGCAGGTCGACCATGGCGGCACGACGGCGGCGTGATCCAACGCCGGTCGCCCCCACCCAACCCGTCATCCCGGCCTTGAGCCGGGATCCATGGTAGCGGCCGCACGGTCCGAGATGACCTGGACGGCCGGTGGCGCCGCCCTGGACCCCGGATCTCCGCTGCGCTGCGTCCGGGGTGACGACATGGGAGAGTGCGCGCCACACCATCGCTCAGAGCTCCTTCCGGATGTCGACGATGCGCAGGATGATGACCACGCCGATCATCATCGCCAGCATCAGCATCAGCGCGTTCACCGCCGCGAAGGGATAGTTGGCGATGGCGTAGTAGTTCAGGATCACCGTGCCGGTGGTCGATGCCTTGCCGCCATAGACCACCACCGCAGTGGCGAACTCGCCCATCAGCATGACGAAGATGAAGATCATGCCGATCGCCACCCCCGGCAGCGACAGCGGACCGATGATCTCGCGGAAGATCTGGAACGGCGTCGCCCCCATGTCGCGCGCCGCCTCCAGGATCGACTTGTCGATCTTGGCCAGGGAGAAGAAGATCGGCCCGACCCCCAGCACCACGTAGAGCTGCACCAGGGCCATGGTGTAGCCGAACTCGGAATACAGCAGGAAGCCGACCGGCTTGTCGATGGCGCCGATCGACAGCAGGAACTTGTTCAACAGGCCGCGCCGGCCGAGCATCGGCATCCAGGCCACGGCGCGGATCAGGTAGCTGGTCCAGAACGGCACCATGCACAAGAGGAACAGCGACAGCTGCCACTTGAACGATTGCACCTGCATGGCCAGGAAGTAGGCGATCGGATAGCCGACGATCAGGCATAAGACCATGACCACGGCGGTGAAGTAGAAGGTCGAGCCCAGCGTGCGCACGAACACGCTGGGGGTGAGGAAGTTCCGGTGCTCGGGGTCGAAGAAGCCTTCGACGACGAAGTAGTCCTGGTAGTACTGCAGCGTCAGGTCCGGCTCGAGGCCGTGCCCGGTCGAGGTCCAGAAGCTGAAGACGATGATACTGATCAGCGGCAGGACCAGGAACACCAGCAGCCACAGGGTCGCCGGCGTGATCAGCCACAGGACCGGAAAGCCGGCCTCGTGACGGATCGCGCGCGCACTCTCTTCGGGCGCCGCCGGCTGGCTGCCGATCAGGCCCTGCGGCACGCCGTTCGACGGCGGCGCGATGGCGCCGGCATCACCGTTGGCTGTCGTGTCCGCCGTACTCACTGTGTCCGGTCACCTTATGGCTGCAACCGCCCGGCAAAGGCAGGCCGGCTGGCATGACGCCAGCCGGCCCGGACCTCTGTCCTCCGGCACCCGCCTGTTTGCGGCCACCGGGTATGCCGCCGTCAGGCGGTCAGGAACTCGGTCCAGCGCTTCACCAGATAGTCGTTCTCGTCCATCAGCGAGTTCCACACGGCGATGTTCCGGAAACGATCCCAATAGGAACCGCCGTCGCGGACCTCGTCCTTCTCGACGATGATGGTGCCGAACGGATCCGGCAGTTCCTTGGCCGCCGGCTTGCCCTCGTACCAGAAGTCCCATTCCTCCGGCTCGAGGTGCTTCTTCACGTTCTCGGGCACCGACATGTAGTAGCCCTGACGGGCGACGAAGGCGCCGGCCCAGCCGTCGAGCCACCAGTTGATGTACTCGTAGGCCTGGTCGAGCTGCTTGCCGCTGACCTTGGCAGAGATCGCCAGGCCACCGTGCCAGCCGCGCATGCCTTCCTTCGGCGCGGCGTAGATGCAGGGCACGCCCTCGGCCTTGATCGCCGTCACCGCCGGCGACCACATGCTCTCCAGCACCACCTCGCCCGAGACCATCAGGTTGACCGACTGGCCGAAGGTCTCCCAGAAGGCACGGAAATGGCCTTCCTTCTTTCTGTCGATGAGGAAATTGATCAGGAAATCGATCTCCTCGCGGGTCATGTTGCCCTTGTCCTTGAACTTGAACGCACCCATGGCCTCGATCGCCAGCGAGGCGTCCATGACACCGATCTGCGGCACGTTCAACAGCGCCACCCGGCCCCTGAAGTCCTCGGAGAACAGCTCGGCCCAGCTCTCGATCGGACGGCCGGTCTCTTCCGGGTTGTAGCCGAGCGAGTCGGCGTTGTACCAGCCGGGCACCATGGAGATGTAGCGCGACGGTCCGTCGACCCGGTCGCCGTTCTCGTTCAGCCACAGGTGGCGGAACGGCGCGTCGCCCTGACCGACGTTGGACTCCGGCGTCAACCGGCCGGTTTTCGACAGGTTGGTGACTTTGTCCCAGTCCTTGATCCGCGTGGTATCGATCGGCTGCCAGACCTTGGACGGGATGAACACGTCCATGTCGTTGAAGTAGCCTTCGGCGATCTCGTACTGGTCGTTCTGGTTCAGCATCTTGCCGAACATGGCGCCATAGCCGAGCGCCTGGCCGCGCACCGGGAAGCCCAGGTCGCTCGACGCCTGGCCCTGGATCTCGTTGATGATGGAAACCCCGAGGCCGATCGTGCGGATCGGATCGGCGGCCCGTGAAATCCTCGGGAATCCGCCGGTCACGGCGCCGGCGGCTACCGCGCCGGCAGCGGTACCCATGAAAGTCCGCCGGCTCAGCGCACCGCGCCCCATGCGCTTGGCCTTGTCGTTACGTACGGTCATGCTCGATCTCCCTGCATTGCGAGGGTTTCGTCCCCTCTTGCACCCCGCGGCACCCCGTCCGAGACCATCCCCGGACCCGGCACCGCGGCGAAAGTCCTTGTGCAATCAGCCTTTTCGCGAAAAATGATACAACAGTTTGGCATACCGCCAAATGCAAAGCACCGGGGAGGTCCGCTTGAGTGTCCTGATCAAGAACGGCCGCATCGTCACGGCCGTGGACGACTATCACGCCGATCTCTTCATCGATAACTCCACGGTGTCGTTGATCGCCGGCGACCTGGAGATCGATGCCGACAAGGTCATCGACGCCAGCGGCAAGCTGGTCATTCCCGGCGGCATCGACCCGCATACCCACATGCAGATGCCGTTCGGCGGCACCACCACCTCGGACACCTTCGAGACCGGTACCCGCGCCGCCGCCCATGGCGGCACCACCTGCATCGTCGATTTCGCCATCCAGACCCGCGGCAACTCCACCATCGCCGCGCTCGACGACTGGCACGCCAAGGCCGAGGGCACGACGGCGGTGGACTACGCCTTCCACATGATCATCACCGACATGCCGGAAGAGCGGCTGCCGGAAATGCGACGCCTGGCCGACGAAGGGGTCACCAGCTACAAGATGTTCATGGCCTATCCCGGCGTGCTGCTGTCGGACGACGGCACCATCTTCCGGGCCATGCGCAAGGCCGGCGACGACGGCACCCTGGTCTGCATGCACGCCGAGAACGGCATCGTCATCGACGAACTGACCAAGATCGCCCTGGCCCAGGGCAAGACCGAGCCGCGCTGGCACACCTATACCCGGCCGACGCGGCTGGAGGCGGAAGGCGCGCACCGGGCGCTCGCCATCGCCGAAGTGGCGCAGACGCCGATCTACATCGTCCACCTGAGCTGCTATGAGGCACTGCAGGAACTGCGCCTGGCACAGGCCCGCGGCGTCATGGCCCATGCGGAAACCTGCCCGCAGTACCTGCTGCTCGACCTGGAGCGCTATGACGAGCCCGGCTTCGACGGCGCCAAGTACGTGCTGACACCGCCGTTGCGCGAGAAGTGGCACCAGGACGAGCTGTGGAACGGGCTGCGCACGCACGCCCTCGACGTGATCTCGACCGACCATTGCCCGTTCTGCCTGCGCGAGCAGAAGGAGCTCGGCCGCGACGACTTCACCCAGATCCCCAACGGCGGGCCGGGGGTGGAGAACCGTATGAGCCTGATCTACCACTACGGCGTATCGCTGGGACGAATCTCGCTGAACCGCTTCGTCGACCTGACCTCGACCACGCCGGCGAAGATCTTCGGCCTGTTCCCGCGCAAGGGCACGATCGCCGTCGGCAGCGATGCCGACATCGTCATCTTCGACCCCGAGCACGAAGAGACGATCAGCGTTCACAATCACCACACCCATCACATGAACATCGACTACTCGGCCTACGAGGGCTTCAAGGTCAAAGGCTTTACCGAGACCGTGCTGTCGCGCGGCAAGGTGGTGGTGGAGAACGGCGAATATGTAGGCCGCGCCGGCGATGGCGCCTTCGTCAAGCGCGGTCCCTATGGCGGCCAGTACGCCAGCACCCATGCCAGCACACCGCGCGATCCGCTGCCGCTCCACGGCGGACTGAACTCGCCGCGCGGCCGTCGGATGTGAACCGCCAGGCCGCACCGCCGGACGCGCCGACGACGACGGCACCCTGCGCGCCGGCCTGTCCCAGGCCCTGGTTCCCGGACGGCCGCGAGGCCGGCGACCGGCCGCCAGACGCCCCGTGCCCGGTGGGCTCGCGGCCGTTCGTGCTGGCGGCGACCATCCTGGGTTCCGCCATGGCTTTCATTGACGGCACGGTGGTGCACATCGCCCTGCCCGCGATACAGGCCGACCTCGACGCCGGCTTCTCCGGCCTGCAATGGGTGGTCAACGGCTACATCCTGCTGATGGGCGCGTTGATCCTGCTCGGCGGCGCCCTGGGCGACCGCTTCGGCCGCCGGCGCATCTATCTCATCGGCATCGTGCTGTTCGCCCTGGCCTCGCTGTTCTGCGCGCTCGCCCCCGACATCAACAGCCTGATCGCCGCCCGGGCGTTGCAGGGCATCGGCGCCGCCCTGCTGGTGCCGCAAAGCCTGGCGATCATCGCCGCCAGCTTTCCGCCGGACGTGCGCGGCCGGGCGATCGGCATCTGGGCCGGCGCGGCGGCGCTGACGACGGCGGCCGGCCCGATCCTGGGCGGCCTGCTGATCGACCTCATGTCCTGGCGGGCGGCGTTCTGGATCAACCTGCCGCTGGCCGCCCTGACCATCTGGCTGTGCCTCGCCCATGTGCCGGAAAGCCGCGACGCCAATGCCCCGCGGCGGGTCGACCTGCCGGGCGCCCTGCTCGCGGTCATCGGCCTGGCGTTGCTGACCCTGGGCCTGACGACCCTGTCGGGCGAGGGCGGAGGCGAGGCTTGGACGCTGGCCGCGCTGGCCATCGGCACCGTCGTGCTGGTTGCCTTCATCGCCGTCGAGCGGCGCGCGTCGGCGCCGATGATGCCGCTGTCGCTGTTCCGTTCGCGCGCCTTCACCGCCGCCAACGTGGTCACCGTGCTGCTCTACTTCGCCCTCAGCGGCGTGCTGTTCCTGCTGCCCTTCAACCTGATCCAGCTGCAGGGCTATTCGGCGTTGCAGGCCGGCCTGGCGCTGCTGCCGTTCGGCCTGATCATGGGCCTGTTCTCCAGTGCCGCCGGACGCCTCGCCGACCGCATCTCGCCGCGCCTGCCGCTCGCTGTCGGCTCGGGCTTCGTCGCGCTCTCGGGTGTCGGCTTCGCCATGGCCGGGATCGGCGGCGACTACTGGTCGACCGTGCTGCCACCGGTCCTGCTGCTCGCCGTCGGCATGACCATCGCCATCGCCCCTCTGACCACGGCGGTGATGAACGCCGTGGCCGAACGACAAGCCGGCCTCGCCTCGGGCATCAACAACGCGGCCAGCCGGCTGGCCGGGCTGATCGCCGTGGTCGCCGTCGGCGGCCTGGCCAGCCTGGTGTTCGCCGGCGAACTGCTGGCCGCCGTGGCCCCGCTCGGGCTCGCCGCCGGCCCGGCGGACGCCCTGATGGCGCAGGCCGACAGGCTCGCCGGCCTCGATCTGCCGGACGCGCTGACGCCGGATCAGGCAGTTGCCGTCGGCGATGCCGTCGATGTGGCGTTCCTGCAGGCCTTTCGGGTCGGCGTGCTGGCGACCGCGGCCGCCGCCGCGCTGGCCGCCCTGATCGCCGCGTTGTTCCTGCGCCCCGCCCGGGACGATCCCGACAGCTAGCCTGGTGCCTGCTGCGAGGTGCGAATGACCCGGAGCAGCCAGAACAGGATGCAGAACAGGCCGGTGAGGATCACCAGGGCCAGCACCGAGGCCAGGTGCAGGCCGAACTCCCGGCCCAGCGAGTAGTTGTCCTGCAGCAGGTAGACGCAGAGGATCTGCACCGCCTGCATGGCGGCGCCGGCGCTGAGCAGGATGGCGATGAAGGTGGAGCCGCGCAGCGAGCTCAGCACCATGCGCTCGATGCTGTGCTGCTGGACGATGTACAACCGGTAGGCGCGCCAGTGGTAGCCGCAGAAGCCGACGATGGCGATCAGCAGCACCGCCCAGAAGATCGCGTTCGAATAGCTCAGGCCGTTGATGATGGTGGTGAACAGCTGCTCGAACGGCTGGTAGAAGTACAGAAAGATCAGGACGACGATGTAGATGATGAAGCCGACCAGCGTCCAAAACAGATTCCAACCAGACATCGCAACTAGACCCTTAGCTTGCCGACCCGCGCCGGCCGGCGCCGGCGCCGCACATTAGCGCGCATTCTGCGCCCCGGCCAAGGCCTCAGGCCGCCGCCGGCGGTATCGCTGCGACCAGCAGGATCGCGTACAGCACGAGGAACACCACGTCCTTGATCGCCGCCGCCACCTGCCGCTCGCCGCCGCCCACCAACAGGAACACCGCCTCCAGCACGAAGAAGATGATGGCCAGGATGAATACCGGCCAGATGCTGCTCCAGAAGCCCGGATCGGCCGGCGGCTCGATTCCCAGCACGGCCTGCCAGATCGCCAGCAGCAACGGCAGCAGGATGAGATAGCCGTAGGCGATCAGGAAGCGAAAGCGGCTGGTCTTGCGGTCGAGCAGCCAGAAGGTGGCGAAGAACAGCGAGATATGCAGCAGATCCCAGAACAGGGCGGTGTAGCCCTCGCCCGTACCCAGCCCGCGCAAGTTGAGATAGCCGAGCACCAGCAGCACGACCAGGGCATCGCACAGCAGCCATTCGCGCACCGTCTCGGCGCCGCCCTTGATGTGCCAGGTGCGGCTGGCCTTGTCGAACAGCATCACCAGGGCGACCGCGAAACTGGCGGGATAAACCAGGTTCACCATCAGCGCGTACTGCTCGACCAACGGCACATAGATCCAGTTCAGCAACAGGAAGGCCAGGACCAGCAGCAGGACGCCCAGCAGCCGCAGTCCCGACGGCGTCTCCACCGCGGCCGGCGCCGGCGCGGCTTCGTTGCCGGCCGCGACGGGCACTGGCCTGGCGGCGCCGGTGGCCGGCCGGCCGCGTGGCGACTGGGCGATCGCGTAGACGACGAAGGCGACCAGCGCCAGCACGCCGGCCACGGCCATGACGATGAGGAACGTCAGCGCCCGGTCGTCGGCCTGCCAGTCGCCGAGGCCTTCACCCCAGGCCAGCAGGCGGCCGCTGGCCAGTTGCCAGATCAGCAGCGCAGCGACGATCACCAGCAGGGCCAGGCCCAGCAGGAACTCGAACCATTGCGGCCGTGGCGCGGCGTCGCCGGCCGCCCCGGCCGCCTGCGTCCGCCGGACGTAGCCACTGATCAGCGCAACCACGAAGGCCAGCACGCCGATCACGGCGATCGCTACCATCACTTCGACAAATACCAGCGCGCGCTCGTCCACCGGTTGCTCCGCTCTTCCCGCCTGCGCTCGGCCGCCAGCCAGCGGCCGTCAGCGGTTCACCAGATCGAGGCCGTCGAGGTACTGGAGCACCGTGTCGATCGGCTCGACGTCGCCGAACTTGGCGTCGATGTCGAACAGGTTCCATTCCACCACGCCCGGCACCCGGTCGCCGACGGCCTCGCGCACGACGATCGGGCGAAAGCCTTCGGCGATGGCATCCTCGGTGGTGTTGCGCACGCAGGCCGACACGGTGGCCCCGGTGATGATCACCGTGTCGACGCGGGCGGCACGCAGGAATCCGGCCAGATAGGTGCCATGAAAGGCGCTGGCCCGCTTTTTGGCGATGACCTGGTCGCCCGGCTGTGGGGCGATGCGGTCGTCGATCTCGACCGCCTCCGAGCCGGCCTTCAGCACTTCCGCGGGGATCTTGTGCTGCCACAGCCCCATGTCGCTGTGCGGTCCCTCGGTCACCTCGTAGGCGGTGGTGGTGTAGACGATCGGGATCCGCTTCTCGCGCGCCGCCGCCAGCAACCGCTGCACGTTGGGGATGATCACCTCCATGCCTTCGCAGGTGAAGGCGTTGCCGGGTCGGGTCCAGGCGTTGGCCAGGTCGATGTTGATCAGGGCCGGGCGTTCGCCAAAGCCGATCCGGCGCTGGAAGCCACGCTGCTGATAGATCGCCGAGTCGGCGGCGAACACCGTCTCCAGTGCCGCCTTCAGTTCCTCGCTGCTCATCCCGGTCCAAGCTCCCGATTGTCCCCGCCCTGCCGGGGCAGGCTAGCAGGCCGCCGGGAAAAGGTCATGCGTTGCGCTTGCGCAGCTCTTCCAGGTAGTCGGTGACCTCGGCCAGCGTGACCACGTCGGCATAGCGCCGGTCGACATCGCGCAGGTTGTCGCGATGCGGTCCCTCCTCGACATCGCCGACGCAGTCCTCGGGCACCATCACCCGGAAGCCGAACGAGAACGCATCGATCACCGAGGCGCGGATGCAGCCGCTGGTGTTGCAGCCGGTCACGATCACGGTGTCGACCCGCTCCTTGACGAAGAACTGGGTCAGCGCCGTCTGGAAGAAGATCGACGGGCCGGTCTTGCAATAGACCACGTCATAGTCGGGATCGTAGATCCGCGGTTCCAGCTCGGTGCACGGATGACCGTGGTGGAACTGCTCGCGCACCGGCGCCACCTTCCAGTATGGCGCATCCCGGGCGCTGGTGTAGGCGGTGTAGCAGGTTGCCACCGGCACATCGATGCGCCGGGCCAGGTGCAGCAGGCTGGCCGTGTTCTCCACCGCACGCTCCACCAGCGGCCGGCCGCCCAGGGGGAACTGGCCGTCCGTGAAGCCGCGCTGGAAGTCGACCACGGCGATCCCGGGACGTTCGCCAAAGCCGATCCGGCCCGCATCGAAGCCGATGTCCCGATAGCCGTCCGAAGCGTTGTCGCTCATTGCGCCGTCTCCTGCGTGATCTTCAGTTCGATGCCGAAGCGGTCGCGAAAGGCCTGTTGCAGCTCCGGAAAACAGACCCCGACGCGGACCACCGAGAAGTCCCGGAAGTCGATGATGCTGCTCGACCTGCCCTCGGGATTGGCGTAGCGCGACCGGCCATAGTCGAAGCTGATATCGGCGGCTTCGCGCACCGGTGCGTCGACCTCGGCCAGGCGGTACTTGCTGCCGCCGAGCGAGGTGTTGGCCGACGAGCCGAACACCGGCCTGCCCCGCGCCATGGCCTGGGCGGCGATCTCGTCGTGGAACTGGCCGGCGTTGAGCAGCATGTCCAGCGTGCCGGCCTTGCTCGAGGACTGCAGCACGAAGGGATCGACCGACCGCAGCAGCGGGTGGTCCTCGCGGAACGGCGCCACCACCGAGAACGGTCGGCCGACCTGCGTGATCAGCTCGCGCACCATGGCATGGTGCGCGGCCGGCATCAGGTGCAGCTCCGCCGACGTCTCGGCGTTGGCGAACATGCCGCTGGGCTTGTCGTAGGATCGCTGCTTGGCGGCGAAAATCCGCCGGATGCCGTCTTCCCGCGCGGCCAGCACCGCATAGGCGACGTCGAGCGGGACGATGCCGACGCCGCCGTCGTAAAGCACCTCGAGCAGCGCCGCCACGTCGGCCTGCAGCCGCTCGGCCGGCACCGGATCGGCGGTGGTCCGTTCCGCCGGCGCGTCAGTCGGCATAGCGTTCATCGAAGGCCCAGACACGCTCGAAGCCCATCAGCCGGGTCATGTCGTCAAACGGGTACATCGGCACGGTGGCATTGGCGCTGGAACCTTCCGCCTGGAGCGTGCCGTAGGCCGCCTGCAGCGCCGCAGTCGCCGCCAGCAATCCGGTCACCGGATAGATCGCCAGCTGATAGCCGATTTCGGCCAGGCGCGCCTTCGACAGCACCGGCGTGCGCCCGCCCTCGACCATGTTGGCCAGGCACGGCCGGTCGAAGGAACGGCAGATCGTCGCCATCTCCTCCTCCGATTCCGGGCTCTCGACGAACAGGATATCGGCGCCGGCCGCCTGGAATGCCTCGGCCCGGCGCAGCGCCTCGTCCAGGCCTAGCGCGGTGCGGGCATCGGTGCGGGCGATGATCAGGAAATCACTGCTGGCCCGCGCGGCGCAGGCGACCTGGATCTTCTTCACCATGTCTTCCAGCGGGATCACCCGGCGCCCCAAAGTATGGCCGCATTTCTTCGGGAACTCCTGGTCTTCCAGCTGGATCGCGGCAGCCCCCGCCGCCTCGTAGCCGCGTACCGTGCGGTCGACGTTGAGCAGACCGCCGAAGCCGGTATCGCCGTCGGCAATCAGTGGTGTCGCGCACCCGCCGGCGATGGCCTCGACGCGCGACAGCATCTCCGTGTACGAGGCCAGCCCGGCGTCCGGGAAGCCCAGGTGCGAGGCAGCGACGCCGAAGCCGGTCATGTACATCGCCGCGAAATCCATACTGTCCGCACAGCGCGCCGATACCATGTCGAACACGCCGGGTGCGACCAGCACCGACCCTGGTTGCAGCTTGTCTTTCAGCGTCATCGAAGCGTTCTCCCGATTGCCGGTCACCCGCCATGGCGGACGACCTGTTGTTGTCACTTGGTGCCGTACAGCCGGTCGCCGGCGTCGCCCAGGCCGGGGACGATATAGCCGTGGTCGTTCAGTTCCCGATCCAGCGCGGCGGTGATGATCGGCACCTCCGGGTGGGCCGTCGATACCGCTTCCACGCCTTCGGGCGCCGCCACCAGCGCCACCAGGCTGATCCGGCGTGCGCCGGCCGCCTTCAGCCGGCTCAACGCCGCAGCGGCGGAGTTGCCCGTCGCCAGCATCGGGTCGACGACGATCACCACCCGCTGATCCAGGTCATCGGGCAGTTTGAGATAGTACTCGACCGGTTGCAGGGTCTCCGGATCGCGGTAGAGGCCGATATGGCCGACCCGGGCCGACGGGATCAGATCGAGGATGCCTTCGAGCAGGCCGTTACCGGCACGCAGGATCGAGACGACGCACAGTTTCTTGCCCTCGAGCATCGGCGCCTGCATCACCTCCAGTGGGGTTTCGATCTCTGCCGTCCGCAATTCCAGATCGCGGGTGGCTTCGAAGGCGAGCAGCAGGCTGATCTCGCGCAGCAGCGTGCGAAACTCGGCCGTCGAGGTCTCTTTCCGCCGCAACAGCGTCAATTTGTGCTGGATCAGCGGATGCTTGGCCACATGCAAACTTCCCGGTGCCATCCCCTGTGCCCCTCTTCTCGCTCTACTGTCTTGCTCGACCGGCCCTCAGGCACGGCTGATCTGGCGCGATCATAAGGCCTTCGCGGCGGGCTCCGCCATCGCCCGTTGGCCACTGCGGGTTGACAGCCGATATGGCTGCCCACATTGATGGCTTTTGCGCACGGCAGGCGTCCCTGGGATGGTAACCGAACAGATCGAACAGGCGGTGGCATTGCACCGGGGCGGCGACCTGGACGGTGCGGCCGAAGTCTACCGCCAGGTGCTGGCGGCGGATCCCGGCAACCCTGACGCCCACCACCTGCTTGGCCTGTGCGCCCATCAGCGTGGCCAGTACGGCGTGGCCGTCGCTGAGATCGGCCGGGCGATCGCCGGCAACGCCGGCGTCCCGGCGTACCACGGCAATCTCGGCCTGGCGCAGTACGCACTGGGCGAGCATGCGGCCGCGGAAGAAAGCTTTCGCAAGGCCCTGGACCTGGATCCCGCCTACCACCCCGCCCGATTCAACCTGGCCAGCCTGCTGGCCATTCGGGGCGAGCACGAACACGCGCTGGCGTCCTACGAGCGCTTGCTGGCGGCACAGGACCCCAGCCCGCTGCTGCTGGCGAAATGCGCGGAGAGCTTGCGCGCCCTGGGCCGGCTGGATGACGCCGTGGCCCGTTATCGCCAGGCTCTGCCGCTGGCGCCGGGAGATCCGGACTTGTTGGGCGCGTTGGCCGTGATCCTGGACCTGAAAGGAGAGGAGGACGCGGCACTGGCGACCCTCAGCGAGGCCCTGGAGCGACGCCCGGACTTCGTGGGCGCCATGCTCAACATGGCCAAGATCCTGCGCGATCAGGGGCGTGCCGAGGAAGCTTTGGCCGCATGCCGGCGGGCCTTGCAGCTTCAACCCGGGTCCCCGGAAGCCCTGGCCGGCATCGTCAACGTCTACGAGCGAATGGGCGAGTTCGGCCAGGCCTGGGAACAGCTGCGGCCGGCGCTGGCCAAGGCACCGGACAGTCCCCCGCTGGCCCTCGCCTTCGCCGCGCTGGCGCATCGGTATGACGCCGAGTCCGAGGCCTTGGCCGCGCTTCGGCGCTGCGATGAGCTGCCCGACGTCAGCCCCCTGATGCGGCAAAAGATCCAATTCTCCTGGGCCAACATGCTCGATCGGCGCGGCGATCACGCCGGGGCCTTTGACCACCTGCGCCACGCCAACGCGTTGAGCCCGCAGGGGTTCGACATCGCCGCCTACGAACATCTGAGCGCCGGCATGCAGCAGATCTACGCCGCGCCGGAAACCCTGGCACGGTCGACCTGCGTCAGCGAACGCCCGGTTTTCATCGTCGGCATGCCCCGCTCCGGCACCAGCTTGGTGGAGCAGATCCTGGCCAGCCACCCCGAGATCCACGGCGCGGGAGAGCTCTCCGCCATCGCCGACATCGCCGTCGGCCTGCCGGCGGCCGCCGGACTCGCCGGCGACTACCCCGACATGGTGCCGCAGCTGACGGCCGGCGACCTGGACGCCGCCGCTGCCCGGTATCTGCAGGTTTTGCAGGGTTTGAACGACAGCGCACCGCGCGTGACCGACAAAATGCCGACCAATTTCCTCGACCTGGGCCTGATCGCACAGATGCTGCCCCGGGCCCGCGTGATCCACGTGCGGCGCGAGCCGCTGGATACCTGCCTGTCCTGCTACTTCCAGAATTCCGGCGCGCGGCTCCGCTTCACTTCCGACCTGGAGATCCTGGGCCGCTACTACCTGGCCTACGATCGCGTGATGCGGCATTGGCGCCAGACGTTGCCGGTGCCGATGCTCGAAATCCGCTATGAACAGCTGGTCGACGACCTGGAAGGCGTTAGCCGCAGCATGGTCGCGTTCCTGGGCCTCGCCTGGGACCCGGCCTGCCTGCAGTTCCACGCCAGCGACCGTTTCGTCCGCACCGCCAGCTACGACCAGGTGCGCGAGCCGATCTATCGGCGCTCGGTGGGGCGCTGGCAGGCCTATGCAGAGCAGCTTGCCCCGCTGCAGCGCCTGTTCGCCGGCGCGGGCCTCGCCTGAGTCACGGCGGCTCGAGCCCCGGAAATCCGGCCGACCATGGTTGTTGCGTGAATGCAACAGTGCGCGGTTTTCGACACAGCCTGAGGTCCCTCAACCTTGACCCTCCGCCTGCGCCAAGGCCTTAATGTCGCCCCAAGGCGCGCTGTTTTGCGTGCCTTAGTGTGTGCACACCTAGCGACGACTATTGAGGAAAGGTACCCAGCAATGAAAAAGCTGCTCTACGGCACCACGGCTCTCGCCGCGGTCGGCCTGTTGGCCGGCACGGCGTCCGCCGCGGACCGCATCAAGATGGGAGTTGGCGGCTACTGGCAGGGCTTCTTTGTCTATGGTGACGAAGACACCGGCACCGGTGAAGCTGCGGCCAACCGCCGCGACCACAAGGTCGCGCGCGAGGGTGAAATTATCTTCAACGGTAAGACCACTCTCGACAACGGCATTCAGTTCGGTGTCCAGGTTCAGCTCGAGGCTGAGACTTGCGGCGACCAGATCGACGAAAGTTTTGCCTGGGCCAGCGGTTCGTTCGGCCGCATCAACATCGGTTCGGAGAACTCGGCTGCCTACCTGATGCACTACGCGTCGCCGGCCCCGTCGGGCTGGTCGCACGGTCTGAACTCGCCGAACTTCTCGCATGCCACGACTGGCGGCTTCACCAACTTCATCCACACCAACCCGGTGAGCCTGTCGTCTGACTCCGAGAAGATCACGTACTTCACGCCGCGTCTGGCCGGCTTCCAGTTCGGCGCCTCGTACTCCCCGGAGCGCTGCGAAGAAGCTAACGTGTCGGGCGGTACGTCCTGCGGCGGTTCCTACGCCGGCTTCCAGACCGAGAACGACACGGGTGATCAGAGCGAGATCTTCGAGTTCGGCATCAACTACGTGAACAAGCTCGGTGCCCTCGACGTGGCGGTTTCGGGCTCGTGGGGTCAGGCCGACTCGGAGAACAAGACTGCCGCTGCTGCCGGCGCTGCCGGTAGTGACGACCGCGAAGAGTGGTCCGTCGGTGGTCGTGTTGGTTGGGCCGGCTGGACGTTCGGCGCGGCCTACCGTGACGACAACCGCGGTCGTAGCGGCGACAACAGCCGTAACGACTTCAACATCGGCGTGCGCTACGCGACCGGGCCTTGGGGCGTCGGCGTGCAGTACGCGAATTCCGAGCAGGAAACCGGTACCGGAAGCCAGGAAGACGAAGTTGAAGCCATCGAGCTCGGCGGCAGCTACGACCTGGGTCCGGGCGTTCAGCTTCAGGCCGGTATCCAGTACTGGGAAGCCAAAGACGACGCGAACGTGCAGGCGAACGAAGGCGAATCGACGATCTTCTTCATCGGTACGTTCCTGGCGTTCTAAGTCGGTACACATCGACTTATCGGGAAGGGGCGGACTTCGGTCCGCCCCTTTTCTTTGGCTGCAGTTTCTTTCGCCGCAATCGCAACGCGGGAGCAGCGTCGCCGAAGCATTTGCAAGGGCCGCCTACCGCGGTAATGATCGGCCCGGCGAGCGACACAGGACCGCGGCAGAGAAACCGATATGAGCAAGACCCCGCGCCCCGACGCGGGTGCCCTGGACATCGCCCATGGCCTGCACCAGGCCGGCCGGCTCGACGAAGCGGTACAGGCCTACGGCAAGGCGGCGCGGCAGCCGGCCACCCGGTTGCCGGCGTTGTTCGGTCTCGGCACGCTGGAACTCCAGCGCGGCCAAGCCAAGACCGCAGTCACCCATCTGCAGCAGGCTGCCCGTCTCGCCCCGGACCATCCGGGCGTCCAGACCAATCTTGGTCACGCCCGCCTGCAGGCCGGCGACGCCGGCGCCGTCGATGCCTTCCGCCGCGCTTGCGAACTCGCCGACAAAGACCCCGGCAACTGGTTCAATCTCGGTTACGCGCTGCAGACGACGGGACGTCAGTTCGAGGCGGCCGAGGCCTATGCGCGGGCGACGGCATTGGCGCCGGACGACCCGGCGGCACACAACAACTTGGCGGGCGTCATGCAGGAGCTGGGCCGCGCATCAGCCGCGGCCGAACACTACGGAACGGCCCTGGCGCGGTTGCCGGACGACCCCGGGATCGCCTTCAACCTCTGCCTGGCCCTGGAAGCGGCCGGCCAGGACGCCGAGGCACGCAGGCACGCGGATGCGCTCCGCGTCGCGGCACCGGACGACCCGCGCCCCTGGTATCTGCTGGCGCGGCTCGATCGCCGTGACGGCGACACCGACGCCGCCCGCGGAAACCTGGAGGCCGCCCTGGCCCGACAGCCGGACAACGACCTCGGCGCCAGCATCCATCGGGAAATGGCCCTGCTGCTGGACGGCCTTGGCGACTACGATGCCGCCTTTGCCGCCGCCCGGCGCGGCAACGCCCTGAAGACAGAGACCGCACGTCGCCGTGGCCTGGACGGCCGACGCTGGCGGCAACGCCTTGCCGGCTATCGGGCCCGCCTGGATGCCGACCTGTTGCGCCGGTGGGCCGCCCGCCCCCTGCCGGACGACGGGCCGGCGCCGCTGTTCTTCGTCGGTTTTCCCCGTTCCGGCACCACGCTGGTGGAAACCCTGCTCGCGGCGCATCCGGCGCTGCTGACCAGTGGGGAACATACGCCGCTCGATTATGTGTTGCAGGCACTGGAACTGACGACAACCGATGACGTCGCCACGGTGGTCGCCGGCCTGCAGTCCAAGCGGCTCGACCGCTTGCGCGGGGTGTTTCGCTGGGCAGCAGACGGCCTGTTCGGCGACCTCGCCGACGGGCGGCGCCTGGTCGACAAGGCGCCGTTCTCGCTGGCGGAGCTGGGCCTGATCAATGGGCTGTTTCCCGACACCCGCGTGATCGTCGCCCTGCGCGATCCGCGTGACGTCTGCCTGAGCTGCCTAATGCAGGATTTCACCCTGAGCGACGCCACCGCCTGCCTGCTGGACGTAGAAAGCGCGGCACGGCTCTACGCGGACACCATGGCCCTGTGGCTGCACTACCGGGATGCCCTGACCGTGCCGACCCTGGCCTATCGCTACGAAGACCTGGTCGCCGACCCGGCCGCGGTTGGCGAACGGCTGTTCGACTTCATCGGCCTCGACTGGCAGCCGGACCTGCTGGCGCAGCGTGGCACTGGCCAGGCCATGCACATCGGCACGCCGAGCCGCGACGCGGTGGCCCGGCCGATCAGCCGCCGCGCGGTCGGACGCTGGCACAACTACGAACGCCACCTCGCCCCTGCCCTGCCGGTGTTGGCGCCCCTGCTGGCGGCGCTGGGCTACGACGACAACTAGCCGGCTAGCGCCAGGCCCAGACCGGCTGTTCGAAGTGGTCGACCCGGGTAGCCCGGCCGTGCAGGCCGATTTCGCGGAACTGGTAGACCACCGCCGCCGATGGTGCATGCAGCTTGTTGTCACCGAAGGGCAGCCTGATCACCGGGCGGTCGCTCTCCGGGATCTCCAGCAGTTCGGGCGAATCCGGCCGGTCCAGTTCCGTCAGGGGAATCCGATAGAGTTCCGCGACTTCGTCCGGATTCGGCTTCAGCTCGGCATTGGTCCCGGCCCAGACGACGACCGGCGTGATCAGGTAGCCCGACCGGGTCGGATAGTCGTCGAGCAGGCCGAGCACGTCGTCGGCGGCCACGATCAAGCCGACCTCTTCCGCCAGTTCCCGCAATGCCGCCTCGACCTCGGCTTCACCATCGTCCAGGCGGCCGCCAGGCAGCGCCATCTGCCCGGCGTGGCTGCGCAGATGCGATGCCCGCCGCGTCAGCAGGAAGGCGCCACCGCCGCTGCCGTCGTCGACCACGGTAATGGCGACGGCCGCCCGCTTCAGGTCCTGGCCCGCGCGCGACAGGCGCGCAAAGCCATCGAGATGACCACTGATGTGCCGGCGCAGGGCGGGACCATAGCGATAACTGCCGTCGGACATGCTGTCTCCGTTTCGGTCGCCGCAGTTTACGGCCTTTCCATGCGGCTGACAGGTGCGCCGACAAGGACAGAAATAACATAAAGACATTGTTATATATGCAATTTCTGCTTGACGATATTCATCGCGCCGCTTAATGAAGGGACACGCGCTGATTTGAGCCAGCTTGCGAGCGCGTAAGAAATGCAGCTAAACCGGTAGGCGCAAACCGCCCAGCCACAAGCTGCGGCGGTTTTGTCTTTTGCGCCGGGCTGGCACGACGCAACCAGGGAGGACCCCAGCGATGACGTTCCAGTTCAAGGCACTTTACGATGCCACCAAGACCACCCTCGGCAACGAGCCGCAGCACGCCGCTGCCACCTTCGAGGCGCGTTCGCGCCAGCTCGACGGCCTGCGCAGTGCCGTAAGCGTGCGCGACTTCACCGTCCCCGTCGATGAGCCAACCGCGCTGGGTGGCAACGACACCGCGCCCAATCCGGTTGAATACGTCCTGGCGGCGCTGGCCTCATGCCAGGAAATCACCTACCGGCTTTATGCCGATGCCCTGGCGATCCCTCTCGATGGTGTCTCGGTGGAGATCGAAGGCGATCTCGACCTGCGCGGGTTCTTCGCGGTCGACCCAGAGGTGCGTGCGGGCTATCAGGAAATCGTCGCGACGGTTACCCTGGACAGTCCGGCACATCCCGAAGACCTGCGCCGCCTGAAGGAGACCGTCGACGCGCATTGTCCCGTGCTCGATATCCTGCGCAATCCGGTGCCCGTGAATCTCGGTCTCGACATCGTCGACCGCCGGGCCGATGTAACCGGCGCCTGACCCGGGCGCCACAACACCGACAACAGGAAGGACCGACAGTCATGAGCAACGAGACCCAGCATCCGGAAACGGTGGTTCTGCATGCCGGCTATCGCAGCGACCCCGCAACCGGGGCCGTCGCCGTACCGATCTATCAGACCACGTCCTATCAGTTCGACGGCACCGAACATGCCGCCAACCTGTTCGCACTGAAGGAGCTAGGCAACATCTACACCCGGATCATGAATCCGACCAACGATGTGCTCGAGCAGCGCATTACCGCATTGGACGGCGGCGCGGCGGCCCTGGCGCTGGCCTCGGGACAGGCAGCTTCGGCCTTCGCGCTGCAGAACCTGGCCCAGGCCGGCGACAACGTGGTCAGTTCCACCGACCTCTACGGCGGCACATGGAACCTGTTCGCCAACACGCTGCGCCAACAGGGCATTGAGGTCCGCTTCGTCGATCCGGTGGATCCCGAGAACTTCCGTCGCGCCACCGACGAGCGGACCCGCGCCTACTATGCCGAAACCCTGCCGAACCCGAAGCTGACGGTGTTCCCGATCCAGGAAGTCGCCGACATCGGCCGCCCGCTGGGCATTCCCCTGATTGTCGACAACACCGCCGCGCCCGTGCTGTGCCGGCCGTTCGACCATGGCGCCGCTGTCATCGTCTACTCGACCACCAAGTACATCGGCGGCCACGGCACCTCGATCGGCGGCCTGCTGGTCGATGGCGGCAACTTCGACTGGGCCGATCATCCCGATCGGCAGCCGCTGCTGAACAGCCCCGACCCGAGCTACCACGGCGCCGTGTGGAGCGAGGCGGCCAAGCCTCTGGGACCGATCGCCTATATCCTGAAGGCACGCGTGACCCTGCTGCGCGATCTCGGCGCACCGCTGAGCCCGTTCAATGCCTTCCTGACCGTTCAGGGCCTGGAAACGCTGCCGTTGCGGATTCGCGAGCACTGCCGCAACGCGGCGGCCGTAGCCGAATTCCTCTCAGGCCATGACGAGGTCACGCGGGTGATCTATCCCGGTCTGCAGGAGGGCGAGGCGCGGCGGCGGGCCGATGCCTATCTGAACGGCGGCTACGGCGCCCTCCTGGGCTTCGAGCTGAAGGGCGGGCTGAGTGCCGGCAAGCGTTTCATCGACGCGCTCAAGCTGTTCTATCACGTCGCCAACATCGGCGATGCGCGCAGCCTGGCGATCCATCCGGCGACCACGACGCATTCCCAGTTGACGCCGGAAGAGCAGCTGGCGAGTGGCGTGTCGGACGGCTATGTGCGCCTGTCCATCGGCATCGAGCACATCGACGACATTCTGGCCGACCTGACCCAGGCGCTGGACGCCGCTGGGGCGCAGGCCGTCGCCGCCGAATAGACTTTCGCCAACGACCTTCGGGTCCGACGGGCCGCGGGGCAACCCGCGGCCCGTTTTTTGTTTTCCGGGCATGGCCGCGGCAGACGACGTTTGACAAGAGGCCAGGGACCTTGTATTTAACCAGTCAGTTTAATTAAAAACATCCGGTCATGCCCGACGATCTCTCAACCGTTTTCTCCGCCCTCGCCGATCCGACCCGGCGCGCGATCCTTGCACGCCTGGCTGAGGGCGAAGCCTCGGTCAACGAGCTGGCCGCACCGTTCGAGATGTCACTGCCGGCGGTGTCCAAGCACCTCAAGGTGCTGCAACAGGCCGGCCTCATCGAGCGGCGGCGGAATGCGCAGTTCCGGCCGTGCAGCCTCAACCCCGAACCGCTGAAGCAGGCGGCCGACTGGATCGAGCAGTACGCCCGGTTCTGGAACACCCAGCTGGATGCCCTGGCCCGCTACCTCGAAGACACCGCGCCGCCACAGGAGGAGACTGACGATGAATGAGCAGAGCCCCAAGGCGGCATCGGCTGCCAGCCTGACCATCGTGCGCCGCCTGCCGGCGCCGCCGGAACGGGTGTTCGCCGCCTTCACGGACCCCGACCTGGTGCGTCACTGGTGGGGTCCGGAAGGCTGCACATCGCCCGACCCGCAGATCGACCTGCGGGTCGGCGGCCACTATCGCCTGGACATCCAGGGCAGCGACGGCAGCCTGCACCGGCTCAGCGGGCGCTACCTGGAGATCAGTCCGCCGACCCGGCTCGCGTTCACCTGGACCTGGACCGAAGGCAGCTATGCCGGGATCGAGACCACCGTCGAGGTCGACCTGGTCGCACACGGCCGGGAAACCGAATTGACACTGACCCACAGCGGCTTCACCAGCCCGGAGATGTGCGCGGCGCATCGCAGCGGCTGGGAGAGCTCGCTGACCTGCCTGCAACGCGATGCGATCGAAAGGACAGCCCCATGAGCGCCATCACCATCTATGGCAACCCCGCCAGCACCTATGTCCGTACCGTGCGGATGACCGCGGCCGAGAAGGGCGTCGACTACGACCTCGTCTCGCTCACGCCGGCCGACGAAGAGCTGCAGGCGTTGCATCCGTTCCGCAAGATCCCGGCGATGCGGCACGGCGACCTGGTGCTGTACGAGACCAGCGCCATCACCCGATACATCGACGAGGCCTTCGACGGGACCGCGCTGCAACCCGGCGGGCTTGTTGCGCGGGCCCGGATGAACCAGTGGATCAGTGCCATCAACGACTATGTCTACGACGCGATGATACGCCGCTACGTGCTGCACTACATCTTCCCGAAGGGCGCCGACGGCCAGCCGGACCGCACGGTGATCGATGCCGCGCTGCCGCAGATCCGCCAGCAGGTCGAGCTGATCGACCGCACCCTGGGCGAGCATGACTTCCTCGCCGCCGACGAGCTCAGCCTGGCTGACCTGTTCCTGGCGCCGATCCTGACCTATGTCTCGCGCATGCCGGAAGGCGGCGAGCTGCTCGCCGCGGCGGCGAACATCCAACGTGCCGGCGCCGCCATGCACGACCGCAGCAGCTTCCAGGACACCCTGCCGCCCCTGGCGGCCTGACCGACGCCGGGGCGACGCCGGGGCGTTCCGCCCTGGGCCGCCGCGGCCCTAAAGCAGCTTCTTCAGGGCAGCGGTGATGGCGCGCTGCTGCGCCGCCGTCGCCGCCGGCATCGGCGCCCGCGGATAGCCACCCCGGACCCCCTGCGAGGCCAGCGCGAACTTCACCGCCGCCGGCAGGTTGTCGCCGACCATGGCGTTCCACAGGCCGAGCAAGCGTTCATGCAGCCGCCGGGCAGCGGCGTGCTCGCCGGCCTCGACGCACTGCCAAAGTTGCACCAGCGACTGCGGCGCCGCGGTCAGAATGGCGGCAATGGCGCCGTGTGCGCCCAGCGCGAACGAGGGGTACATCAAGGCATCGACCGCCGAGAAGATCCGCGCCTGCCTGGGTGCACCGATCATCAGGTCGGCGAGGAGCTTCAGATCGCCGGCGCTCTGCTTGACACCGACCACCTGGGGCACCTGCTTCATGATCCGGATCAACAGCGCCGGCGAGAGATAGCTCCACGGCACCACGTTGTAGATCAGGATCGGCGCCCTGGCCGCACGGCCGACCGTGCGGAAGTGCTGCAGCATGTGCTCGTCGCTCGGCCGGAACAGGTAGTGCACCGCGGTGATCTGCAACGCCGCCACCGGCAGATCGGCCAGGGCCTGGGCGCGCTCGACGGCCTGGCGCGTGGAATCCACGATCACGCCGGCAATCACCGGCACCTGCCCGCCGACCTCGCCCAGCGCCACCTCGACCAGGCGGCGCAGTTCCGCCGTATCCAGCGTGTGGCCTTCGCCCGTGCTGCCGCCCACGGCGACGCCATGCACCCCGGCGGCGAGCAGGAATCGCAACTGCCGCCGGAAGGCCGGTTCGTCGATCTCGCCGCGCGCCGTGAACGGCGTCGTCATCGGCGGGATGATGCCGACCATGTCCTGCGGCCGGTGGCGCCGTCGCGCCGTCGTCTTCTTTCCTGCTGCCATGGCAATTCCCCCCTTCGTCTCGTTGCGCCGGATCGTCTCAGGCCAGCAGGAAATGGGCGTTCGCGGCGGCGATCGGATGCGCCCTGTCTTCCTGCCAGGCTTCGGCCCGGACGTTGGCCACACGCCGGCCCTGCTTGGTGATGATGCCGGCGGCAAAGCTGTCCTGCGGCCCGCCCGGGCGCAGGTATTCGATGGTGATGTTGATGGTCTTGGGCAGTTTCGGCGTGTCGAGCGTGGCCATCAGCGAGATGATGGCGGCGCTTTCCAGGAAGGCGCCGGTGACGCCGCCGTGCAGGGCCGGCAGCATCGGGTTGCCGATCAGCATCTCCTGGAACGGCAGCACCGAGATCAGTTCGCCATCCCGGCGCTCGAGCCGGAAGCCGAGCCAGTCGAGGTAGGGGATCGCCCGTACCAGGGCGTCGAAGTCGCCGGTCTCGCGGGCCTGGGTCAGCCGCGCCACGAAACTCATGACCCGTCTCCGTCCGGCGCTGGCGCCGTCGCTGTGTCGCCCGTCGCCTCCGGCTGCAGCATCTGCGGGCCGGCCGTCGACAGCATGAACGTGCCGACGCTGTGGGCGATCGGGTCGTCGGGCGTATCCTGATAGGCCAGACCGCGGACGAAGGCGACGTTGCGGGTCATCTTGTAGCAACGCGCGCTGGCGAAAATCACCTGTTTGGGCGTGGCCGGCTTGAGATAGTCGATGCGCAGGTCCAGCGTGGCCAGCGGCGCGAAATCGTTCAGCGTGGTGTAGATGCAGAAGCCGCTGACGGTGTCGAGCAGCACCGTGACGATGCCGCCGTGGATGATGCCGCTGTCGGGATCGCCGATGAAGCGGTCCTGCTGGTCGACCTTCATGGTGATCGTGGCTTCCTCGATCCCGACCACGTCGATGCCCAGTTCACGCACGTGGGGAATGCCGGAGGTCAGCAACTGACGCAGGTTCTCGAAGTCCATCTGCATGCCGGCACCGCACCCTCGCTAACTGCAACTTCTCAGCAACGATGCGGTCCCCGCGCCGGCGGTGTCAACGGCGGCGGCCGCACCCCGGCAATCCCATATCCGGCCTCTGGCCGCTACCGCCGACGCGGCGTATAACCTGACGCGATGATGCTGCTCCGCGCCCTTTGTCTTGCCCTCGCTGCCGGCATGTCGCTGGCGCTCGTGCCGGCCTCGGCACAGGACGTCCAGTTCTTCCGGATCGGCACCGGGGCGGTGGGCGGCACCTATTTTCCGGTCGGCTCGCTGATTGCCAGCGCGATCTCCAAGCCGCCGGGTTCGCGGCCCTGCGAGCAAGGCGGCTCATGCGGCGTTCCCGGCCTGATCGCAGTGGCCCAGACCACGCAGGGGTCGGTGGAAAACATCACCCTGATCAACCGTGGCGAGCTGGAGTCCGCCCTGGCCCAGTCGGACGTCGCCTACTGGGCCTTCTATGGCGACAACATGTTCCGCGCCGATGGTCCGCGCGACGACCTGCGCGCGGTGGCCAGGCTCTACCTGGAAAGCGTGCACATCGTCATCCGCAAGGCTGCCGGGATCCGCAGCGTTGCGGCCCTGCGCGGCAAGCGCATCTCGGTCGGCGCCGAGGGTTCCGGCACCGCGATCAATGCCGGGATTGTCCTCGGCGGTTTCGGCCTGCAGCCCTCGGATTACGTGGCGCACCATCTGGGACCCAGCGCCTCCGCCGATGCCCTGCGCAACGGCAGCCTGGACGCCTTCTTCTTCGTCGGCGGCCACCCGGTCGCCGCGGTCGAGGACCTTGCCCGTGACGTCGACATCGCCCTGCTGCCGGTCACCGGCGCCAAGGTCGAGGCGCTGCTGCGGGACCAACCCTTCTTCTCGCCGTTCAGCATCCCCGCCGGGGTCTACGACGGCGTCCCTGCGACCGCGACCATCGGCGTGAACGCGCAATGGCTGGTCTCGGCCCGCCTCGATGCCGATCTGGTCTACAACATCACCGCGGCGCTCTGGCACGAAAGCACCCAGCGGCTGCTGCAGCGCGGCCATCCCGAAGCCCGGTTGATCCGCCTCGAGCGCGCCCTGGACGGCATCGCCATCCCGCTGCACGAAGGCGCCGCCCGCTACTACCGGGAGAAAGGCCTGTTGCGTTAGGCGCCGGGGCCGGCCTCGGCCGCCTGCAGCCATGTCTGCATCGCCGGCAGCGCCATCATCGCGTCGACATAGGCACGGCAGGGTGCATCCAGCTCGATGGCATAGCTGACGAAACGGGACACCACCGGCGCATACATCGCATCGGCGATGCAGAACCGCCCGAACAGGAAGGCGCCGTCATCGCCCCAAGCCGCCCTGGCGTCGCGCCAGATCGCGCGCGCCCGGGCAATGTCATCGAGCGCGTCGGCCGACAGCGGCGGTGTCGACGTGCGCAGCCGGCAGTCCATCGGCAGTTCGTCGCGCATGGCGGCGAAGCCCGCGTGCATCTCCGCCACAATCGAGCGAGCCCGGGCCCGGGCCCGGGCATCGCGCGGCCAGAATGGCAGCTCGCCGTGCCGTTCCGCCAGGGTCTCCAGGATCGCCAGCGAGTCCCACACCACCTCGTCATCGAACTTCAGCACCGGCACCCGCCCGGCCGGTGAATGGGCCAGGATCTGCGCCTGCGTCTCGGGTTGGTCCAGCTCGATCACCACTTCGGTGAAATCGAGGCCGAACTGGCGCATCGCCAGCCATGGACGCAACGACCAGGACGACAGGTTCTTGCTGCCGAGCACCAGCGTATAGCTCATCCTTCGCCACCTTGTTGCCGCCAGATGATTGGGCTATGGCTGCTGCATCGCTTGTCCGCCGCAGCCCGAGGTTTCGCCTTGATCCCCTACGTCGAACAGAATTCCACCGCCGCTGCAACCCCGATCTGGCCGGTCCGCCAGGCGGACCTGGAAGCCTGGAGCGCGACGCGCGACGAGCGCAGCCAACGCTGGCTCGCCGCCACCGGGTTTCGCGCCGAGCTCGGCAAGACTGCGGTGGTGCCGGACGCGGACGGTGGCATCGCCGGCGTCGTGCTGGGCCTCGGCGACGGTGAGGACATGTGGGCCTGGGGCGACCTGGCAGGCGCGCTGCCGGCCGGCAGCTATCGCATCGACGCGGCGCTGGATGCCGGCCAGGCGACCCGGGCGGCGCTGGCCTGGGCCCTGGGCACCTACGAGTTCACCCGCTATCGCAGCAGCGACAAGCGCTTCGCCCGCCTGCAGCTGCCCGATGGCGCCGATGCCGAAGCGATAGCGCGCACGGTGTCGGCGACCTTCCTGGGCCGCGATCTGATCAACACCCCGGCCCAGGACATGGGACCGGAAGAGCTGGCCGATGCGGCGGCCAGCCTGGCCGGCGCACACGGCGCGGACTGCCGCATCGTCATCGGTGATGAGCTTCTGGCTCAGAACTACCCGGCGATCCACGCCGTCGGACGTGCCGCCGCCCGGGCGCCGCGGCTGATCGATCTGCGCTGGGGCGCGCCGGACGCGCCGCGGCTGACCCTGGTCGGCAAAGGCGTCTGCTTCGATACCGGCGGCCTCGACCTGAAGCCCTCGGCGGCCATGCTGAAGATGAAGAAGGACATGGGCGGTTCGGCGACGACCCTGGCCCTGGCCTCGATGATCATGGACGCCGGCCTGCCGGTGCGCCTGCGCCTGCTGATCCCGGCGGTGGAGAACGCGGTCTCCGGTGCCGCCTATCGCCCGGGCGACGTGTTGCAGACGCGCAAGGGCCTGACGGTGGAGGTCGGCAACACCGATGCCGAGGGCCGCATCGTGCTGTGCGACGCGCTGGCCGACGCCGACGACGAGGCACCGGCGCTGCTGCTTGACTGCGCCACCCTGACCGGCGCCGCCCGCGTCGCCCTGGGCCCCGATCTGCCGGCCCTGTTCACCGACGATGACGATCTCGCCGCCAGCCTCGCCCGTCACGGGGCGGTGCAGCAGGACCCGTTCTGGCGCCTGCCGCTCTATGCGCCCTACGCCGAGAAGCTGAAGAGCAAAATCGCCGACCTGAACAACGTCTCCGACGGCCCTTTCGCCGGCGCCGTCACCGCAGCCCTCTACCTGAAGTCGTTCGTCACTCGGGCCAGCTCATGGGCCCATATCGACAGCTACGCCTGGAACGACGCCGCCCGACCGGGGCGTCCGCAGGGAGGCGAGCCGCTGGGCCTGCGGGCCCTGTACGATCACATCGCCGAACGCTTCACCGCCTGATCCGGCCGGCAGCAACTTTTGCTTGCATTCCTACGCCGGCGGGAGTTCACTGCACAATCGAACCGCATCCGGAATGGAAGCGGAGGCCGGCATGGAATTGAGCACGCAAGAGGCGCTCGAGTTGTGGCGCCGCACGCTGACGGACGTAATCGGACAGCAGGGGCCGGACCTGTCCTCGCGCCAGCTGGCGATCCTGCTGACCGTCTACCTGACACCACCGCCGCATACGGTGCGTGGGCTGGCGAACCGCCTGCAGATCTCCAAGCCGGCCGTGGTCCGGGCGCTCGACATGCTGGGCAAGCTCGACCTGCTGCGCCGGCGCCAGGATACCGAGGACCGTCGCAGCGTGCTGCTGCAGCGCACGGTCAAGGGTTCGGTGTTCCTAAGCGAGTACGCCGAACAGGTCCGCAGCGCGGCGCGTGAGCTATGAGTGACGCGCCTGATCCCCGGATCACGCCGGCGCGTGACGACCTCGCCGCCGCCAGCCTGCGCGGCCGCGTCAGCGCCCCGCGCTACGTCAACGGCGAGGCCTGCCAGGTGGTGCAGGACGGTGCGGTACTGCGCTTCAGCCCGTCGGCGACGGCCCGGCAGGAGAGCCAGCTGCTGTACGGCGAGCTGTTCACCGTGTACGACCGCCAGGACGGCTGGTGCTGGGGGCAGAACCAGACCGACGGCTATGTCGGCTACGTCGCCGCCGAAGCCCTGTCGACGGCGGTGCATGAACCCGACCACATGGTGGCCACGCGCTTCACCCACCTGTATCCGGCACCGGACCTGAAGCAGCCGCCGCTCGGCGGCATTAGCATGTGCGCCCAGGTCCAGTTGGTCGACGTCGACAACGGCTTCGGCCAGATCCTCGACGGCAGCTGGATCTATGCCAAACACCTGGTGCCGCTGGACTTCGCCACCCCGGACGTCATCGGCACGGGGCTGAAGTTCCTCGGCACGCCCTATCTCTGGGGCGGCCGCTCGGCGAACGGCGTCGACTGCTCATCGCTGGTGCAGTTGGCGCTGCGCCTGGCCGGGCTACGCGTCCCGCGCGACAGCGACATGCAGGAAACCGCCGTTGGCACGGCGGTGCCGATGAGCGATCCGCACGACTTCTCCGCCGTCGAGGAAGGCGACCTGGTGTTCTTTCCCGGCCATGTCGGCTTCTTCGTTTCCGGCTGGCGCTTCCTGCACGCCAACGCCTTCGACATGCTGGTGTCGATCCACCGCTTCTCCGAGGTGCTCGACCGGGCCGATGCCGGCAACGCCGGCGTCACCGCGATCCGCCGCCTGCCGCAGACCGCAAGCCTGACCCCGGTAGAGTCCTGACCACCGGCAACCCGGAACGGCGCTAGAGCATGTCCGTGCTTGTTTGAATCAACAGGGGGATTCCCCTGAGGCGTTTGATGTGATTCAAGATGCTGGCTGGAGGAGGAGGCCAGCATGCATGCCTCGACCTTATTCGCTGGATTTGCGTGAGCGTGTTGTTGCCGCGGTGGAGAGC
>Ga0209458_1000194_pt1 | contig 28829 bp, 20 predicted proteins | sample WorMetLIZAISLAND_FD_187411 | JGI IMG/M metagenome (GOLD analysis project Ga0209458, IMG submission 187411) | Marine gutless worms symbiont microbial communities from Max Planck institute for Marine Microbiology, Germany - Inanidrilus manae... ...
GCTCTCCACCGCGGCAACAACACGCTCACGCAAATCCAGCGAATAAGGTCGAGGCATGCATGCTGGCCTCCTCCTCCAGCCAGCATCTTGAATCACATCAAACGCCTCAGGGGAATCCCCCTGTTGATTCAAACAAGCACGGACATGCTCTAGGCATTCCGCCGAAAAAATTAAGGAACCCCGGAATGAATAGTCGCTGGGTTTAGCTCATCGACGATGTAGCGAACTCAAATTGTTGGAAACCAGATTTCGATTTTTCCAGTAATTGTTATTGGCCCCAACGGGTTTTAGCAGACAATTATTCTCTACGCCGCACAGGGTTGCATTGGCTGAGGTGCCAGATCGCCCGTGCGCGGCGAGTCCGCAAGGCCGAAGGTCTTCGGACGAGACAGGTCGTTGCAAAAGCATACGGCCGGCGTTCATGAGGGCGGGCGTGGCGTGCCCGTCTTGCGAATGAAGCGCCGGGCAAGGCGCCGACGAATCGCGGACGAAACGCCGACGAGACGCTGACGACACGGGGGGCGTCTGGCCGGTGGTACGTGCCGTAGAGCTAGATTTGCCGCGCGCTCGCGCATCCATGGTGCGCGATCGCTTTGCGCCAGCACCGTCGGACAATGCATGGCTTGGCCCGTCGTTCGCCACGACACGCCTGACCGCCAGCCTATTGGACACCACGGCGTTGATCTCGGCGATGCGGGGGCTCCCGTTTGCGCTGCTATTCGGCTGCCTCGTCGCCGGCGGGCCGACGCTGGCCGGGCCTGAGGGCGGCAACGTCGTCGCCGGCGCAGCCGACATCGTGCAGTCGACGCCCCGGCGCCTCGACATCAACCAGAGCAGCGACAAGGCGGTCATCGACTGGCGCTCGTTCTCCATTGGGACCGACGAGCACACCAACTTCAACCAGCCCTCGGCCTCGTCGATCACGCTGAACCGGGTTACCGGCGATGCCCGCTCCGACATCCTCGGCCGGCTCACCGCCAACGGCCAGGTGATGCTGATCAACCCGCACGGGATCCTGTTCGGCAGGACGGCCCGGATCGACGTCGCCGGCCTGGTGGCGACCACCATCGATATCGCCAACGACGACTTCATGGCCGGGCGGTTCAATTTCGACCAGGGCGGCGAGCCAGGCGCGGTGGTGATCAACCGCGGCGAGATCACCGTGGCCGAGGGCGGGCTGGCCGCCTTCGTGGCGCCCGGCGTGGAGAATTCCGGCGTGATCCAGGCCCGGCTCGGCCGGGTGGCGCTGGCCTCGGGCAACTCCTTCACCCTTGATCTCTATGGCGACAGCCTGGTGCACCTGGCGGTGGGCGACGAGGTGGCGACACAACTGCTCGACCCAGAGGGAGAGAAGCTGACCTCGCTGGTGGGGAATTCGGGCACGATCCGGGCCGATGGCGGCACGGTGCTGCTGGCGGCGGCCGCGGCGAAGTCGGTGGTCGACCATGTGATCAACATGGACGGCATCGTCGAGGCCCGCTCGGTGCACGCGGAAAACGGCGAAATCGTCCTTATGGGCGGCGATGACGGCATCGTCCGTGTCGCCGGCCGGCTCGACGCTTCGGGCCGCGACGACGGCGAAACCGGCGGCACGGTGAAGGTGCTGGGCGAGAAGGTCGGGCTGTACGATGGCGCGCGCATCGATGCCTCGGGCGATGCCGGCGGCGGCACGGTACTGATCGGCGGCAACTACCAGGGCGAAGGGCCGGAGCGCGCCGCGGCGCGAACCTATGTCGACGACAACGTCCGCATTGCCGCCGATGCGCTCGACAGCGGCAACGGCGGCCGGGTGATCGTCTGGGCCGAGGAGTTCACCAACTACCGCGGGGCGATCAGCGCGCGCGGCGGGGCGGCGGGCGGCGACGGCGGCTTTGCCGAGGTCTCGGGCAAGGACAGCCTGGCCTTCCACGGCACCGCCGACCTCCGCAGTCCGCACGGCGCTAGGGGTACGCTGCTGCTCGACCCGAAGAACATCACCATCACCAACGGCGGGTCCGACACGGTCAGCGCCAACGACACCTTCGCCGAGAACGCCGCCGCCGACGCCAGCTTCGATGCCGACGACATCGTCGCCGCGCTCAACGGCGCCAACCTGACCCTGCAGGCCAACAACGACATCACCGTCAGCGAGGCGATCGACGCCTCGGGCGGCGGCACCGGCAACCTGGTGGTGCAGGCGGGGCGCAGCATTACCGTCAACCAGAACGTCACCCTGAACGGCAGCTTCACCGCCACGGCCAACGACACCGCCGCCCAGGCGGGCAACCGGGATGCCGGGGCGGCCGCATTCACCGTGGCCGACGGGGTGACCATCAACACGGCGACGGCCAATGCCAACATCGTCATCACCATGTCGACCGGCGCCGGCGGGACGACGTCGGGCGACATCACGCTGGAGGGCCTGAACGCCGGTAGTGGCCACATCGACATTTCCAACGACGGCGCCACCAACGGTAGCGATGTTCTGCGGGCCTCGGCGGACTCCTCGATCGTCGCCGCCAGCGTCGCCTTCGACATCTCCGATGGCACCAACAACAGCAGCGGCGGCATCGGAACCTCAGCCGCGCCCATGTTGACCACAGTGACCAACCTGGCGGCGCGCGGCCAGGGCGGCGGCGTGTTCGTCACCGAATCGAACGCCCTCACGGTCGGCGGGGCGACCCTGGGCGGTCTCACCGGCGTGACCACGGCGGGCGGCAACGGCGACATTGCCCTCACGCTGACGGCGGGCAACCTGGATTTCGCTTCGGAGGCGATCACCGCCGACGGCTCGGGCGACGTGACCCTGACCCTGTCGGAGGCCGGGGCTGCGGTGATCACCGACAATGCCGTCGACGACATCGCTTCGACCTCGGGCGACATCACCATCACCGCCGACACGCTGACCCTGGCCTCGGGCAACATCACGTCGTCCGGCGCGCTGGTGCTGCAGCCGGACGAGACCGGTCGGTCCGTGGGTGTCTCCGGCGGCAACGGCAACTTCAATCTCTCCGCCACCGAGCTCGATCTGTTGAGCGACGGCTTCAGCTCGATCACCATCGGTCGCTCGGACGGCACGGGGCTGTTGAGCATCAGCGCAGGGACCTTCCGCGATCCGATGGTGTTTCGGGTGGGCGGGTCGGCCGGCCGTATCGGCGTCGGCGGGGCGATCACCTCGGCGGCGGCGAATGCGTCGCTGACCTTCACGGCGGGCAACATTCTCTCGAGTATCGGTGCAATATCCTCCGGTGCCGGCGACATAACCATTACGGCGGACAGCGTCGGGATCAGTGAATCGATCACGGGCACGGGGGCGCTGGTGATCCAGCCGGCGACGGCGACGCGGACGGTCGGCATCGGCGGCGGCAGCGGCTCCTTCAACCTCAACGATGCCGAGATCAACCGCCTGAGCGACGGCTTCAGCTCGATCACCATCGGCCGCTCGGACGGCACCGGGGCGGTGGACGTCGACGCGGTGACCTTCAACGACAACCTGACGATCCGCGGCGGCGCGATGACGGTGACGGGGCTGGCGGCGGGGGCGAACAACGTCACGCTGACCAGCGCGTCGACGATCGACGAGGACGCCGACGACACGGTGGCGGACATCACCACCTCGGGGACGCTGTCCTTGACCGCCGGCGGTGCCATCGGCGCCAGTGGCGGCAACGGCGCCCTGGACCTGACCGTGGGCACGCTGCAGGCGACGACGTCGGCGGGAGGGATCTTCCTGCGCGAGAGCGACACGCTCATCATCGGCGGCACCGGCGTGCAGACCACCGGCGGCGACGCCGACATCGAGGTCGCCCTGGCGGCGGGTGACCTGACGCTCAACGAGGACATCACCGCCAACGGCTCGGGGGACGTGACGCTGACCCTGTCGGGGTCCGGCGCAGCAGTGACCGCAGACAATGCCGACGATGACATCGCCTCGACCTCGGGCGACATCACCATCACCGCGGATACGCTGACCCTGGCGTCGGGCAACATCACCTCGTCCGGGGCGCTGGTGCTGCAGCCAAACTCGACGACCCGGTCGGTGGGGGTCTCCGGCGGCGCGGGCGATTTCAATCTCTCTAGCACCGAGATCGACCTGCTGTCGGACGGCTTCAGCTCGATCACCATCGGTCGCGCTGACAGCACGGCGCTGATGACCATCGGCGCTGACACCTACCGCGACCCGATGGTGTTCCGAATGGGCGGGGCCGGCGGCGACATCACCATCGGCGGCGCCATCACCTCGGCGACGGCGAACGCGGCGCTGACCTTCACCGCGGGCACGGGCACCGGCGGCACCTTCACGCAAGGGGCGAATACCATCGCCTCTGGTTCGGGCGACATCACCATCACCGCGGATGTGGTAGCGCTGAGTACGGTGGCGAACTCGATCACGGGTACCGGTGCGATCACGCTGCAACCGGCGACGTCGACGACGACGATTGGCATCGGCGACGGCGCGACGGGAACGTTCGATCTGGACTCGGCGGAGATCGGTGCGCTGAGCGACGGCTTCAGCTCGATCACCATTGGCCGCTCTGACGGCACCGGGGCGGTGGACATCGACGCGGTGACGTTCAATGACCCGGTGACGATCCGCGGCGGGGCGATGACGGTGACGGGGCTGGCGGTGTCCGGTTCGGAGAACATCACCCTGACCAGCTCGTCGACGATCGACGAGGACGCCGACGACACCACGACGGACATCACGTCGTCGGGCGGCAGGCTGACAATGACGGCGCAGGGGGCGATCGGCGCCTCGGACGGCAACGGGGCGCTGGACCTCGCCGTCAACACGCTGGTGGCGTCGACCAATGCGGGCGGGATCTTCGTGCGTGAGAACAGCACCTTGACCGTCTCGGGCACCGGCGTGCAGACGACGGCGGGCAACGCGCCGATCGAGATCACCGTGGCGTCCGGCAGCTTTACGGTGCTGGACGACATCACGGCGCACGGCTCGGGCAACGTGACGCTGACGCTGTCTGAAGAGAACGTGACGCTGAACGCGGCCACGGCCAACAGCGACATTGTCTCGACCTCGGGCGATATCACCATCACCGCGGACAACGTCATTCTGTCCGGCTCGGTCACGAGCTCGGGTGCGCTGGTGCTGGAGCCGGCGACGACGACGCGGACGGTCGGCATCGGCGGCGGCAGCGGCGACTTCAACCTCACCGATATCGAGATCGGCAACCTGAGCGACGGCTTCAGCTCGATCACCATCGGCCGTTCTGACGGCACCGGGGCGGTGGACAGCGACGCAGTGACGTTCAACGACCCGTTGACGATCCGCGGCGGGGCGATCGCGGTAACGGGCCTCGCGGCCGGCACCAACACGGTGACGCTGACCTCGTCCGGGGCGATCACCGACGGCGATGGCGGCACGACCACGGACATCACCGGCTCGACGGTGACGTTGACCGCGGTCAGCGGGATCGGCGCAACCGGGGCGAACGACAGCCTCGAGGTCGACGCAACGACGCTGTCGGCGACGAACTCGACCTCGGGCGGAATCGTCATCACCGAAAGCGACGACGTCACGGTGAACCAGCTCGACCAGGACGGCAGTGGCAACGTCAGCCTGACCAGCGGTGGCGGGGCGATCACCATCGCCGCAGGGCAGTCCGGTGTGACGGCGACCAGCGGCACGGTGACCCTGGATGCGGACACGGCCCTGACGGTGAACGATGTCGTTACCACTACCGGCGGCGCCGTCGACCTCGATGCTGGCACGACCCTGACGCTGAATGCGGCGTTGACGGGCGCCGGCGGCGCGGTGGCGCTCGATGGCGGCAGTGGGGTCACGGTGACGGCGTCGGGCGACGTGACGACGACGACCGGGGCAGTGACCTTCGGCGGCAACGCGGCCGGGGCGATCACCACGGCGGGCGACGTCACCACCGCCGGCGGCACCGTCACCTACGCCCGCGGGACGACATTGAGTGGGGCGGTGACGGTCAACACCGGCACCGGCGGCGGCGACATCCTGTTCGACGGCACCGTGGATGGCACGACGGCCGACAGCGAGAGCCTGACCCTGACCGCGGGGACCGGTGACATCACCTTTGCCGGCAACGTCGGCGTCACCACCCGGCTCGACGGGGTGACGATCAACAGCGCCAAAGACGTGACCATGCAGGCGACCATGGAGACGACCACCTTCACGCAAGCCGCCGGCAGCGGCACGACCGATACCGGCTCCGGCACGCTCAACACCACCGGGGCGATCACGATTACGGCGGCTGACATCACCGGCGCCATCAACGGTGGCGATCTGACTTTGACCTCGGAGAGCGGCATCGAGGTCACGGTGGACGTGGCTTCGCTGACGATCGACGGTCCGCGGGCGACGATCATCGGCACGGTGGCCGGCGAGGGCGGGGCGGGGGCCGCCGCGGTGATCGTGATCACCGAACGCGGCCCCGGACCCTATACGGCCAACGGCTTCACCATTCTTGGGCTGGACCAGACGGGGTCGGGAACGGCGAACCGGCAGGACGTGGAACTTGCAGCCATGCCGACCTCGGTGATGCTGCGGCCGTCGGCGCAGCCACCGACGCCGGGCGAGGCGGTCTACATGCAGTTCGTGCCGGTGCAGCAGGGCACCAACTACGGGCCGATCGAGAGCCCCTATGCGACCAACGTGTTCCAGCTGCCGTTCGCGCTGGTGACGCCGGCGGCCGGCACCGAGGTGGCCTACGAGGGCCAGCCGGGGATCGGCGATAGCCTGTGGCAGCAACTGGGCGTGGGCGCGCCGCCGCCGGTGCCGGCCGGCAGCGCCTCGCACGACCAGCCCGGGCTGACCACGGCGTTGGCGCCGCCGGCACCGGGGCTGGACGAGGCCGTCGCGGTGCCATGAGCGCGACCGTGGGCCCGCCCGCCCGCCTCTGGTCGGTCGGCTGAAAGGACGGTTCGTCTTGGCAGACCCCCGATGCCGGAACCTTTCGTTGCGCCCACGGCGTCGCCGGCACGCCTCCCTGCTCAAGCTGCTCGGCGCGGTGGCGCTGATGGCGGCATGGGCATTGGCGGCGGACCGGGCCGCGGCACAGCAACTGATCCCGCCCGAGGCGCAACCCGGCCAGATCGAGAAGCGCTTCCAGACGCCGCCGGTACCGCGGGCGACGCCGGAACCGATCATCCCCGAAGGCGAACGGCCGTTGCCGCCGGACCAGGCCGAGGAGATCACCCTGACCCTGTCCGGCATCGTCGTCGACGGCGCCACGGTCTACACCGCAGATCAGTTCACGCCACTCTACGAGGCGCTGCTTGGCCAGGACGTTACGCTCGCCCAGGTCTACGGCATCGCCAACGCGATCACGACGATGTACCGCAACGACGGCTATATCCTTTCACGCGCGATCGTGCCGCCGCAGCGGATCTCCGGCGGGGTGGTGCGGATCCGGGTGATCGAGGGCTACATCGACGACGTGCTGATCGAGGGCGACGTGCGCGGCCGCCGCTCGCTGCTGGAAGCCTATGCCAGCCGGATCATGGCGGCGCGGCCGCTGTCGGCGGAGGTGCTGGAACGCTACCTTCTGCTGACCGAGGACCTGCCGGGGGTGACGCCGCAGGCGGTGCTGACGCCGTCGGAGGACCAGCCCGGCGCGTCGGACCTGGTGATCGTGTTGGATGACCAGGAAGTCGACGGCTTTGCCCGGATCGACAACCGCGGCACCAAGTTCAACGGGCCGGGCCAGTTCTGGCTCGGCGGCGGCTTCAATTCCATGTTCGGCCTCTACGACCGCTCGACCCTGCGCTTCATCACCACCAGCGACACCGAGGAGCTGACCTTCTTCGAGATCGGCCACGAGCAGCAGATCGGCACCGAGGGGACCAAGCTCAACCTGTTCCACGCCAACACCAGCTCCAACCCGGGGCACACCCTGCGCGAGCTGGACGTCGACAGCAGCATCGCCGACTTCAAGATCGGCCTGGTGCACCCGTTCACGCGCGCGCGGGCGGAGAACGTCTCGCTGCGCGGCGAGTTCATCTTCCGCAACGCCGAGACCAAGATCCTCGATGACCGGCTGTCGAAGGACCAGATCCGCTTCATCAAGCTGGGCGTGCTGTACGACAGCGTCGACCGCTGGGGCGGCGTCAACCTGCTCGGGCTCGAGCTGAACCAGGGCCTGGACATCTTCAACGCCTCGGAAAACGGCTCGTCCGACCTGACCCGGGCCAACGGACGCAGCGACTTCACCAAGTTCGAGTTCATCGCCTCGCGGCTGCAGCGGGTCAGCCGCCGCTGGTCCCTGCTCGGCACCTTCGTCTCGCAGTACGCCATGTCGCAGTTGCTGGCCTCGGAGGAGTTCGGCCTGGGCGGGGAGCGCTGCGGACGGGGCTACGACCCGTCCGAACTGGTCGGCGACCACGGCGCCTGCCTGTTGTTGGAGCTGCGCTTCGGCGACCGGCTGGAGACCGAGACCCTGGCAGGCTACCAGTTCTACGGCTTCTACGACATCGGCAGCGTCTGGCGGATCGGCCCGACGGGTGGCGAAGACAACCAGGCGTCGCTGGCCTCGGCCGGGCTGGGGGTCCGCTTCAACCTGACCCAGCATTTCTCGGGCTCGCTGGAGGTGGCGCAGCCGTTGACCCGGGAGGTCGGCGCCCGCTCGTTCGATGCCGACTCGCCGCGCGGCTTCTTTGTCCTGGCAGCCCGTTTCTGAAGCCGCCAAGACTCAGGAGTCACAGCGCCAGCCGGAGGCGTTACGGCCAGTAGCCGTTGAAGCTGTTGAAGGTGCCCGACTCGGAGCTCAGGCCGCGCTGCTGGAAGCGCTGACGCTCCAACTCCAGGTCCTGCACGGCGCGCGCGTCGGGCGGCATCGGCTCGCAGGCCATCGTGAGCACCACTGCAGCACCGGCAACCACCAACAGGCGCCCGCGACGGGCGTGTCCGCCTGCACCTGTCCCGGCTTGGTTCACGCCTGCTGGCTCCGATACGTCTTGCGCGCAAATTGGCACGTCTCGCCGACCTCGGTGGCGATAGCTTGCCCGCAATGGTTGAGGTCACGCAAGCACACGACGATCATCATGGCGCGGAGGTAAGAAAAAGTTACGTACCACACGCTCGTTTCGCAATAATTACATAGAGTTTCAAAGTAAAGATCAGAATAATCGAAAGAAAATTGAGTGAAAATTACCAACCGTTTCCGCCTTTAATACGGTTTTTACCATATCAATTAACGACACGCGAACTTACCAATGTCAGTGTCCACGTCGATCGATGTCCCCTTCCCGCCGCGGCCCATGGGTGCTCCGGCGGTGCGCAGGGCATCGCAACGCCGGGACTTCGGAGTGAACCGATGCGCTTCTCGATGCCCTGTCTGGCCGCCGCCCTGCTGATAACGGGCTGCGTCACGACGGCCACCCCCAGCCGGGACGTCGCCGCGCCGGAAGTGGCGGCCTATGGCGTATTGAACAACTACCAGGCCGTGCAGCGCTCGCTGGAGCACATGGTCACCCATCCCGAGGTGTCGCGTGCGGCCAGGGTCCGACTGCGCGCCCTCGACGACACGCTGCGCCAGCAAGTGACCGAGCTGGCCGTTGCCGCGCGCGACGGCGATCAGGCCGCTGTCGCGCGGCTGTTGCCGACAGTCGGGACCGAGGTGTCGTCACAGGCGCGGGTGCTCAGCATCAACAGCGGCGCCGGCCAGCGCTTCCGGCGGGCGCAGGCGGCGATCGATCGCTTGGCCGCGCAGAACCGCACGCCGACCGTTGCCGAATGGGACCGGCTGCTCGCCTCGGTCGAGCGCACGGGCATCCGCATCGCCAAGGCCGCCCCTTATGGCGCGGCGGCGCAGACGGTCGCCGCCGGCCTGCCGCGCGACTGAGGCGCCGCCCGCCCTCCACGTCTCGGTGTCTGGCGCCTCCGCAGCCGGCGCGGGCTTCGACCGGCCCTCAGTGCCGGAAGTGGCGCATCCCGGTGAGCACCATGGCGATCCCGGCTTCGTCGGCGGCGGCGATCACCTCGTCGTCGCGCATGGAGCCGCCGGGTTGGATCACGGCCGTGGCGCCGGCCTCGATGCAGGCGAGCATGCCATCGGCGAACGGGAAGAAGGCATCCGAGGCCACCACCGATCCTTCGGTCAGCGGGGCCGGTTCGCCGGCCGCTTCGGCGGCGTCGACGGCCTTGCGCGCGGCGATGCGGGCTGAATCGACCCGGCTCATCTGCCCGGCACCGATGCCGACGGTGGCGCCGTCGCGGGCATAGACGATGGCGTTCGACTTCACGTGCTTGCAGACCCGGAAGGCAAACAGCAGGTCGGCCAGTTCCTGGTCGCTCGGCTGGCGCCGGGTCACCACCTTCAGTGCGTCCGGGTCGACGCGGCCATTGTCGCGGGTCTGCGCCAGGATGCCGCCGGCCAGGGACCGCAGCACCTGCCCCGGGGCCAACGGATCCGGCAGGCCGTCTGTCAACAGCAGGCGCAGGTTCTTCTTTGCCGCGATCACTGCCTGCGCCGCGTCATCGGCGCCCGGTGCGATGATCACTTCGGTCAGGATGCCGGTGATGGCCTGGGCCGTGGCTTCGTCGAGCGGGCGATTGGCGGCGATGATGCCGCCGAAGGCGCTGACGGGATCGCAGGCCAGGGCCCGGGCATAGGCCTGTGCCAGGTCCGCCCCGGTGGCGACGCCGCACGGGTTGGCGTGCTTGATGATGGCGATCGCGGCACTCTCGGCCGGATCGAACTCGGCGACCAGCTCGAAGGCGGCGTCGGTGTCGTTGAGGTTGTTGTAGGACAGCGCCTCGCCCTGCACCTGCGTCGCCGTCGCCACCCCGGGCCGCGTCGTCCCGCTGGCATAGAATGCCGCCTGCTGGTGCGGGTTCTCGCCGTAGCGCAGCATCTCGCCGCGCGTCCCAGCGACCACCAGCCGCGCGGGGAAGGGCTCGTCCTGCTGGCCGGCGAACCACTGCGCGATGGCGGCATCGTAGGCGCCGGTGCGGGCGTAGGCGTGCGCCGCCAGGCGCTGGCGCAAGGCGGCCGTGGTCGCGCCGTCATGCGCCGTCAGCTCGGCCAACAAGGCTGGATAGCCCTCGGGGTCGGTGACGATGGCGACATAGGCGTGGTTCTTGGCGGCGGCGCGGATCATCGCCGGGCCGCCGATGTCGATGTTCTCGATGCAGTCGGCGAAGCCGGCGTCGGCGGCGACGGTGGCCTCGAACGGATAGAGGTTGACCACGACCAGGTCGATGCCGCCGATGTCGTGTGTGCGCATCGCCTCGGCATGGCCGGGGTCGTCGCGCAACGCCAGGATGCCGCCGTGAATCTTCGGATGCAGGGTCTTGACCCGGCCGTCCATGATTTCGGGGGAACCGGTGTAGTCGCCGACCTCGCGTACGCTGATCCCGGCCTCCGCCATCGCCCTGGCCGAGCCGCCGGTGGACAGGATCTCAACGTCGGCCGCCGCCAGTGCCCGGGCCAGCTCCAGCAGGCCGTTCTTGTCGGAAACGGAGATCAGGGCGCGTTTGACGGGGACCAGGTCTGGCGTCGGCATGGGCTACTCCGGCTTCGGGCGTTGTCGGTCGTGCGGCGCGGGCCGCCGTATAGCATGCCGGCGGGGCGGACAGAAAGCCGCTGCGGCGGCACGTTGCGGGACGGTTCGGGTGAGCGCCGGAAACGTCCGTCAGCCGGCATCCCCCGAGGCGACGGCGGCAGGCGGCGGCGGTGCCACGGCGCCCGAACCGGTGTCTCCGTCAGCGCGGAACTCGGGCACCAGCCGGTGCAGGAGCGCCAGCGCGGCCGCCGTGTCGCGCGCGCCCGCAGCCCGCGCCAACTGCAGCAGCAGCGGGGTCAGTTCGGCGTGGTCGATGCTCCGCGGGGCTGCCAGATGGACGCCGTCGATGGCGGTGGCCAGCAGCGCTTCACCGCTGTGAAACAGCTCCTCATACAGCTTCTCGCCCGGGCGCAGACCGGTATGCGCGATCTCCACGTCGACCCCGGGGCGCAGGCCCGCCAGCCTGATCATCTGTCGCGCCAGATCCTCGATCCGCACCGGCTTGCCCATGTCGAGGACGAAGATCTTGCCGGCCGCCTCGCCACCGAGGTCCGCAGCCGTTGCCTGCAGCACCAGCTCTACGGCCTCGCGCGTGGTCATGAAGAACCGGGTGATGTCCGGATGGGTCACCGTCAAGGGACCGCCCCGGGCCAACTGGCGCTCGAACAGAGGTACCACCGAGCCGGTCGAGCCGTGCACGTTGCCGAAGCGCACGGTGACATAGCGACAGCCGGTGTCGGTGAGGCTGAGACTCTGGCAGATCATTTCCGCCACGCGTTTCGACGCACCCATCACACTGGTCGGATTGACCGCCTTGTCGGTCGAGATCTGCACCATGACCGCGGTGCCGTGACGCCGGCAGGCTTCGGCGATGTTGGCGGTGCCGAGCACGTTGGTCAGGAGCCCTTCGTTGGGGTTTGCCTCGACCATGGGGACGTGCTTGAAGGCGGCGGCGTGAAACACCAGCTCCGGCCGTTCGCGGGTGAACAGTTGTTCGACCCGCACCTCGTCGCGGACGTCACCCAGCACGCCGCGGCACGGCAGGTCCGGCCAGCGCTCGTCCAGTTCCAGGCCGATGCGGTAGAGCGCGTACTCGCTGTTGTCCATGAGCACCAGGCTGGCCGGGTCGAAGGCGGCGATCTGCCGCGTCAGCTCACTGCCGATGGTGCCGCCGGCGCCAGTGACCAGGACGCGGCGGCCGGAGATCAGCCCGCGCATGGCGTCGCGGTCGAGTGACCGTTGCGGCCGGCGCAGCAGGTCCTCCACGTCCACCGGCCGCACCGCCGGCCCGTCGCCGGGTTCGGTGCCGCCGCGAAAATCGGTCAGCCGGGGCACCCGAGACAGCGGCAGGCCGAGCTGGTCCGCCGCGTCCAGCAGGGCGCGGACGTCGGCGCCGTCCAGCTTGCTGGTCGCCAGCAACAGCCGTTGCGGCCGCTCGCCACGCTGGTCCAACGTGTCGACCACCGGCTCCAGGTCTTCCAGGCCACCCAGGACGCGCACCCCCCTGATGTCCCGGCCGATACGGGTGGTCTTGTGATCCAGGATGCCGACCGCCCGGTAGCCGGCGAGCCGCGAACGGCCCATCTCGCGGATGAAGGCTTCGGCCTCGTCGCTGGCGCCGACCAGCAGCACCGGCACCCGTTGCTCGGCGTCATGCTGCAGCACCGCGTGCAGGTTGCCGTCCTTGAGATAGCGGTACAGCATCCGTGGTGCCGCCAGCAGCAGCACCAGCAGTGGCCAGTTGATCAGCATGGCGCTGCGCGGAAAGTTCTCCAACCGGTCGAGTGCGAACATCACCGGCAGGAAGGCCAGCAGCGCGATGGTGACGGCCTTGGCGATCGCGGTCAGGTCCGCCATCGAGGCGTAGCGCCAGATGCCGCGATACAGGCCCATGCGCCAGAACACCACGGCACAGATGACGGTGAAGACCAGCGTGCCGTGCCACAGGAACAGCGGTTGCTGCGGCGCGCCGTAGGTCTGGTAGCGCAGCCAGACCGAGAGCTCGAAGGAAAACGCCGCCATGAAGACGTCGTGCAGCGCGACCGCCGCAATGCGCGGGTTGAAGCCGGCGTTGGGGCGCCGGGAGGGCTGGTCAACCGACATCGCTCGCCTTCCGCCGTAGCGACCGGAAGTACCATAGCAGAAGCAGCGTGGCCGCGACGGCGGCCGTCAACGCCAGGCCGCCGGCGGCCGGCGCCTGGGCACTCCAGGCCGCCAGTCCGATCAGCCCCAGGTTCAATCCCAGGATCAGGCCCGCGACGCGAGCGTGGCTCGACAGGCCGCGCGCCGCCCATTGGTAGAAGTGCGAGCGGTGCGCATGCCACGGCGTCTCGCCCTGCAACAGCCGACGCAGCAGGGTCAGCGTGGCATCGGCCAGATAGTAGAGCGGCAGGATCATCGCCGGCAGCCAGGCGCCGCGGCCGGCCAGCTCGAGCAGCAGCCAGCCGAGCAGGAAGCCGAGGCCGACGCTGCCCACATCGCCAAGAAAAATCCGGGCGGGCTGCCAGTTCCACAACGCAAATCCGACCGCCGTGCCGGCAGCGGTGGCACCGATCAGGACGAGGTCCGGCGGCAGCGCCAGCAGCAGGGCGGCGATGGCGACGCCGGCGCCGATGGTGAAGGTCTCCACCGCGGTAATGCCGTCGATGCCGTCCATGAAGTTGAACAGGTTGATGAACCAGAGCCAGAGAAGCCCGGCCGCAAGCCGGTCCGCGAGCGGCGGCAGCAGACCCTGGAACACAGGCCGTTCAGCCGGCAGCAGCGAGACGGCGACGATGACGGCGACGGCCTGAGCGCCAAAGCGAACGGCGACGGGCAGGCCACGCAGGTCGTCGACGAACGACAGCGTTGCCAGCGCCAGGCCGAGCAGCAGAACCGGCCACGTCCGGGCCAGGCCGTCGGGGTCGATCATGCCGGCGGCCAGCCAGCCCAGGGCAAGGACGACGATGACGGCGATGCCGCCGCCGCGCGGTGTCGGCACGGCGTGGCTGGACCGCGCGTTGGGATGGTCCATGATCTGCCGCTGCCGCAACAGGCGCAGTGCCAACCCGGTGGCGGCCCAGGCAGCGAACCCGGCGATCACGGCAGCAATGACGGCAGGCCAGAGCATCCGGGCTTATAGCGCATCCGGCCGAGGTGGTAGAGCCGCGATCCGCGCCGGGCCAGCCGCCTAGATGTCGTCGAAGGCGCCACCCCGGCCCTTGCCGCCGGCAAAGCGGCCGGCCCCCGCGACCGCCTCTTCGAGCAACGGCCGCTGGCCGGAGCGGCCTTCGGCGACCAGGGCGTCGGCCAGGCTCAGGTCCCACTGCAGGTGGGCCGAGCGGCGGTCGGCCTCGACGCATAAGGGCGGGAACCGGGCGATCTCGGCCGCGAGGGCCTCGGCGGCGGCGCGGCTCTCGCCGCTGGGCACCACCCGGTTGGCGAGGCCGAAATCGAGGGCTTCCCGTGCGCCCACCGCGCGGCCGGTCAGGATCATGTCGAGGGCCCGGCTCATCCCGATCAGGCGCGGCAGCCGTACGGTGCCGCCGTCGATCAGCGGCACGCCCCAGCGCCGGCAGAACACGCCGAACACTGCGTCTTCGGCCGCGACCCGCATGTCGCACCACAGGGCCAGCTCCAGGCCGCCGGCGACCGCATGGCCCTCGACGGCGGCGATGACCGGCTTGGACAGCAGCATTCGGCTCGGTCCCATTGGTCCCTCGCCGGCCGGGTCGTTCAGGTCGGCCGGATCGAGACCGGACAGGGACTTCAGGTCATAACCGGCGCAGAAGCTCCCATTGGCGCCCCAAAGCACCGCTGCCCGCGCATCGTCGTCGGCCTCGAAGGCGGCAAAGGCCTCGCGCAGCGATGCCGCCGTTGCCCGGTCGACGGCGTTGCGCACGGCCGGCCTGTCTATGATCACCGTGGTCACGGCGCCGGTGCTCTCGATATGCACGCTCATGGTCGATCCCTCGTTGTTGCAGTCGTTTGTGGATGTTAACGATTGCCGTTTACGTTAACGGTTCTCTAACGTCGACAAGACAGGCTATACCCGGAAGTGGCAGGCCTATGCCGTTAGCGGCGGCGGCGCGACCACAGTGAGCGATGGTTGTGATACGCGACAGTGCAAGCAATGTTGCCGATGGTGGCGTGGGGCCAGGGGCACCGTGCGATCTCGCCTTGTTCGGTCATTGGCCTTTCGATAATATCGCTGCGCCATTCAAGGTGGGGGCTAACCGTCATTTCTTGAAGAATCGCAACGGCTTTCGCGATATTCTTGCGGGAGATTCGCTGCACCGATCTGGAATCGGTGATTATTCGTCCTGAATTGCGGGGCTGAGAAAGTGTATTTACCGAAGACCGAGGGCATCCTGATCATCGCCGCAGTTTTACTCGGCGGATGTTCGGTCAGCTCCGATTCGATCTGGCCGTCGTTTTCGGGGCGCGACCCCAAACCGCCGCCACCGGAGACCGTGCAGATCCCGCCATCGCAGGCTGAACGGGCGGCCGTAGGCTCGCCAGCCGCGTCGGCCCCGCCAACCCTGCCGACCACGCCGTCGGCGGCCAGCCTGGAGCCGACCGGCACCTTCGTCGGCGAGAAGGTGACGTCGCTGCGCAGCGAGCTCGAGCGGCTGAAGGTGGCGCTCAATCGTCACAACGCCAACCTGCAGCAGATCCGCGTCGCGATCACCCAGAATGCCCAGCGCTACCACGGCACGGTGGCGGCGATCACCGCCCGCCTGCAACTGGGCACCACGCCGGGCAATCCGATCCTGGTCGGTCAGTGGAACGTGGCGCAGAGCGAGCTGGACCGCGTCAGCGGCGACATCGGCACCCTGAACACCCTGGCTAACAGCATCGCCGCCGACTCCTCGCTGGCCGCCTACGTGCTGGAGTCGGCGCGCGCGGCGTACAGCCTCACCGGCGCCATCGACGAGGACCATCGGCAACTGGCGCTGCTCGAGGATGACACCAACCGCACGGTGGTGCTCATCGACCGGCTGCTCAGTGAGGTCAACGAGGACGTCGCCCGGCAGACCGCCTATGTCGCCAACGAGCGGGGCAACCTGACCACGCTGTCGGCAGCGATCAAGAACGGCGAACTGCAGGGATCCAGTCTCCTTGCCCGCGCCTACAGCGCCAGTGCGCCGCCGATCAGCTTCTCGACGTCGTCGACGCCGCGCAGCGGCTTCACCTCGGGCGGCCGCAGCCCGCTGGTGGTCATTCGCTTCGATCGGCCCGACGTGCCGTACGAGCGGGCCCTGTACACGGCCCTGTCCAAGGCCCTGGAAGCGCGGCCCGGCGCCAACTTCGACCTCGTCGCAGTCGCCGCGGGCGGTGCGGGCTCGTCCGACATCGCCCTCAACCAGTCGCGGGTGAAGGGCTTTGCCAACGACGTCTTGAAGGCGCTTGTCGACATGGGACTACCGGCGAACCGGGTGTCGCTGGCGGCGACCACCAGCCCGTCGATCACCACCAACGAAGTTCATCTCTACGTGCGCTGAGCGCGGCCAGCGCCGCGAGCAGCACCGCAGAAGACGGCGGCGGCCCGATCGGGCCGCCGCTTTGCTTTGTCGCGGACAAAGAAAGGGGCGGGCTGGAAGCCCGCCCCTTGAATGGTGTGTCCCGGACCTGAGAGCGAAGGTCTAGTTGGCCCAGCTCACGCCACGCATGTCATTGACGAACATCGGCGAGTTGCGCCAGATGCCGTTCAGGCTCTTGTCCTTGACGGTGATCTTCGCCAGCTGGAACAGGTAGCCGTTGACGGCGTCTTCGGCCAGCTTGCGCTGGGCCATCTTCAGGTAGCGTGAGCGTTCGGCCATGTCGGAGGTGGTGTCGGCCTTGCTCATGATGTCCTGGAAGTCGGCGCTGTCGTACTGGAAGTAGTAGTCCGGGTTGGCGTAGATGCCGATGTCCATCGGCTCCACGTGGCTGACGATGCTCAGGTCGTAGGTCCGCTGCTTGTAGACCTGGTCGAGCCAGACCGGCCACTCCACGTTCTCGATGTTGATCTTGAAGCCCGCGTTCTCGAGTTGCTGGGCGACAATCTGCCCGCCGTTGCGCGCATAGCCCGTCGGCGGCAGCTTCAACGACAGCTCCAGGCCGTCCGGATAGCCGGCCTGGGCCAGCAGGTTGCGGGACTTCTCCGGGCTGAACGGATAGGTGCCCACCAGGTCGAGGTAGTCCGGGTTGTGCGGCGCGAAATGCGTGCCGATCGGCGTGCCGGCGCCGAACATCGCGCCATCGATGATCTCCTGGCGGTTCAGCGCGTGGGCGATGGCCTGACGCACCTCCAGCTTGCTCAGGGCCGGATGCTGGTTGTTGGTGGACAGGATGGTCTCGCCTTCGGTGGTGCCGTACATCACCTCGAGCCGGGGATGGTTCTTCAGCGGGCCCAGGCCTTCTTCCGCGCGCGAGAAGGGGATCAGGTCGAGGTCGCCGGCCATGATCGCCGCCAGTTGTGCCGTCTGATCATTGATGAAGCGGAACTTCAGCCGCTTGAGCGCCACCGACGCGGCGTCGCGGAATTCCTCGTTCTTCTCCATCACCACCGAGTCGCCCTTCACCCAGCGGACGAAGCGGAACGGACCCGTGCCGACCGGCTTGGTTTCGTTCGTCGCCGCCGCTTCGGGATTGACCACGACCGCCGTGCTCTCGCCCATGTTGAACAGGAACGTCGGCCGCGCCTCCTTCAGGGTGATGACCACGGTGTGCGCGTCCGGGGTAGCGATCGACGCCATGTTGGTGAAGTACTTCTTGCGCTTGTTCTTGCTGTCCTCGGCCGCGTTGCGCTCGAAGGTGAACTTCACGTCGGAGGAGTCGAAGTCCGTGCCGTCGTGGAACTTCACGCCTTCGTGCAGCTTGAAGGTGTAGGTCATGCCATCGTCTGAGATGGTCCAGCTCTTGGCCAGCATCGGGCTGACGGTGGCATCTTGGTTCACCCGGGTCAGGCCCTCGTAGATGTTGTAGAGGGTGATCTGGGCGATCGCCGCCGCCGCACCGGTCGTCGGGTCGAGGCCCGGCGGTTCCAGGGTCATGGCGATGTTGACGGAATCCTTGGCGGCCTGGGCGCTCAGCGGCACCGCCAGCAGCGCCGCCGCAGCGGTCAGTCTCCAACCTGTCTTCATCGGCTTTACTCCTCTCTCCCTGCGCTTGCGTTCTCGTTGTCAGCCCTGCCGCTGCCGGCATCGAGGCGGGAGCGATAGGACGGGATTTCCCCCAGCGGTTCGGCCTCGTAGACCCCGCGTGTGATCGCCCGGGCCACGCAGTCGGCGGCCAAAGCGCCGATGCGGGCCACCGTGAGCGCCGTCGGCGGCGTCGTTGCGGCTTCCCCAAGGGACAGCACGAAGATGCTGTCCCCGTCGAAGGGAGTATGCACCGGTCTGATCGCCCGGGCCATGCCGTCGTGTGCCATCACCGCCACCCGCTGCGCTTGGCCCTTGTCCAGGGCCACGTTCGTGGCCACCACGGCCAGTGTGGTGTTGCCGCCCAGGCGCGAATCCAGCGGAATGTCGGGGTCGGCTTCCGTCGCCCGGCCCACCGGAGCCAGACCGCCGAACTCGCCGTTCTGCTCCAGCGCCCAGGCCCAGAAGGCGTCGCTGCCGGGCATCGTCGTCGCGCCCACGGGATTGGCCACGGCCAGGGCGCCGACCATGACGCCGTCGGCGGTGCCGATCGAGGCGCTGCCCAGGCCGCCCTTCAGACGTCCGGCCCGGGCACCCATGCCGGCGCCGGCGTTGCCCAGGGCGAACTGCGCCCCGGCGGCGGCGCAGGCGCTGCGGGCCAGCTGTCGGTAGGGCGGGGCCGCGACCGGGTCCACCGTCCCGCCGGCGGCGAGATCAAAGATGATGGCACCGGGGACGATTGGCATGTGCCAGGGGCCGACGGCAAAGCCACGGCCCTGTTCGCCGAGCCAGCTCACCACCTCGTCGGCGGCCTGCAGGCCGAAGACCGAGCCGCCGGACAGGCAGATCGCGTCCACCCGGTCGACCGCGGTGCTCGGCTGCAGCAGATCCGTCTCGCGGGTGCCAGGACCGCCGCCGCGGACGTCGACCGTGGCCAGTGCCGGCCGGTCCGGCAGCACCACGGTGACACCGGTGCGTGCCGCCTCGTCGTGGGCGTTGCCCACGCGCAGACCGGCCACGTCGGTGATCAGGTTGCGTCGGCCCGGCTCTGCCATGCTGTCTCCCGCCGTGCAGAATGGGCTGCGACGGTATCGCCCGGCTTCGCGTCAGGTCAACGTCAGCGGCGTGCCCGGTGCCAAACCCAGCAGCGCCGCGGCATTGCCGCGGTTCACGGCGATCTCGACCAGGCCATTGGCGTTGACGTACCAGAACGGCTCGCCTTCCGCCCGGTCCGAGAAGGTCCGCGCTGACGCCAGCGTCCGCCCCGCCACGGCGAGGCCCGCCGTCGCCGCCACCTGGCTGCCGCGCAGGCCGGTCATGGCATTGCCATAGCCGTCGACGTAGATCACCGCCGGCAGGTCGTCCGGCCAGTCGCACTGTGCCGCCGTCGCCGGCGCCACGGCCTCACCGGGCGGCGCCTCGCCCCGGGCCAGCCGGGCTGCCACCGGGGCGAACAGGTCGCGGCCATGGAAAGACGCCGACAGCCGTTCCGGCCGCCAGGTGATTTCCCAGCAGGCGGTGGCATCGGCCCGGCGACGGACCAGTTCGAACAGGCCGTTTCCGGGCCCCACGTACCAGCACCCGTCGGCCTGCAGCGCCAGCGGCGGCCGGCTGCCGCCGACGCCCGGGTCGACCACGCAGACGAACACGTCGCCGGGATCGAACTCCGCGCTCAACGCCGGCAGCAGGTAGGCCGCGGCCTGGATGTCGAAAGTCGGGGCATCGGCCAGCAGGTCGACCACCGGCACCCCCGGTGCATGCCGGTGCAGCACCGCCTGCATCTGGCCGACATAGGGCCCCTCGCGGCCGAAATCCGTGAACAGCACGATCATCGCACGTTCACGACGGCTTGCCCGGCAGCGCGATGGCGAAGGTGGTGCCGGCGGCGTCGCTCTTGGCCAGGCTGAGGGCGCCGCCATGGCCTTCGACCAGTTCGCGGGCAATGGCCAGACCCAGACCGGTGCCGCCGGAACGGGCAGAACCGGTGAACGGCTCGAACAGGTGTTCACGGGCCTTCTCCGGCAGGCCCGGGCCGCTGTCGGCGACCTCGATGACGACCTGGCCGTCGCGTGCCGTGGCATCGAGGCAGATCCGGCCGCCGTCCGGCATCGCCTCGACGGCGTTGCGGCCCAGGTTGAGCAGGACCCCGGAACAGCTGCTCGCGGTCCGCGTTGACGGTAACGTCGCCGTTGACCTGATTGCTCCAGGTCAGGCGGTCGTCGTCCGGCAGGCCGAGTGCGGCGCCGACGTCGTCGATCAGCTCGCTCAAGGCAAAGTCCTGGCGGTGCGGTGGCTGCTCGTCGGCCCGGCCGTAGTTCAGGGTCAGCGTACACAGGTCGATGGCGCGGTCGATGCTCCGCATCAGCCGCGGCGCAACCCGCCGCACCCGGGGATCCTCCATGCTGCCCAGGCTGTCGGTGACCAGTTGCGCCGTCGCCAGCATGTTGCGGAGATCGTGGTGGATCTTGCTGACGGCGGCGCCCAGCGCCGCCAGGTGCGCGCGCTGGCGCAGCGCGGTGCGGACCTCGTCCTGCATGTGCCGCAGTTCCCGCTCGGCCGTGCCGATCTCGTCGCGGCGGCCGCTTTCGACGATGGCACTGCTCTCTGCCTCCGGGGCCTTGCGGAAGGCCACCATGCTGGCGGTGATGCGGCGCATCGGTCGCACCATCAGGACGTGCAGGGCGAGGTACACCAGGCCCGCCGTCAGCAGCGAGATGATGATGGACAGCTGCAGAATGTTGGTGGAGTAGCTCAGCATGGCGGCGTGCAGGTCGCGTTCGTCGAGGATGACGTCGAGATAGCCCTCGCTGTTGCGCGTGCCGCCGAGCACCCGGATCACCCGGTCGCCCTCGGCCAGGGTGGCGAAGGCGTCACGGATCAGCAGCGATGGCTGCATGGTGCGGATATCGTAGGTGGCGTCGACCTCTGGCGGCATGCTCTCCGACAGCATCAACGTGCGCCGGTCCTGGGTCTTGATGACGATGCTGCGGACCTGGGCGTTGGTCAGCAGCTCGTTCTCCAGTTCGGCGCTGACCATGTAGTCCGGCGTCGCTTTGAGCGCGAGCGAGGCCAGATGGGCGGCGTCGATCCGCTCCTGCAGGTAGGTCAGACGAAAGCGTGAGATCGACGGCACATAGATCAGCACTTCGCTGAGCATGACGAAGAAGATCGTCAGCACCAGCAGGCGCGCCGACAGCCCTTTAGCGAAACGCCGCAGATTGCGTCCCAGGTCGCCCATGGCAAGCAAGATAATACAGTTTGCCGGGGTCGGCTAAGTGGTTGCTTCGGGGGGATTTCCCGCCGCCTGCCGAGCGTGTTCGGGGCCTGTGGCGTTCGCGCAGCGGCTGGTCAGCCCAGCTTGGTCAGCAGGCGGACGAGCTTCTTGGTCCGTTCCGAAAACAGCTTGGGGACGAAGTAGCTGCTGGCGGCCCGCTTGTTGACCTCGCCCAGCGTCGGATAAGGGGCGACGATACCGGCGAGCTTGCCGATCTTCATCTTGTTGGCGATCGCCAGGATCCACGGCTGGATCAGTTCGCCGGCATGGGTGCCGACGATGGAGGCGCCGAGGATGCGGCCCTTGCCGTCGGTCACGACCTTGACGAAGCCGTCGACGTCGCGCTCGGCACGGGCGCGGTCGTTCTCGGTGAACGGCCAGCGCAGCACGTTGATGGCACCGGCGGCCTCGCGCGCCTGCGCCTCGGTCATGCCGACATGGGCCAGCTCCGGGTCCGTATAGGTGACCCAGGGAATGGCGCGGTCGTCGGTCCGCGCCGGCAGCCGGAACAGCGCGTTGCGGATGACGATACCGGCGTGATAGCCGGCGACATGGGTGAACTGCAGCCCGCCGGCGACGTCGCCGATGGCGTAGATGCGCCGGTTGCTGGTGCGCAGGCGGGCGTCGACCTCGATCCCGCGGTTGCCATAGGCGACCCCGGCGGCGTCCAGGTTCAGGTCGTCGACGTTGGCCCGGCGGCCCACCGCCAGCAACAGATCGCTGCCCTGGAAGCGCTGTTCGCCGGCCTCGTTCTCGGCCTTGACCACCGGGCCGTCGGGGCCGGCCTCGACGCCGGTGACCCGGGTGTTCTCGTGGATCTCGATGCCCTCGCCGCGCAGCCGCTTGAGCACGATCGCCGCCAGTTCGGGATCGTCCTTGGGCATGGCACGGGCCATCTCCAGCACCGTCACCCGGGCTCCCAGGCGGGCATGCGCCTGCGCCATTTCCAGGCCGATCGGGCCACCACCGACGACCAGCAGGTGGGGGATCGGCCGGTTCAGGTCGAAGATGCTCTCGTTGGTCAGGTAGGGCACATGGTCCAGGCCCGGGATCGGCGGCACCAGTGGCGACGATCCGGTGGCGATGACGAAGCGGCGAGCGCCGATCACCAGGTCGCCGGCCTGTAGTTCGCGTGCGTTGAGGAAGCGCGCCGCCGCCTGGACCACCCGCACGCCCAGGCCCTCGAAACGTTCGACCGAGTCGTGCGGGGCGATGCCGGCGATCACGCCATGCACATGGTCGTGGACCTGCTGCATGTCGACCTGCGCCGGGCCGGCCTGGATGCCGAAGCGGCCGCTGGTGTCGATCGCATGACGGGCACGGCCGGCCGCCAGCAGCGCCTTGGACGGCACGCAGCCATAGTTCAGGCAGTCGCCGCCCATGCGGCCCTTCTCCACCAGGGCCACGGTGACGCCGAGCTGGCTGGCGCCGGCGGCCACGGAAAGGCCGGCGGAACCGCCGCCGATGACGCAGATGTCGACGTTCAAGCGTTCAGGCATGGCTTAGCGGCGCGCGGGTCCTAGGGCTTCTCGGGCTCCTGCGGGGCCGGGGCCGGCCGCGCGAAAAAGCGACGGTAGACTACCGGGACAAGCGCCAGCGCCGCCAGACCCAGCAACGCGGCCAGGATGTCCGGGGTGAGAATGCCGCTCAGCGACAGTTCCTGGTCGCTCTCCAGCAGGCTGCCCAGGCCGGTCCCGACCTGGGCGAAGACGAAACTGGCCGGGATGATGCCGATTATGGTCGCGGCGAGATAGGTGCGCAGCGGCACGCCGAGAAACGCCGGTGCCAGGTTGACCAGGAAGAACGGGAACAGGGGCACCAGCCGGAGCACCAGCAGGTAGTTGAACGCGTCGCGACGGAAGCCCTCTTCCAGCCGCTTCAGCCGGGGACCGGCGCGCGCCCGGAGGGTTTCGCCGATGGAGCTGCGGGCGGCCAGGAACAGCAGCGTGGCGCCGGTCGTGGCGCCGACGACGATGGCCCCCGTGCCCAGAAAACGGCCGAACAGGAAGCCGCCGACGATGCTCATCAGCAGGCCGCCCGGCAACGACAGGGCCGTCATCGCGGCATAGGCCGCGACGTAGCCGGTCAGCATCAGCAGTAGATGCGTTTCCACCCAACCGGTCAGCGTGGTGTGATGCGCCTTCAGCGCCTCATAGCTGACGTAGTCGCTGACCCCGGTGGTGAAAAACAGAACCGCCAAGATCGCCATCAACGCCAGTGGCCAAAGCTGACGCCAGCGAAAGCCACCGCGTCGCCCGGCGAGCCCGCCGGCCGCATCGTTCGACCGCTGTGGCGGCTCTTTGCCCGCTTTCAAACCACTCGTCCTGCCGACATCGCCTGCCGCTGCGCTGCTGTGCATTACCGTTTCCATTATCCCCTGCCAGGGGTCCGCTTCCAAACGTCGCGATCGCGGACGGCGACCTGCGCAACGGACCAGGAATCAGGTAGCCACCACAGCCGGTGAAGTCAGGGCGCGTCACCGAAACGTGATGCAGTGCCGTGCTGCGCCGCCATGTGGTGGATGGCCGGCGTTGACTCCGCAAGGGTGAAGCCATATACAGCGGCTCTTGCCGGACCTCGCCCCATCGGGGCGGATACTCACGGAGAACAACGGTGAAACGCACCTACCAACCGAGCAGGCTGGTACGCAAGCGGCGGCACGGGTTCCGCAAGCGGATGTCCACCGTGGGCGGCCGCCGGATACTGGCGCAGCGTCGCGCCAAGGGCCGCAAGCGGCTGTCCGCGTGAGGACATGCCGGTTGCCGTCGGGCGACTGAAGCGCCGATCGGACTTCCTGCGGTTATCGAGGACACGGCAGCGCTACGCGGCGCCGGGACTGGTTTTGCAGGTCGGCCGGCGGCCGGACCATGCCGGGCAGGAAGCGGAGGCGGCTGTGCGGGTCGGATTCACCGTCAGCAAGAAAATTGGCAACGCCGTTGCGCGCAATCGCGCCCGGCGGCGCCTGAAAGCCGTTGCTCAAGCGGTGCTGCCGGGTTGCGCCCGGGCGGACCGCGACTACGTATTGATCGGCCGCAAGGCGACGCTGACGCGCCCGTATGCGGAGCTGCGAGCCGACCTTGAAACTGCGCTGAAACGAGCCGGTGCCTGCGCCGGGGAGGGGCAATGAGCCCGCTGGCCGCGCTGATGACATTGCTGATCCGGCTCTACCGCTGGTTCCTGTCGCCGTTGTTCGTCGGCTCCTGCCGCTATGGCCCAAGCTGTTCGGAATACGCCCTGGAGGCCGTGTCGCGGCACGGTGGCCTGCGCGGCGGCTGGCTCGCGGCAAAGCGGCTTGCCCGGTGCCACCCGTGGGGCGGTGCAGGCTACGACCCGGTGCCGCCAGGACCCGGGGTCGTCGGGAGAGGACGATGACCGACCAGCGCAACCTCGTCATTGCCATCGCTGTCTCCCTGGCGATCCTGTTGGGCTTCCAGTTCCTCTACGAGATGCCGCGTCAGGAAGCACGGCAGCGTCAGGCGGCGGAACAGGCCGAGGCCGCGCGAGAGGCGGCAAGGGAAGCGGCTGAGAGCGGGCTCGCCCAGGCGCCCAGCGTACCCGGTGGCGTCGCGCCGCCGCGTGCGGTTGTCCCGGCCAATCCGGAAGCGAAACGCAATGCCGCGCTGGAAGGCAGTCAGCGCGTGCCGATCGATGGCGCGCGGGTGTCCGGTTCGATCTCGCTTGCCGGTGGGCGCATCGATGATCTGCTGCTGAAGGACTACAACGTCACCATTGAGGCGGACAGCCCGCCGGTGACGTTGTTCTCGCCGCCCGGAGCGCCATCGCCCTACTACGCCAATTTCGGCTGGGTCGGCGGCGAGGGCGTGGTGGTACCGGATGGCTCGACGGTGTGGCAGACCAATGGCAGCGTGCTGACCTCGACGCAGCCGCTGCTGCTGACCTGGGACAATGGCGCAGGCCTGCGCTTCGAGCGGCGGATCGAGCTCGACGACGACTACATGATGACCGTCACCCAGCGGGTCGTGAACAACGGTGATCAACCCGCCGCGCTCTATCCCTACGGGCTCATCTCGCGGACCGGGACGCCGCAGACCCTCGGCTTCTACATCCTGCATGAAGGGCCGCTTGGGGTGTTCAACGACACCCTCAAGGAGGTCGACTACGACGACCTGCAGGACGACGGGCCGGAAACGATCAGCAGCACCGGCGGCTGGATCGGCATCACCGACAAGTACTGGCTGGCGGCACTGGTGCCGGACCAGAAGCAGTCCTACACCGGTACCTTCAAGCACGGCCGCAGCGGCAACACCGACCGCTACCAGACCGACTTCATCAACCAGACGCCGGTGACGGTGCCTGCCGGTGCCAGTGCTGAGGTCACCAGCCGGCTGTTCGCCGGGGCCAAGGAAGTCCATCTGCTCGATCGCTACGAAGCGCAGTACGGCATCACCCGCTTCGACCTGGCGGTCGACTTCGGCTGGTTCTACTTCCTGACCAAGCCGCTGTTCTTCGTGCTCGACTACTTCTTCCGCCTGCTGGGCAACTTCGGCCTGGCGATCCTGCTGCTCACGGTGCTGATCAAGCTGGTGTTCTTCCCGCTCGCCAACAAGTCCTACAAGGCGATGAGCAAGATGAAGGCGCTGCAGCCGGAAATGATGCGGTTGCGCGAGAAGCACGGCAACGACCGGCAGAAGATGAACCAGTCGATGATGGAGCTGTACAAGCGCGAGAAGGTCAATCCGGCCTCCGGCTGTCTGCCCATCGTCATCCAGATCCCGGTGTTCTTCGCCCTCTACAAGGTCATGTTCGTGACCATCGAGATGCGCCATCAGCCGTTCTTTGGCTGGATTCAGGACCTCTCGGCGCCCGATCCGACGACGATCTTCAACTTCTTCGGGTTGTTCCCCTGGGAGGTGCCGGCATTCCTGATGATCGGCATCTGGCCGCTGCTGATGGGTGGCAGCATGTACCTGCAGCAACTGTTGAACCCGCAGCCGGCAGACCCGATCCAGGCCAAGATCTTCCTCTTCATGCCGGTGTTCTTCACCTTCCTGCTGGCGACCTTCCCGGCCGGTCTGGTGATCTACTGGACCTGGAACAACGTGCTGTCGATCGCCCAGCAGTGGCTGATCATGAAGCGGATGGGCGTGCCGATCGGCCCGAAGGCCAATGCCAAGGCCAGCGCCAAGGCCAAGGCAGGGTCATGACCGCGCCGGCGGCGACGCCGGATGAAGATGGCGAACGGCTCGAGCGCGGCCGCTGGCTGTTCGCCCAGGCCTGCGACTTCGTCAGCGGCGCCCGCGCCGAGGCGCACCTGCCGGTGTCCGATCTGCCGGAAGTCGCCTTTGCCGGCCGTTCCAACGTCGGTAAGTCGAGCCTGATCAACGCCCTGACCGGCCGCAAGACCCTGGCCCGAACCTCCAACACGCCAGGCCGGACGCGAGAGATCAACTTCTTCCGCCTGGCCGACCGGCTGATGCTGGTCGATCTGCCGGGGTTCGGCTACGCGCGCGCCTCGAAGGGCGAGATCAAGCGCTGGACGCACCTGGTGCAGGACTACCTGCGCGGCCGCCGCAACCTGCGTCGGGTCTGCCTGCTTATGGACAGCCGGCACGGCATCAAGGACGCGGACAAGCCGGTGATGGCACTGCTGGACGAAGCCGGGGTCAACTTCCAGGTGGTGCTGACCAAGGCGGACAAGCCCAAGTCGCCCGAGCTGGCGCGGGTGCGCGACCGCGTCGCCGCGCAGCTGACCGGCCATGCCGCGGCGCATCCCGAGATCATCGTCACCAGTGCCGCCAAGGGTGTCGGCATCGCCGAGCTCCGGGCCGAGATCGCAACGCTGGCCGAGCGTTGGGAAAGTGAGCTATAAGCCCGCGCCATGACCGGCGACGACCACAAGCAGTTCCTCGATACCGCGCGGACCCTGTCCGAGGCGCTGCCGTACATGCGGCGCTTCGCCGATGCCACCTTCGTCATCAAGTACGGTGGCCACGCCATGGGCGACGACGAACTGGCGCGCAGCTTCGCCCGCGACATCGTGCTGATGAAGCAGGTCGGCATCAATCCCGTGGTCGTGCACGGCGGCGGCCCGCAGATCGGCGCCATGCTGGAACGCCTGAAGATCCAGAGCTCGTTCATCGACGGGCTGCGGGTCACCGACAAGGCCACCGTCGAGATCGTCGAGATGGTGCTGTCGGGCTCCATCAACAAGCAGGTGGTCACGGCGATCAACGGCGCCGGCGGTACCGCCATCGGCCTGTCCGGCAAGGACGGCCGGCTGATCGAGGCGCGCAAGCTCAAGCGTCGCAGCCGTGATCCGGATTCCAACATCGAAAAGCTGCTCGATCTCGGCTTCGTCGGCGAGCCGGCACGGATCAACCCGGGTCTGCTGCACCGACTGCAAAGTGCCGACGTGATCCCGGTGATCGCCCCGATCGGCGTCGACCGGAACGGCGCGACGTTCAACATCAATGCCGACACCGCAGCCGGCGCCATCGCCGCCGCGCTCAATGCCGGCAAGCTGATCATGCTGACCGACGTGCCCGGCGTGCTCGACGGCGCCGGCGACCTGGTCTCGGAGATGACCGCGACGCAGGCCAGCGCGATGATCGCCGACGGCACCATTCACGGCGGCATGATTCCCAAGATCGAGACCTGCCTGACGGCCGTCGGTGACGGCGTCGGCCGCGCCCATATCCTCGACGGCCGCATCCCCCACGTCCTGCTGCTGGAGACCTTCACCGAGGCGGGCGTCGGCACGGTGATCGATCCGGCCTAGGGCCGCCAGCTCACCTCAGAGACGGGCCGGAAACGACCCGTGCCAAAGCTTGAGAGGGGAACTTTTGGCAAGCGTGGACGCCGGCTTCCGCCAGCGTTTCGGGCCGAATTAGGGAAGTCCCGGCGAAAGTGTTGTGTCCCGGGTGATTGTTCAGACGCTCGATTGGCGCGTTGTATCCAAGGCACCTGAGTCTGGTTCGATTGTAGGCATCGACGAAGCTGCGGATGAACTGATTTCGTTCGTG
>Ga0209458_1000195_pt1 | contig 28788 bp, 32 predicted proteins | sample WorMetLIZAISLAND_FD_187411 | JGI IMG/M metagenome (GOLD analysis project Ga0209458, IMG submission 187411) | Marine gutless worms symbiont microbial communities from Max Planck institute for Marine Microbiology, Germany - Inanidrilus manae... ...
TCATCCAAACCGCGAAGGAAAACACTGCTCACCGGGGTTAGCAAGGAGACACAGCTAGCCGTGGCTAGTCAGGTATATAGGTCCCCAAATTTGTGGCTCGCCATGGAGGGCGACCAACGGAGAAACGCCAGAGTTATGCCTCAAGTTAAGCCTATAACTTATCATTCCGTTCTTTTTTCAGCCAGAGCAGCACAGCCGCGCCGGGGGCCAGGTCGCCGGGCAGTACCGAGCAATCCAAGGGTTGGAGGACCAGATATAGCCTAGGATCCGATTGGTTCGGAGCCGAATGGCAGAGAGTCCGCCCTTGGTCGGATTCTTCCCAATTCTGATACAGTCGTTTGAGTACGGTGGATTTGCCGGTACCTCTACCGCCCAGGATGGCAAAGACATTGGAAAGCTCCGGTTGCCGATGAGGGTCCTGGATAGCTGTCTGTCTGCGAGCGAAGACGCATAACTTATCCTTCAGATCCTTTAATGCCTGCTTCTGGGTCTGGTCCAGTACCAACTGTGCTGCGCTCATGTCCGGTCCTCCGGAAACTCCCGAAGTACATTCCGTGCCAGGTGGGCATGGAACTCGGAGGCGATCCCCCAGCGACTGTCGGGACCAGTCTTGACCCAGCCGGCGATGAAAAGGGCGCGCTCCGTACTCGGGGGTGGAAAACGGGCCGGCCCCAGGGATTGACCTAACACATAGGCTCGCATTGGTCTTGCCATCTCCGATTCCTTTTCGAGCAGTTGGTCCAGGTCCTTTTGCCAGAATTCTGCATTGTCCGGAGGGGAGAGCCGCAGCTCCCGTGCCTGTTTCTCTACGTGGTGCTTATTCAAGGCACTAGACTTAGGCTCCAATCGTTGGAGACCTCTCAGCAGCCGCTGAACCAGCTGGGGTTGGCCGCCGGTATGGGCGAGAAAACAGTCCAACGCCTCATCGTTCAGGGACAGCGGTTCCCAGGCTCGTGGCCCTTCCCAACCGGTGAGACCTTCTGGGGACCACTCCGCCAGCTTCCTGATCTCCTCTTTAGTAAACCAAGGCAGCCGATACTGGACGGTCAGCGTCCGCAGGCTCGACCGGTCCGGTCGATCCAGGTAGATAGCCTCCGAGGTATCGGCCAGGATGAGACGGAACTGTGGGCAGCAGCGGTCCTTTTGCTCCATCACCATCCGTAAGGCCGTAGCCACCTCCAGGGCCGACTGGCCCCCCAAGGCGGATAGGTCTCGGATAATCAGGGTGAAGGGCTCCTTCAGGTCCTTGACCCAACCCATCAGGGTCTGTGCCCGTTCTATGGTTCCCTCCAGGGTGCCCAAACGGTGAATGGCCTCCTCCGCGGATTTCTTCTGCTCCTCCGGCAGCTCTGCCGTACCCGATTTGGGCCATCGAAAGAAGGCGGGGGCCCACTCAGTACACTGAACCAGTACCCAACACCCATCGACCAAGACATCGGTCAACTAACGCAAAAAATCTCCTATACCGCCGCTACGCTCGCCGAGGATCAGGATGTTGCGCTGGTCTTGGACCTCTTCCAGCGTGAGTAGCCGCTCTTTGCCGGGTAAGGCCCATGCTACTTCCTCGTCGCCCAGCTGTATGACCCGATAGCCTCCCGCCCAACGGATATGCGGTCGGAACTCCGGCGCCCCCCCGGACTCGATCTCGAATGCATAGTTTTCCACGCGTTACTCCCGGTTTTGTTGTATGGACCAGCCGAAGCGAATCCCCCAGTCCAGGATCTTGTTGTCCAGGGTCGGATCTTCCGCTCCGAACCGCCGGTGCAGCTCGATGACATAGATGTGGAGTAGAAACGCGAAGCGGTCATGCTGGTCCGGGTCCGGCTCCAGGACCAGGGTCAGCAACCGCAATGCCTGTTCCAGACCCAGCCCGGCGAACCAGTTACGAAAGGCGGTCCGCTCTCGACCCAACAGGATCTGATTCGTGGTCTCTTCTACGATCTCCCGCGCCTCAGCCACGGTAAAGCCCAGCTCCAGGGCCCGGCGTTCCCGCAACCGGGGGTCCTGGATCGGGGCCTTGGGTCCGCCGAGCAAATAACGGTCGCGTACCAGGGCGTACAGCACCAGCTCGAAGCCTCGGCGTTCCATCCGGACCGTACCCCGGTAGCCGAGGGAGCCATAGTCGATGGAATCCATGTACTGCCAGACCACATCGCCTTCCCGCTCCAGCACATGCTCCACGTCATCCCAGGTCAGGGTATCCCGTCGCGCGCGCTCCAGGCGCTCTACCAGTAGCTGGCGGTAACGTTGCAGCACCCAGGGTATTCGGTAGCTCCGGTCCAACAGTCGCTCATAGGCGGCCCGCTTCTGCTCCTCGCTCTCCCAGCGCAGCCCCAGCTCGCTCGTCTCCAACAGATCCAGGCGCTCGGCCGCGGGAGGGGACAGGGCCATAGAGGGCCATCGCCTTGCCGCCAAAGTGGGTCCCCTCGGTGAAGTGGAAGAAGGGCGAATCCGGGGCGCCCAGGGTGCCCAACCGGCCGATCACCACATAGCCGACCATCACGAAACGGGCCAGACCCTCATCGCTGAGCCCCCGCAATATCTCGATGAAACTTCGGTCATTCTCCACCAGGGCGTCGATCTCGTTGAGCAGCAGGACCAGCATGCGGCCCTGGCTCCCGAACGTTCGGGCTTGGACCCGCAGATATTCGCGGGGCTGTCTGAGAAGGTTCCTGGGTCCCGGCACGAGCCCCTGCCTTCCAAACTCGATAGCCAGGGCCTGGAGAAAGTCCTAGCTGGTCTTGACGCCCTGCAGATCGAGGAAGACGGGCTCCAAATCGGGTTCTTCCCGTGCCCAGGCATAGATCTGATTGAGCAGGCTGGTCTTACCGATACGACGCCCCCCACCACCAGGATGTTGGCCCGGCGGAGGCGGGACCGGATATAGTCCAGCTCGGTGTCACGGCCCTGAAACAGAGAACTCCCAGGGGGCAGGGACCGCTGGTCTGGAAGGGCGAGAAGCTGCTCAGCCGCAGCTGGGTCCGGGCCTTGCGTTGAATGCCGCTGACTGTGCAGAACGCCGACAAGGGCAGAACCGCCACCCGGGTGGGGTCGATGGGCAACCCCTCCGCACCAGGCCCCAGGAGTAATATCCGAGGCATATGGCCTGGCGTCGAATCCTTCTCTTCTTTTCTACAGGCCATGATCCGGTCCAGGGCATTCCCCAGCAGCGTTCTGGGGTCGGGGTCGTCGGCCTTGAGCCAGAACAGATAGCTGTGGGGATAGGACGAGAGGGACCGACGGACGGCGAACCCCGGCAGATCCAGCTCAGCCAAAGGGGCGTTACAATCTCTGGGACCGATCCGCTGGACTATCTCGGGCGCATAGAGGTTCCCCAGGACAGCGGCGAGCTCCTGCTCCCGCCGCTTCTGGGGCGGTGTCCCCCACAGCCGGGCCAGGCGGCGCAGGCACTGTCTGTCCCGTTTGGAGGCCGCCGGCATCAGCCGTTCCAGATGGTCCTCGGGGATCTGGGCGACCTCCAGGGGGGCAATGGCCTCGGCAGGGGAATACCCCTCGCCCAAGAGTCTAGTAAAAATTCCCCTGTCCCTCTCTTCCGGGGGCAGGTCGCCATACTGGTTATACAGTGCCCGGATCGTCTCCCGGTACGGAGATGCGGTGCGGAAGATACCCCCGTGCCAGATACCGATACCCCGACTAGCCAGTCGCCGGAAGCTCGCCTCCCGATCCTCCGGACGACGATATTGAGCCACCGCCAGGAGCCGGCTACGCCGCGCCTCTGGGGTACCCTGGATGCCGAAGCCCTGGATCCGGACATGGGCCGGCGGACGCTGGTCCGATCGCAACCGGTCCAAATCTTCGGCGGTGAATGCCTCGTGCCGGGAACGCAATCGCTTCAGGGTACCCTTGCGGGTGCTGGAGTCATAGTCACCAGCCGCGACCTGACCGGGGACGACCTCCCCGAACTTGAGAGTCGTCTCCGTCTCGGCCCCCAAGAGGGTATTGATGAGATCGAAGGCCGAGAGGGCCCGAAGCTCGGATCGAAGCGTCTCCTGGACCGATTTCGAGGCCAGATAGGATTCCAGGTCCCTTTCTTCCGGAGACTTCTTCAAGTGGCGCAGCCAACCCAGCACCAGACGCAAATCTCTCCCTAAGCGCTCGATACAACGGATCGCCTCCGACTCCCCGAGCCCGGCTTCCCTCATGACCAACGCCCGCAGTTCCTCGGAACTTTCCAGCAAGTAGTGGGCTGGGTATTCCAGGATGGGGTCCAGACCCAAGAGGCGCAGACGGCAGGCATGGGCCGAGGAGACCAGTACCAGCCAGGGCGGGGCCTCACGCCGCCGCGCCCGCTCCCGCAGCTTGGACCACCAGGCCTCCAGGAGATGTGGCGCCTCCCCATCCAGGAGCTGCTGAACGAACTCATCCACAGGGGCGATCAGCAGCGGGGCCTGATGCGAGGCCCTCGGCACCCGCTCCAGGGTGTCGGCGATGGCCGATTCGATCAAGGGCAAATCGAGACGACGCTCGCCATAGCGCCGGCCCTCGCCCGTGTCGCGGGTGACCTGATCCAGATCCGAGCGTCGACCGGGGAACTGGCTGTCCCATGCCGCCAACAAGGCATCACGGCCCAGGTCTTTGTCGAAGACTGCCAAAGTGACCGGCTCCTTGGCCGCGAAGAGCGTCTGCCGATACCCTTCATAAGCCCGGGGTAAGGCGTCGGGCAAGGTCAAGGTCCCCGATTCGCGGGATACCGGCTCCGGCACGGGAAAGGACCAGTCCTCCTGCAATCGATAGCCCGTACCGTCCCGGACGGTGACCGCTATCCGTACCGAATCCTGACCGGGCCTTAGATAGCCCGAGAGATCCAGATCCTTGGCCGGAAAACGACCCGGATAGGTGAGGACACCCAGGCGCTTCTCCAGGCGACCGGGGGGCAACAGACCGGACGGGTCACCAGCATTGAGCAGGATGGTGACATCATCCAGATGCCGCGATCCCTCACCTGTCATGCGTAGCCGCAGGTCCAGGTGATTGTTGTTGTCCCGATGCTGGTCCAATAAAGAAAGCCGTGGGCGTACCTGACGGAGTACATGGATTTGCTCTTGATTCAAGAATAGGTGGGCAGTTTTCCGTGTTCGACTCAGCAGACCATCAACATAGGGCCACCAGGAATGAGTACGGGCCCGGGGTCGTACCTCCCTTGTGGGCTTATCGAGCTGTCGGCGGGCACGCTCGATGGCCTTGGTCCGTTCCTCCAGAGGTTCATGGTCCGGGGCCAGCGGTTGCCTCGGCAGCATGGATCGCAATCCCTCCACGAGCTCTGTCATGATCGGCGCTTCGGCCAAGGTGAAATCATAACCCGCAGCGACCGCTCTTTCCAAGGCCACCAATCCGTCCCGGCGGCAGGAAGACCAGTCCCCACCGGCGCAGCGAGCCCCAACCTGTTGCAGGGCTATCAAGGCACACAGGAGCTGCTGCCAATCGGTCGGCTCCGGGAGGGCACAGAGACGTCCCAGCAGTCGTTCCAGGACCTCCCCGACATCCGCCGCTGAAGAGCTGGTTTTGAGATTCTCCAGGAAACTGGCAAATGCCTCGCAGTCCAGGGCCGGTTCGGACTGGTAAGGAAAGGCCAGGAAGGCGTATCGGGCGAGCAGGGGCGGAAACCAGAACAGGGCGGAGACCAGCCGCGGAAAGAAGGTCTGCTGGGAAAGGCTGGCGCTATGGATTTCTTGCTGGATTGCCTGGGTCAGCAGCCGCGTGAAGGAGAGCCGAACTAAGGAAAGATTGAAATAGTCCTCTCCCGGCGGCTTGTCGATCAGCTCGGCAACCTCGGGTTCTTCTTCTGCCCAACGCCGCAGACAGGCGGCCATGGCCACCTCGGCCCCTCGCGACGACTCGGATCCGTCCCCTTTCTGCCAGATCCGTCGGCCCAGATCCGCCCGGATGAGCCGATCCCACTCATCCAGTTCGTCGGGCAGATAGGCCATCAGATTGATTAGATCCCGGAAGGACAGCGCCTTGAGGATCGCCTCGGCCTGATCCGGCAGACCGTCGTATTCTTGGGCCAGGTAACGCAGCAGCCGGGCCCGGGTCTCACGGTCCTGGAAGCGTCGAAATAGTCCCGGAATGTCCCCACCACCCCGTAGGAGTCGGAAAAAGGCCTCGACCCGGGGGCCGTTCCCTGTGTCCCAGATCCCCGGATGGGTCTCCGGGGGAACAGACGCCAGGGTCTCGGTGCCTACTCGTACCTCCGCGAGCGCCTGCTGCCGCTCTTCCAATTCCAACCGGTGGTACAGGGCTACCAGCCCGAGGCGCATTCCCACTGCCAGCTTGTCACCGTCCAGGATCGCTAGCTGACATATGGCTTGGGGCAACTGGTTCCTCCAAAAGCGCCGGCCGTCCGCGGCGCGCAACAGAGCAAGGGCGCCGCTCTCCGCGCCCACCAGGAAATGGTGGACTCCTTCGTTTCGGGTGCGGGCAATCCTCCGTACCGCGCCGCTAGCACGGCAGGTTCCACGAATCGCTCCGCCTCCATCCAGATCCATGCACCACAAGAGGCCATCCCATTCGCCCAAGAGGGCCAACGCCCCATCCTCACCGAAACAGACTGCCGAAGCACCGCTCTCCAGGACCCGTAACGGGCGTTGTTCTTGGATCTTTCCCGCTTCATCCAGCCGAACGAGGTAGACAGGGACGGCCTGGGCGGAGCGAGCAGGAGCCGATAGCCGACCGCGGGGTCCGGTCTGAGATCCAAGGCGCTGACCCGCGGCACGTCCAGGGCCTGAGGCTGCTCAAAACGGAGCCGGTCCTCCTCCAACCACCCAACGAGCAGACTGGCGCGGCGCCCCCGACTGGACACGGCCACCAACAGATTCCCCCCTTCCCTGTGGTCACAGCTAGCCAATATCCAGGACTGGCCAGCATAGGTGTCAGGCGAGCTGGTGATGTACTGAAGGGTATCGGGGTCATCAGGTGCCAACACATGAAACCGCCCGCTATCGTCGACCAACAGCACCCGATCGGCCTCCCGATCCCGGATGCGGGCCACGGCCTGTACCCGGTCGGCTAGCGCGGCATTCGTGGCCTGTCGAGACCCTGGCGTCGCGGTAGCGAATCCTCCCTGGCGGGAAATCTCGGCCCAAGGCATGTCGGGGGATCTGGGAGTGACCGCGCCATCCGCATCGACGGCACAGAGCGTCAATCTTTTATGAGTGACGGCCAACAGCCGCCGCTCGCCCGATGACTCGAGACTCATCAACCCTACCAAGGCTCGTCTTCGAGGGATCTCTTTCTCTTGTCGAAACTGGATCCAATCCGAGATCAGATAGGCGTTGGCCCAGCGCTCCAGCTCAAAGGAGACCTGATCGATGTGCTCCTGGAGAGAAAGCACGGACGCTGGCTTGTCCCCGAGCCGACCCAATGTGCATTCGGCGCGTTCCTTCAGTTCCTTCACGGCAGGATCGCCTGTGACCTTATACGACCAGTTGGACGTGCGGACGGTTTGGTCCACCCGCTCCCGGTCCGGGACGGGTAGCCAGTCTCGGTAGAACCGGGGTATCGGTATCAGGGCAGACAGGAAATCCCCTTGCGGCAGGGGGCGGCGTGGTGACTTACCTGCAGCAAAGGATTCGATCTCCTGTAGCAGGCGTTCCAAGGCCAGTCGTACAGGTCGGCGCCCTCGGGCATCGGTACGGAACAATTCGCTCAGCTCCGCCAGCCAGACGTCATTTTGCGCCGGTTCCGCGCTGACGGATCTGGTCAATACGGCTTCGACGGCGCCCCACAGGCTTACCGATCGCCGGTCCTGGTTTGCCTCCTGGATGTATTTTCGGGCCGCCTCGATCCGCTCATCCGGTCCGGTCAGACCCAGCCGGTCCCAGCAACGACCCCAAACCTCCCGGACGGCGTTTTGTCCCACATGACGCAACCGTTGCAGCCGACCGTCTCGATACGCCACCAACAGATCGGGCCAATGATCCCTCTTGGACCAGGGGCAGGAAGGCGAGTGCCTGGGGAAAGTCCCTTTGGGTCTGGTGCCAGGGGACCTGGGTCTTGCCTCCTTGTTCCTCGAAGGCGACTAGCCGACGGTCCTCACAGCCCGCCAGGCCGCGGATGCCTCCCGCCGGGTCTTCTACCAGGGCCAATGCCCTGGCCCGCTCCGCCAAGGTCAAAGGGATGGCCTGTTCATGGATGAGGCCTAGCTCATCTCCGCAGGCATAGCAGAGACCGCTCCTTGCCCAGGCCATGGTGTCTATATTCCCTACATCCCCACAAAGCTTCTCGCCGGGAAAACCGGCAAAGGGGTCGATGCCGGGGGTAAAGGAGAGGGAATAGCTACGCAGCCACTCGGGAAGCCGATCCGCCGCCTGGGCCTGCCAGACTCGTTGGTCTTTCAGCTCCTGATCGTCCCGGGCCGGCCTTAGCCACGGCTTGCCCTGATTGTTCAGCCGGACCATTCCATGGTAGACAAGGCTCCGGGAGCCCTCTCCCCCAGCGTCGTCCCTATGGTGCCGTCGGACCATGACCCAGAGGTCGAGATGGTCCCCGAGCCAACGGTGGCCACCGGTCACCGCCAGGGACAATATCTCGTCCCAGAGGGGATCGAACCCGGCAAGCTGTTGCTCGGAATAGGTATTCAGCCGGTCGCAACGACCGACGATGACATGCCCGTCGGTGGTCGCCAGGGCGAACAGATGTGTCCTATCCCTGTCCCTGGCCTCGAAGACAGTCAGCCGCGCCGGTGAGGTGGGGAAGTCGAGTTCCTGAAAATCTCGATCGTCGACCACAACCAGGTGGTCGTCGAGATGGTTGACCAGGGTCTCGAGGGGCCTTCCAGGATAGATCCAGTGATGAGCTGGTCCGGAATGCCTCCCAGTCTGCCCAACGGAGATCTCGATCCGAATTCAATTGCCGGTCCTCGCATCCCAAGAAGATATAGGTATCCTCAAATGCGAGGGATTTTATGACAAAATAATTACTCTCGTCGAGACTCGAAGTACTTCAGGGCGGAAATACGGAGGCGGCAATGGTAAAGCTTTTGGTTGGGTCATGTTTCCGTTAGATATTGATTATTGAGGGATTCGTACCGATCACCAAATCGGCGAATGGTTTCATCAATAGCATTTGTGCCGTCATTTTTCACCGAAAGCCTTTCCAGAACCACGTACTGAAGTTTTTTAGTGGAATCGGAGTCGATGGCGTAGCCGGTCATTCCTGTCGGGCCTTCTCCTTTGCTTTTTCGGTCAAATTGTAACCGTCCCAGGGCCTCTACCCGGTTCTCTTTCCAAGGTACGTTATTGGAGTAGAAGATAAACATTTCTCCACGCACCGGATCGATTTGAACGGATTCCGTGATCCAATTTGCATCCGGTATTTTATCCGGGCGGCAAGATGTGCCTCGAATGCTGGTCTTCGATAAGGTTTGCTCTACCTTTTCCACTACATACAAGGGCTTGCCCGATCTGGTCAAAATGATCCCACCCCATACGCCTGTACATAGTTTGGTCCTAGCGTTACCTTCATCGACCAATCCCAATTGTATAGTGACCAGTGTACCAATCTGGCGGTGAGGTTATAGACGCCAACAGATCCCAATGCCGCTATCAATAAGCCGATAAAATATCCTGGTGGCTGCACGGTCGAGATGAAGTGGCTCGAAGCATTCACGCCGATAAACATGAGCGATACGGTAATAATCAACCACTATGGACTGAAAGTCCATAGTCTGGAGGACTAAAGTCCTCATCCGTGGACAGCCACGGACTGAAAGTGAAGGGACTTAAACTCCATAGTTTCAACTATGATGCGCTTCGCGCACTAAAGTTATTGAAGCAATGAATGAAATCGTTCGATAGGGGTCATTGTATTTCCATCTCCACTACCGGCGCCACCCTACCTGTGTTGGGGTGGGTGCCAATGCCATTAGGTTACTAAGAAAATCGGGTAGCGGTTAAATTTAAAGTGGCATGGTTGTGTGAAGTAATGATTCAAGCCCCCACTGTTTTTGCCATCTATGGCACTGGATTCCGGCACTCCCTGCCGGAATGACGCGGTTGGGGCTGGTAGATTCTACAACTTAGAATTCATTCACTATCCCGGCGTGAATTTTCTTGGTGTGATGCGCTGGGAAGACCCATAAGAGGCTGTCTAAAAACTAACCCATTGATTTTAAATGTTAAGAAAGAGTCATAACGATCCCTCGCTGCGCTTCGGGATAACACAACTGGCGTCCTTGTCATTTCGAGCGCAGCGAGAAATCTTCAGGTTCAAGCGGTTGGCAGGTACTCAGGTTTTTAGACAGCCTCTAAGCATCAAAAAACAAAACGCTCCGGTTCTGGGGCCTTCTCCAGCGCAGGCACACTGGTCTCGAACAGGGACTGACGGCGGAAATCCCGGTCAGTGACACGGGTTACAAGCAGGGCCTCCATGACCGGTTCTGCGCCGACGACGGCGAACAGACGCCCACCGGGGGCCAGCTGACCTTCCAGCGCCTCCAGCGCTGTGGCGTCCGGTAGGGAGCCCGTCACGGCTATCACATCGAAGGGGTGTCCAGCCACCGGCCCCTCGAGTCCGTCCCCGACGCGCACCTCCAGCCGCCGCGGCCTGAGCGCCTGCAGTGCTGTTCGTGCCTGTTCCGCCAGGCCTGCATGGATCTCCAGGCCCACGATATGGCCGCCGAGACGGGACAGGCAGGCTGTTACATAACCGGTGCCGGTGCCGATCTCCAGGATCTTGTCATCCGTCTGAATGTCCAGGGCCTGCAGCATGTGGGCCACTATCTTGGGTGCCAGCATGGTCTGACCTTCTTCGATGGGAATCTCCAGATCCGCATAGGCCAGGCCACGATAGGCCGCCGGAACGAATTGCTCCCGTGGGATATCCGCCATGATTGACAGGACCCTGCCGTCTACGACATTCCAGGGCCGGATCTGTTGCTGGACCATGTTGAAATGGGCACTGTCGATGCTGATATCCATGGGCGGAGAAGCTACCTCGGATAATTGGATGTGTAGACGATAAGGCTACAGAATCTATGATCGTTCGGCAAGCTACCGGGGGTTGGAGCCGAGGGGTGGCGAGCAAATACAAAAACCTTCTCCAAATTTCAACTCTCTGTTCATCAATAGCCCGCTTCTTTCTGGTGCCGGAAAGCAAGAATATAAACAGAATCAGCTTCGGCATCGAAGTGATAAAGCGCGACATATCCAGAATCGCCAAAGGGAATGATTAACTCGCGCAATTCGGGTAGATCATCAACCGGTCTGCCTATCTCAGGTTCTGTTTCCAGCAGTGCAAATTGGCTTTCGATAATATGACTGGCCCTGATGGATGCTTGCGGGTTTTTTTCAACCAGAAATCAGCGGCAGCGCTCCAAACCTTGACCTGCGCCTTCCGTGACAATTACTCGTGGCAAAGTGGAATCTCGGTCTCTTTATCCGTCCCCCAGGTTTTCAGCCAGTGGTGTACTTCCTGACCGGTCAGGTGCCGTCCGGCTTCCTGATAAGCCGTCCAGGACGCCAGGGCTTCCTGCCTGAAACTTTCACGGGCTTCTTCTCGCTCAACATAGTCGCGGATTGCTTCGCGCATGATCCAATGTGCCGAGTGGCGCCGCATAGCGGCCAGGTTTTGGATACGGCTTTTCAGATCATCGTCGATTTTTACCGAGGTAGCCATAAGATGAGCTCCTTTATCAATAGTTCCACTTTGCCGCATTCAGCCTAAGTCGTTGCTTTTTCTGGATTTCGCTATCTCCACATAAATCGGTTAATTATCCTATAATGTGACGAAGTAGAAATTAGATAATACCTATGAATACTATATCACAACTTCACTTAGCTGGTAGCTGTTTATACGCATTCGTCCTGCTTAGGCACCGATGAGGTCCGTCAAGGCTCGGCGGGCCGCAGTGAAACTGAAATGCGCTTCCATCACCGCCAGTCCGTTGCGTGAAAGCCTTTCCCACAGGGAATGGTCGGCGTAGAGGTGCAGCACCGCGGCAGCGAAGTCCGTCGGTTCATCGGCAATCAGCACCGATTCGCCATCTTCGAGGAACATGCCCTCGACCGCCTGTCGGGTGGCCACTACCGGCAGACCGAAGGCCAGGCTCTGGTTGATCTTGCCCTTGACCCCGGCCCCATAGCGCAATGGGGCCACGGACAAGCGACAACCATTGAAGAAGGGGGCCACATCGGGCACATAGCCCAAGATACGCACGTTCGCCGCTGCCAGATCCCTGACCTCCGGTGGCGGATCGGCGCCGACCACCACCAGCCGCAGCTCGGACCGCTCTGCCGAGACCAGCGGGAAGATTTCGCGACAGAACCAGAGGACGGCATCTCGGTTCGGAGGATGGGCGAAGGCGCCGATGAAGAGGATATCCTGCCTCTGTGCAAAGGCATTGCGGCTACCGTGGATACGGTGAACATTGGACAGGACCCGAACGTCCGCCACGGGTGCCTCCCGCGCCAACAGGTCGCGTTCCACGGGGCTCACCACCAGCGTGGTGTCCGCCTGTGCGATCAGCCCCAACTCCTCGCGCCGGCGCCGCTCGCCCGCGGCACGGATGGCCTTGTCCCCGGTCAGCTCGGCCAACCGCCGCTCGCGCAGGAAATGGAGATCGACGGTGTCGAAGACGATGCGGGCATGGCGGCAATGGCGGCGAACGCCGGTCATCAGCCGCGCTGCGGTGTTGGCCCAGCTCAAGATCACCAGATCATAGTCCGCCCCCTGTGCTTGGAGGTGCTTATCGATTGAGGAGACATAAGGCCGATACAGCACCTCCACACCCCGCTGCTGTAAATCGGAGACGTAAGGTTGAGGCGCCTCCAGATTCGAGGCTGCGAAGGTTATCTTGAATCCGAGTTCCTGGAGTACCGCGAACAGGTTCTGCATCCGCAGGGATGCCGGACTCCCGATCCGGGGTCAGCATGTAGATGTCGCTGACGAAGGCCCGGCGCCGGATTCGACGCTCCTTCTGCCGTTCTAGCTCGTCCCCACGCACACCGTGCGCCGCGAGCTCACCGCGCCAACGGGCCACGAACTTCTTCCGGTTGGTGGCCTGATACCGCTTCATACCCATGACCGCGGTCTCGTCCGTGCCGGCGCCCATCCCCTCGAAGTGCACCACCCTCGACAAGGGCGCGTAGAGGACGCGATAGCCGGCCGCGCGGACGCGAAAGGCCAGATCCACATCCTCATAGTAGGCCGGTGCGAAGTGTTCGTCGAAGCCCCCGAGCTGCTCGAACAGATCGCGGCGGATCGCCAGTGAGGCACCGGAGACATAATCCAGCTCGCGTACAGTAAGTGTACCGGGGCGTATAGGGGTCATCCAGATGGCCGTAGTTCCAGGAAGAACCATCCCGGAAGACGATGGCCCCGGCCTCTTGTTGGCGCCCATCCGGGAACAGCAGCCGACTGCCCACGACACCGATCTGCGAGTGCATGCGGAAGGTCCCGATCAGGGCATCCAGCCAACCCGGTTGCACCTGGGTGTCGTTGTTGAGAAAGACGATATATCTGCCCCGTGCCTGGTGTGCTCCGGCGTTGCAGGAACGGACGAAGCCCAGGTTGTGTGAATTTACGATCAGACGGAGATTCCCGAAGCGGGATAGCTGCTCTCGCGTCTCGTCCGTCGAGCCGTCGTCGACGACCAGGACCTCGAAGCCGAAGGCACTCCGCTGGCGCCTGAGCGCAGCAAGGCAGTGAAAGGTGAAGCGATACTGATTGAAGACGGGGATGACGATGGATACATCCACCACCGGTACCAGAGGGAACCCGAAGGGCTCGAAAGGCGGATGGAGCGTCAAGCGCTCGGGTTTCTGCTTGACTGAGAGCGGGGTCGTCTTCAGGCGCCGCACCAGCTTAGCGACCAGGACCGGAAAGCCTTCCGTGCGCAGTACCTGTCTGGCCCTGGGTAGGTACTTGAGTATGACGCTCAATTGCTTAGTTGATCAGAGCGTGTTGACAGCAGTTATCAGGGGGCAGGGGACAGGGGACAGGGGGCAGGAGAAAAGTAGAGTTGTTCCCTTTGTAACATAATTTAAAATCAGTATGTTACGGGAATCATTTGGCGTCTAACCCTCTGTTTCCTGGTTAATGACTACCGTATCGACCCCATATTATAATACAACTGATTGATTTTTAAGGATTCTCATCGGGAACAACTACTAGTATTTAGGATGTACAGGTTCGATAACCGGTATTTTCCAGTATCTTAACCCCTGATAACTGATAACTGACGACGCCTTCACAGGCAACGCCAAATAACCCAGGATCGCGCCTAGATAGGCTCGGAGGGGGCACACACCGAGCTTAAGTGAATAAGCCAAAATGATGATGCACTAAGGTCCCCCCGATCGATTCTTGTAATACTCCAGGACCGTATCGGTCTCTCCCATGCGAAGTACTTTTCCGTGCTCCATCAAGATGCAGGTTCTGCATATTTTCCTCAACAAAGGTTCCGAGTGCGACGCCAGTACGATGATCGCCGCTTTTTCCGTGAATTCATCCAGGCGCTTGTTAGCCTTTTCCAGAAACGCTACATCACCCGCCCCGATCCCTTCGTCCAATAACAGGATGTCCGGCACGATCGATGTCGACACGGCAAACGCCAGGCGTATGCGCATACCAGCGGAATAGGTCCGTATCGGCAGGTTCAAAAAGTCCCCAAGCTCGGTGAATTCGACGATGTCGTCCACGCGCTCCTTTATTTGCTGACGGGTCAGACCCAGAAACAGGCCCCGCAGCATGATGTTCTCGTAACCTGTGTTTTCGTGGTCCATCCCCAAAGACACATCAAAGAGGGGCACTGCATGGCCATCAATCTCGACAGTTCCGACACTCGGTTCGTAGATTCCGGCCAGTACTCGCAGCAGTGTGGTCTTTCCCGATCCATTGTGCCCGATCAGCCCGACATGATCCCCATCTTGAAACGACAAGCTCACATCGTCCAACGCCTTCACGACCGATACCTTACCCGAACCGGGCTGGGATTGGATACGTCCGCCGGTGCCGGTCCGGATGAGGCGCTTCTTCAACGAGCGACTGCTCGCGTCATAGATGGGGAAAGATACCGCCACCTTATTCAGGCGGATAGAGGTCATAGCTTTTCCCTAGACCCAGTATGCGATTCGCCACCGACAGGCGGTGTAGGCGAGCAAGGTGAGTATCCAGCCGACGCTGGTTACCGCAAGGATGACGATCCAATGTTCGAAGGCCGGAACCTGGCCCAACAGGGGGCTGCGTACGATGGTGACAAAGTGATAAAAGGGATTCCCATCCAGGCACATGGTTCGACCAGGAAGCATATCCACCTGCCAGAAGATGGGTGTCATGAAAAACAATACCTGCACGACACTCCCTACGATCATGGGAATATCCCTGAAGCGGGCGCTCAACAATCCCAGCAGCAGGGCAACCCAGAGTCCGTTGAGCAGGATCAGGGCGATCGCGGGCACCGCGAGTAACCAAGACCACCCGACCTCCACCGAGAACACAAGGGCCACGGCCACGAAGACCCAGACGGTATGCATCGCCGTGAGGAGGTTGCTCCAGACCACGCGATAGGCGTGGGTGGATAATGGGGCATTGAGCTGCTTGATGAGATTTTCAGCACCGATAAAGGTCTAACATCCTTCGTTCACCAAGCTCGATATAAGCCCCCAGGAGAAAAAACCCGCGGCCAAATAGGGGAGATATTCCCGGATCTCGATCTTGAAGATTTGGCCGTAGAGCACGCCGATAGCGGTGACCAGCACGCCCATCGAGATAGTTATCCAGAAGGGTCCAATGAATGACCGCCGATAGTTCCGTCGAATCGCTTGTAACCCGATCGTCATCCACAGCGACCGGTGTCTCCAGCCATTGGAAATGTCGGCCACGGCATTATGGAACTCGCCTGGACGGGTTGCATAAAGGCACTGAACGGCGAACCAGGACGGCGATTTTGAGGCTTCGGTGTCCGGCATGAAGATTCGGGCCAAGGAGTGTCGGAAAGCTTGGAAGGATACCGGATGCCATGCCAGGTTTCCAGAACACGTGCGTATCATCCAGTTGATTCGCGCTGCGTGGATTTTTCGATCTCCGGTGGAGCCAACATCCGGGTCACTGCCTCTCTTGCCACCCGGAAGCTGAAGTGTTCTTCCATGATACTGAGGCCACCACGCGACAGCCGATTCCAGAGCGCCTGGTCCTGATACAGCCTCACAACCGCGTCGGCAAATGTCTGGCAATCGTTCGCGATAAGGACCGATTGGCCGTCCTGGAGAAACATCCCCTCGGCGGCGATCGTGGTCGCAACGACGGGAAGGCCGTAGGCAAGGCTCTGATTGACCTTTCCTTTGGCCCCGGCGCCGAATCGCAAAGGTGCTACCGAAAGTCGGCAAGTGTTGAAGAGTTCATCGAGCTCGGGCACGTATCCCAGAATGTGCAAGCTGACGTCCGCCAGCTCGACTATCTCCGGCGGTGGATCGCTGCCGACGACAAGGAAACGAATGTTGGGGATTTGTTCCAGCACGCGCGGGAAGACCGCCCGGGCAAAAATGAGGACCGCATCCATGTTCGGGGGATGGGCGAACCCCCCGACGAAGAGGATGTCCCTGCGGGCCTCGAATGACCTGGCACTGCCACGGATCCGATGGATGTTCGAGACGACATGCACGTCCGCTTGCGGTAGCTCGCCTGCCAGTAACTCTTGCTCGACCTCGCTCACCACCAAGGTGGTGTGGGCCTGCGCGATCAGGCCCAATTCCTGTTTTTTCCTGCGGTTAGCGATGCGCTCGATCCGCGGATTTCCCTCGACGGCCGTCTCACGGGCTAGGCGTTGGAAGTGCAGGTCCACGGTATCGAAGACGATCTTCGCGCGTGGGCACCAACGCAACGCGATGGGCAAGAGCTCCGCCGCCGTATCGAGACGGCTGAGGATAACCAGGTCATAGCGCCCTCCTTGCTCGCGTAAGTGCTCGGCCCCCGAGGTGACATAGGGCCGGTAGAGGCATTCGATTCCCCGTTTCTGGAGGTCGGCGAGATAGGGTTGCCGCACCTCCAACCCCATGGAGGCGAAGGTGATTCCGAACCCCAGTTCCTGCAGGATGGCAAGGAGATGGACCATCCGCAGCGAACCGGAATCCCGATCCGGCGTCGGGATAGCGAAATCCGCTACGAAGGCCCGCTCATACCTCTGAGATTCCGACCCCAGCGTTTGGCTGTCCGTCTGGGCGGTCCGGGCCCGCAATCCGGCTTCCCAGCGACGCAGGAATCGCTCGCGACTACCCGTGTCCGGGCCCAGTCTGCAACCGTTCTCGTCGTGGGCCAGGCGGTCTGAATCGAACTGAACCGCCTCTGAATGGGGCTGGTAATAGACCCCATAGCCGGCCTCACTCACCCGCAGTGCCAAATCGACAGCCAGGTCATCGGAGGCGGAAAGGCCCTCGTCGAATCCTTTGAGCTCCGCAAACAAGGAGCGCCGCATCGCAAACGATGCGGCGGAGCAGTAATCCGTAGGACGTAGATGGTTGAATTCGGGTCTGCAGGGATCTTCGAGATGGCCGTAGCTACAGATGCCGCTGTCTTCGAGCACCCGACCCCCGGCCTCTCGCTGGCGTCCATCCGGGTACAGGAGTCGGCTGCCCACGATTCCCGCATCCGGCTTGAGGGCGAAGGTCTCGAGCAGCGCATCGAGCCACTGATCCTGTACCTGTAGGTGGCTGTCCAGGAGCACCAGATATTTCCCGTTCGCCACCGCAGCGCCATGGTTCAGGGCCGCGGCTACCCCCGAGCCCGCACGCTTGGTGAGGATCCGTACAGTGTTCCAGCACGGCAGGGGAATTGCCGCGTCCGCAGCCGGACGGCAATCCACGACGATAACCTCAGGGGTGGACGCTGCGATGGGTGCCCAGTGTCGCCAGGCAATGATGGGCGAACTTTGGATCGTCCGTCATGGGAATCACCACGGACGCGAGCGGTCGCTGGCGGCCGGGAAGATCCAGCGGGTGGAAAGGACTTGAGAGCGCAAGCAGTCGGGGCTTGTGCCCGGGAATGGCAGGTATCGCGCCGAGGCGCCTTCTCATCGACTGTCGCAGGGCCCCAAAGCCTTGGTCACGCAAGATTCGTCGCGCCCTGGCAGCGTAGCGAATGGATTCGCGTAGTGTTCTCGACAACGACCGATAGCCCATATCTCGAATGGAGCCCAAAGCGGAGACGGTTTTTTTCAAGAATTCCTTTTTGCCGCAATCAACCACTATGGACTGAAAGTCCATAGTCTGGAGGACTAAAGTCCTCACCCGTGGACAAGCCACGGACTGAAAGTGAAGGGACTTAAAGTCCATAGTTTCAACTATGATGCGCTTCGCGCACTAAAGTTATTGAAGCAATGAACGCGAATCAACGCAAATCGGTCGCAAAAGATCACATGATGTTTTCTATTCACAGATGGTTTCGTTTTTAATCCGTGTTGAGGACTTCAATGCGGCCAAGGCAAGGCCTTCAGGCGCGTTAGGTGAAAACTACGAATCACGCGAATCCGCGCGCATTGGATTGTTTGCGCCCATGGGGACATTGGCGTTGATTCGTCGTTAAAACAACACCCGCCACGGCTCAATCCGTGAGGATCCTGCTCGTTCGATGTTATCGGTATACCTCTCGCCGGTTTCCGATCTCTACCACGAGGATACGCAGCACGCTGTCCTCGATGCTGCTGATAATCCGGTAGTCACCGACACGATACTTCCAGAACTTGCCCAACTTGGGACCTTTGAGGGCTTCGCCAATGCTGCATGGGTCATCCAACACAGCGACACGTTCACGCAAAAAAGCAGTGATGCGTTTAGCTACCTGCTTGTCCAGTTTCGCCAAGTCCTTTTTGGCTCTATCGTCGAAACTAATCAGCCAGGCCAAGGCTTTGCTCTACTTCATCCAGGGTGTACGTCCGAGATTTCCCGGCCCGGTTGGCAATCAGGCGTTGCTCGGCAATGTAGAAATCCTCGAGGTCGTTCAAGTAATCACGGATGGCCTCGATCATGTAGGAGGTCTTGCTGCGTCCGGTGAGATCCGCCAGCGCTTGTAGGCGTTGCGAAACATCATCGGGCAGGCGGAGGGATACGGCACCCATATCGGTTCTCCTGTTGGTGGTTGGGATACAAGTATCTCAAATCAAAACCGCGAGCGAAGCAAGCTCCCTGCTGCTATTGGGTGCAAGCGATGTGCATCGTGGCAGGCTATTTCCTAATCGTATCGAAAGTAAAGCTACTAACCCCCTCACCCTAGTACCCCATTTCACCTTATTTTTGGTTCTCAGCGCGGCGAGAGGTGGCCAGACGCCAGGCGCGCGAGCGCCGGAATAGCCAGTCCTCTTTCAAGCTCACGCAACACCGCAGCTGGCCGCCTCTCGTCGCGCCCGAAGGGAGCCCCCCAAACGCGCCAAGGCGGCGTTACAGCGCTTGGCAAGAGCGTGAATTCCCTGCGCGCTGTGCCTTGCCGTGACGCGTTTGGGAGGCTCTGAGAGCGAAAAATAAGGTGAAATGGGGTACTAGTTCTCTCCCCCAAGGAGGGTGTTGCAAAAGCCATTCTCCCACCGGGAGAGAGCCTGCCCCGAGCGCAGCGAGGGGTTGGGGAGCGGGTGATTTAAACAGGCAGCCCCCTGGAAGCGCCGGTATCTTGCCGGCATCCGTGGGTACGAGCTACTTGGAGAGGAAAGAGGTCCCCCCGGATCAGCCTATCTTATCGATACCTGCCGCCTGGAAGGCGGCGCTCCCGGCGACGGTCTTTTGCGATATCCTCCAAGGAGGTGAGGAAGCGAACGTGGCATTTCGATTTTCTTAGTGCATGCAACGGGTGTAGAGATCGACATAACGTCCGGCAATCGTCAGCCAATCGTATTGCTCGGCGAACCGCCGACCGGCCGTCCCAAGGGTCCGGGCCAGTTCCTTCTCCCGCAACAGACACGCTACCGCGGCGGCAAACGCGTCCCAATCATCACGTACCAGCAATTGGATACCGTCGCGCACCTCCAGGCCCTCCACCCCTTGGCAGTGCTGACGACGGGAATCCCCGCGGCAAAGTAGTCCAATACCTTCATACGGGTTCCGCCCCCTTTCAACAGTGGAACCACGGCGACGTGCGCCGCCTTGATATAAGGCGCAACGGAATCGACGCCGCCCGAGAAGAGGATTCGGGGATGCAGGTCCCGATCCGGCGGATCGGCTCCGAGCGCCAACACCTGAGGATCCAGGCCCCGTGCGTTCAGGCGCGGCAGTATCTCGGATGCAAGTATCCGGATCGCTTCCAGGTTCGGCGGATACCGAAAGGTGCCGTGATACACCAGTGTCGGGCGCCCGGTATCAATACCCAAACGCTTGCAGAGATCATCAGGGGTATGACTGGTATCGAATGAGGCGACATCGATACCATGCGGAATCACATGGACACGACCGGCGTCCACGCCGTAGCGAATCAGCAACGCTCGGTCCCGGCGCGAAACCGCAACGACCCGATCGACTCGGTTGCACAGGTCGATCTCTACCCGACGCAGCCATCGATAGCCTGTGTGGGAAAGCTCGGCGACCTGATCCCTGATCCGTTCGAACTCCCCATTATGCTCTACTAGGACCGCGCACCCGCCGAATATCGACTTGATTCGGAGACAGATCCGGGCATAGGCGGGAAATTCCGCTTGATACACCCGCACGCCGTAACGGGCAGTTATATAGGCAGCGCGCACCAGAAAGCTCCAATCCCGGAGCGCCATATACAGGAAAATCTCCTGAACGGGAATTCCGGCGTGACGCAGCCGACGGGCGATGATTCTCCGCCATGGCCCCAGGAACCGTAGCCAGAAGGGAAAGCGGACGGCTTCTTGCTTCCCATCGACATAGCGATAGTAGCGAGTACGATCGTCCGTGATCAGGAACACCGGACTGGCCAACCGGGAGAGGCCCCAGGCGGTCCGGTCGATCTTCACCGCGGCGCCGTGATGGGCAGGAAACAGATCCCCCCGGGTCACCATCAATACGCCCCGGCGCTCGGCGGCAGGGCGTAACAGCGCCTGGAAAATCCGCCGCAATCTTGCGCCGGGCACTAGTACCTCATTTCGCTTGATATTGTAGGTACTGCGCGGCGAACCCGCCTTCGTTCCCACGCTCCGAAACCACAATCAACCACTATGGACTGAAAGTCCATAGTCTGGAGGACTAAAGTCCTCATCCGTGGACAAGCCACGGACTGAAAGTGAAGGGACTTAAAGTCCATAGTTTCAACTATGATGCGCTTCGCGCACTAAAGTTATTGAAGCAATGAACACGAATGGTAATGGAACAGATGAATCGCCTGCCATCCCTGGCCCTGGATTTCGGCACTCCCTGCCGGAATGACGAGGGAGAGGCTGGCAGACTTTATCACTTAGAATTTAGCCACTATCACAGGATTTTTTGTCTTTCATCTGGCTCCCACGCTCCGGCGTGGGAACGCAAATGTAGCCGCTCCAGCGGCCGATCCCTCCTCCGTCGGGACCAGCTTGCTCCCCTACCGAAGAGACTGTGAAAGAATTCGCGCTTGGTGGTGGCGAGGGTAAACTCCCCGTCAAATCCGATCCGATCGGTTGACAGTCATGGCGAGACGTTACAAGCAAGGGGTAGCTCGTGTCCAGGAAGCCCTGCTGCCGCCACGCCTTGAAGATTATGTCAGCGAGACCAATCTGGTGCGGGCAATCGACGCCGACATCGACACGCTCGACCTGGAGGCATTGGGGTTTACCCACACCCGTGGCGATCTTGCCCCCGGTCAGCCGGCGTTCGACCCGGCGATGTTACTGAAGCTTTATCTGTACGGCTATCTCAACCGGGTGCGCAGTTCCCGGCGTCTGGAGCGCGAGTGTCGGCGTAATCTGGAGCTGATCTGGCTGCTGGAGGGGTTGGTCCCCAGCGACCGCATCATCGCCGAGTTTCGGCGGGTGAACGGGACCACATTGCGGGCGGCGAACCGTGATTTCGTTGTGCGGTGCCAAGAACTGGAGTTGCTGGGTGGAGAACCCATCGGTATCGACGGCTCGTTTTTCAAGGCAAGTGCCAGTGACGCCAGCCTCACAACCAAGAAGAACTTAGAAGCCGAGTTAAAGAAGATCGCGCGTGATCTAGACGCCTACACGCCGTGCTTGGATGCCAACGATGAGCAGGAACAGCACGCGGGCGATGGGTGCGGTGAAGCCCTGCGCTAGCGAGCAAGCTGGCTGAGATCAAGGAACGCCAGGCGCGCAAGCAGACCCAACTCAAACAGCTGAAGGCGAGCGGTGAGACCCAACGCTCACGAACCGACCCCGATGCGCGAGCTTTGAACAAGGGGAGACAGCAGGTCACCGGCGACAACGTACAAAGCGGTGTCGATGATAAACATCCGCTCATTGTGCATCACGAGGTCACCAACGCCGGGAATGATCAGAACCAGCTCAGTGGCCAATGCCGAGCGGCGATGGAAATCCTGTCGGTCACCGAAATCACGGCGGTGGCCGACAGCGGTTATTACAGCGAGGCTGAATTGGCAGCCTGCGAAGCGGCCAACGCCACCGTCTATGTCCCCATTCCGGATAAGCACAAGGTGGTTACTGGCCAAGGCCGCCTGAGCGGCGAACGCTTCCATGACAACCGTGCCATCGATGCTTATATTCGCCCCGCCGGTGAGGTGTTGCCCCCGCGCGGTCAGCCGCATCAGAAGAACGGCATCCGGCGCACCCGCTATAGCCGCCCGGCCAGCCAGTGCCGGGACTGCCCACTCAAGGCGGTGTGCCAACCCGCCTCCGGCAGCGCGCGCAGCATTTACCGTAGCGAGCACGCCCAGTTGGTCGAGGCGCATCGGCAACGGATGGCCGATCAGGGACCAAATCGGAAACCGGGGTGAGACGGGATACTAGTACCCCATTTCACCTTATTTTCCGTTCTCAGCGCAGCGGGAGGCGGCCAGATGCGAGGCGCGCGAGCTTAAGGATAGCCAGTTCTCTCTCAAGCTCGCGCAACAACGCAGATGGCCACCTCTCGTCGCGCCCGAAGGGAGTCCCAAAACGCGCCAAGGCGGCGTTACAGCGCTTGGCAAGAGCGTGAGCTATTCCTTGCGCGCGGTGCCTTACCTTGCCGCGTTTGGGAGTCTCTGAGAGCGAAAAATAAGGTGAAATTGGGTACTAGGCATTCTCCTGCAATGGGGATAGGTCATTCATGCTGAGCATCCGGCGAGTCAACCAGTATTACGGCGAGAGCCACACACTCCGGGATCTGGACGTCGATTTCCCGACGGGCCGATGTATCTGTGTCATGGGCCGCAACGGGGTCGGCAAGACGACCCTGATGGAGGTCATCATGGGCCTGTTGCCCCTGCGCTCCGGCATCCTGGAATACCAGGGGATAGACCTGGCCAAGTTAGCGCCGGAAAAGCGGGCCGGCCTCGGTATCGGCTACGTGCCCCAGGGCCGGCAGATCTTTCCTATGCTCACAGGGGAAGAAAACCTGCAAATCGGCCTGCCGGCGCGGGCCGACGGGAAGAACAAGATCCCCGAACTGGTCTTCGAGTTGTTCCCCGTCTTGCAGGAAATGCTCGGCCGACGCGGCGGTGACCTCTCCGGCGGTCAGCAGCAACAGCTCGCTATCGGCCGCGCCCTAGTGACAGATCCCAAACTGCTGATCCTGGACGAACCGACCGAAGGCGTCCAGCCCAACATCGTGCAGGAGCCCGGTGCTATCATCCGCCGCCTGAACCGAGAGATCGGCCTGACGGTCATCCTGGTAGAGCAGAAGCTACCTTTTGCCCGCAAGGTAGCCGATCGCTTCCTGGTCCTGGATCGGGGACGCCTGATGGCGATGGGAGCTATGGCCGAGCTGAGTGATGAGATCGTTAAGGAGTACCTGACGGTCTAACCCGCATGTCCCACCAAACGCTGGGGCTGGGTGTTGCTGCGGAGGCAGTCATAATGGTCCACGAAAGCCACGAAAAGACACGAAAGGATCGTGGTCGTGATCGTAGTCGTGATCGAGTTCGACTACGATCACGACCACGACCATGAACAAACCCATCCAATGGTCCGGTGACCGCATCGTCGGCGTGACCTTCTTCCAGCTGCAGCCGGAGATTTCCTTCCGGCGCACCTGGCGGCTGCTGTTCGATCCGGATACCCTGGACGACGAAGAGGACGGCCTCCTGATGCTGACCGAGCTGGACCGCACCGGGCGCCTGTCCGAGGCCGAACGCCAACGCCTGCGGGCCCGGCTACTGAAGCGCGGCGCCAGCCCCTTCCTCCAAGGCTACCGGGACGCTGCCGGGGGCGCCGGACGCCGCCGCCAGCGCAGTTCTGGTGGCTCGATTCGTAGGTCGCAGTCGGGATCGAAACTCGTATTAACTCGGAGAACACAATGACGAGCTGGTACGACTTGCTCCAGGAGGCAACGGCGGAAGATGGCGAAGATTTCGGCAGCTGCCGCTGCACGCTCGATGAGTCGGAGCTGCGGCGTCCGTTTGATGACGGGCACGGAGTCGAAGAAGGTCGCCCGTTCACCGCGTGGGGAGAGCGCTGGGTCTATTTTCCGATCTGCTACGACGGCGCCGAATGGGTCGGCCATGCGCCCCGGCATCCGTGCGACATCAGCATGAAACACCAGGGGTGGCCGCGATAGGTGCGGGGTGACGACCACGATTTCAACCGACATCAATTTGATGTCGCGTGACGGCAAGCCCCGTGATGTCCAGATCTTCAGCCAGTCGGGCTGTGTGTTGTTGGGGTTCTTTGCTAGTAGTCCGCGGGCGGCGCAGTTCCGGCAGTGGGCCAAACGGGTGTTGGCGCCGGCGCGGCCGCAAGTGGCGTTGCCGGATGACCGGACGGAGGCCCTAACGGCCGAGCTACTGCGGGTGGAGCCGGTGTACGCCGGGCGGCAATTCCCGGTAAGACATATAATCGTTCAGACCCCCACTGCCTTTGCCGTCCATGGCACTGGATTCCGGCAATCCTTGCCGGAATGACGAATACCAAACAATCCGAACAGTTACCCTAATGAGATGTGGACATGGGACGAATTATTGCACATGTCTCTGTTAAGAACCTTTTCGATCCCGAGTCTGTCGTGCATTGTGATGCATTGGTCGATACCGGGTCGGCGCATATGGTTTTTCCGACCATATGGAAGGAGAGGCTCGGCAAGCTCAACACAATTCGAGAAATCGATTGTGAGACCGCAACCCAACAATTGGTGAAGGGTGAGGTCTATGGCCCGGTGGAAATCGAGATCGAGGGGTTTGATCCTGTTTATAGCGAGATCCTGTTTCTCGATATGGAACCGGAAGATGGTCGTTATGAACCCCTGATCGGTTACATTATCCTTGAACAAGCCCAAATAGCCGTTGATATGTTGGGACACAGACTCATTCATGTTAAGAAGACGGATCTAAAAAAATCATAGACTAATAGTACAGGATTTTCAGGATGTACAGGATTTTTTGTTATGACAGGAAATACAAGAATCCTGTAAATCATGTGTAATCCTGTCAATCCTGTTCGATTAGGGTTTCGCGACGAAGCTGAGTTGGACAAAGGCCGAAAAATTAATGGTCCCCGGATTTTTACTATGCTGCACTAGGTCGAACAACCATACCATTTTAAATTCAACCATTATCTGCCGACGATGCTACCAACACATCCTGTCCTGCGGATCCGGCCCCATGATCTCGATGGCTCGATCCGCCGTGGCGTCGCCGCTCGACTGGGAATCAACACCTCGCGATACTTGTTCTCGGTATGCCGAACCGAGATCACCGACTACCATTTAATGCTCATGCGGACCCAGTGTCCTGCTCGGACGCCGCTGGCAAAGAGCGTGGCGTTGCGGCTGATGGCGTGATTGCCATATTTTCTAGGTGCTAGAGCGTGTTGACATTCAGCCCATAGGATGGGAAAAACGAAGCCTGTTCCCCCGTAAGGGAGAGAAAAGGAGTAAACCCTGACCTCCAGGCTTGTCTCTTAATGGTACAGGATTTCCAGGATTAACAGGTTGTTATAATTGATTATTCAGAAAAATAATCCTGTTAATCCTGATCATCCTGTTAATCTTGTCCTATTAGCGGTTGGCATTATGATTATGTCAACAGCCCCTAGTACCTCATTTCCACTTATATTGCAGTTCTAATCGCTTACCAGCTGCCGGCAATGGAGAGAAACTACGAATCACACGAATCCACGCGAAAACCGGTTCGCGCCGATTTGCGTGATTCGTAGTTTTTTCCGCCCCTAGCGCGTCCGACCACCGCAAACTGCACGTCTGATTGCGAAGTCTACATCTTGCCACACTTGTCCGAACAGCTACGACCACAACCTTGTGAGTCCTCGATCCGGCGGCCGTCCGGGTCCACCCGTTCGAGCCAGCGTTGGAAGACGACCCAGCCGGCGCAGAGCGCCGCCAGTCCGAGGCTGGCCCAGAGGTATTCCCACATGGTTCAGGCCGCGCTGAACAGACCAGCGAAGCCCATGAAGGCCATGGACAGGACGCCGGCGATGATGAGATTGATGGCGGTGCCGCGCATCAGTCTCGGGACCGGGGCCGTCTCGGACTCCTCGCGCAACCCCGCCATGAGTACCAGGGCCAGGGTGAAGCCCAGCCCGGCCCCCAGGGCGTAGAGCATGCCCTGGGCCAGCCCGTAGCCCTTGTTGGTGGAGAAGATGGCCAGTCCCAGAATGGTGCAGTTGGTAGTGATGAGCGGCAGGAAAATCCCCAGGGCCTTGAACAGGACAGGGCTGAGCTTTTTGATCAGCATCTCGATGAACTGCACGGTGCTGGCGATCACTACGATGAAGCTGATCAGCCGCAGATAGGGGGCGTGGACCAGCACATAATTGTTGAGGAACCAGGCGCATAGGGCGGTGATCAACATGACAAAGATGGTTGCCAACCCGAGCCGGAACGAGGTCTCTAACCGCCCGGAGACGCCGAGGAAGGGACAGAGCCCGAGGAAATAGGCGAAGACGAAATTGTTGATCAGCAGGGCGCTGACGAAGATCCAGATCAATTCATTCATAGGTAGTGGTTAAATTTGAAGTGGCATGGTTGTGTAACCTTAGTGATTCAAACCCCCACTGTTTTTGCCATCCCTGGCACTGGATTCCGGCACTCCCTGCCGGAATGACGCGGTAGGAGCTGATCAACCACTATGGACTGAAAGTCCATAGTCTGGAGGACTAAAGTCCTCATCCGTGGACAAGCCACGGACTGAAAGTGAAGGGACTTAAAGTCCATAGTTTCAACTATGATGCGCTTCGCGCACTAAAGTTATTGAAGCAATGAACCGGGTGACTGCCGATTTTACTCCCGGATTGCAACAGTGGAGAAAGAGAACCAAGCAGATTTCACTGCTTAAAATTCAGCGACTACCCACTCATAATGGCGCTCCACCCGTCTCGGCCAGGCGCTCGGCGAGCTTTTCCCGGCGCTCCTTCACCCAGCTGAAGAACAGCAGCAAGAGACCCAGGGTCAGGAAGCCACCAGGGGGCAGGATCATGATGACCCAGGGCTCGAAGTCGGGTCCGAACAGATCGATCCCGAAGAATTTCCCTTCCCCCAGGATCTCCCGCACGCTGCCCAGGGAGAATAGCGCGAACAGGAAGCCGCCGGCCATGCCCAGGGCATCCACCGTCGCCAGGGATACCGAGTTTCCGGACGCGAAGGCCTCTTGACGTCCCAGGATCATGCAGTTGGCTACGATCAGCGGGATAAAGGCCCCCAGCTCCTTGTGGATCTCGGGCACCAGGGCCTGCAGGGCGAGGTCCGTGACCGTCACGAAGGTGGCGATGATGATGATGTAGGTGGAGATGCGGACCTGCTTGGGAATCCACTGCTTGAGGGAGGCGACCAGGATGCTGGAGGCCACGAGTACGAAGCAGGTGGCCCCTCCCATGGCCAGGGCATTGACGGCGGAATTGGTGACCGCCAGCATGGGGCACATGCCCAGCACCTGGACGAAGACCGGATTGTCGCGCCAGAGGCCCTTGATGAATTCCTGGTAGGCGTCGGCCTGCACTTTAGGCATGGATTACCTCGCTTGAACAAACTTATCGACAGCAAGTCCAATATCTTTTGCTATCCGGTGTAACAGTATCGGAGATATATCTTTACCCCTATGAAAAGGAACCGTTGTTGCTCTGCCATCCGGATGGCGAAATTGTTTATGTCAACCTCGTTGTCGTACTTCCTTAAAGCCCAATGATTCAAGCAGCTGTACTATTTCCTGCGGTTTGAGTACGGGTAGGTGGTTTATATCAAGTAACTACAATCTGTTGTGTGCCTATAAACTGTGCTTCCAGCTAGAGTTGGCCATCTTCCAACAGCATAGCGATAACCTCCTGTAAGTTCTTATTCAATTCATCCAAAGTTTCACCCTGTGTGTGTGCCCCCGCGAAACCGGGAACATATCCAACATATAAACCTGTATCTTTACATTACTCGACTACAGCAGTGTAATTCATAAAACCCCCACATAATCAAGATCAGGCTAGTAGAAATATCCAGATCGGCTCTTTGTCGGGTCCCGCTTCTCAATGTTATCAGCAGTCCTGGATTATTTGGCGTTGTCTGGGAAGGCGTCGTGTTGGGTTACGGCGCGTTCAGCCCTATCGCAGTACTTCGGGATCGAACAGCGCACCTAACCCAACCTACACTTAAAGCGAGGTCCGTGCAGGCTTCGGGATCGAACTGCGTTCATTGCTTCAATAACTTTAGTGCGCGAAGCGCATCATAGTTGAAACTATGGACTTTAAGTCCCTTCACTTTCAGTCCGTGGCTTGTCCACGGATGAGGACTTTAGTCCTCCAGACTATGG
>Ga0209458_1000196_pt1 | contig 28754 bp, 28 predicted proteins | sample WorMetLIZAISLAND_FD_187411 | JGI IMG/M metagenome (GOLD analysis project Ga0209458, IMG submission 187411) | Marine gutless worms symbiont microbial communities from Max Planck institute for Marine Microbiology, Germany - Inanidrilus manae... ...
AAGCGAAGGCGTTCTTCCATCACCGAACTCTCTTTCCACGGCATCAACACCTCCTGCCTGCAAAAACAGGCCGAAAGTGTTACCCATGTGTCCGGTACGAAATGTCACCTATGTCTCGGGCCGCTCACCCATCGCGCCATATGCAACCGTCGACGGCGCCAAGCCCGGCGGCTGGGGCTATACTGCGGCGACAAAAGTACGGGAGGACGCGTTGAACTTCGATTTTTCCGACGACCAGAAGATGCTGCGGGACCAGGCCCGGCGCTTTCTCGACGATCGCGGCGCGGTCGGTCGCGCCCGCGGCCTGCTCGACGCCGGCGGCGGTTTCGATAAGGAGCTGTGGGCCGAAATGGCTGCGCTGGGCTGGCAAGGCGCAGCCCTGCCGGAGGAGTATGGCGGCGCCGGCCTGAGCTACCTCGATTTATGTGTCATTGCCGAGGAACTGGGCCGGGCCAATGCCGCAGTGCCGTTCGCCTCGTCGGTCTATCTCGCCAGCGAGGCGATCGCCCGGTTCGGCAGTGACGAGCAGAAGCGCGCCTGGCTGCCGGCGCTGGCGTCGGGCGAGGTGGTCGGCACGCTGGCGGCGGGCGAGGGCACCGGGCCGCTGACGCCGGCGCGGGTACAGGCGGAGGTCGCGAACGGCGGGCTCAGCGGGGACAAGAGCCCGGTCAACGATGGCGGCGACGCCGACATCGTCGTGGTGGTGGCCCGCGGCGGCAGCGGCCACGGCCTGTTCCTGGTCGAGACCGCCGGCGCCGGCGTGACCCGCACCGCCCTGCAAATGACCGACGCCAGCCGACCGGCCGTGTCCATCACGTTCGACAGCGCCGCGGCCGATCCCCTGCCGGTCGAGGACGGCTGGGCCGCCCTGCAGGAACTCTACGACCGGGCCGCCGTGCTCTATGCCTTCGAGCAGGTCGGCGGCGCCCAGCGCTGCCTGGAAATGGCCCGCGATTATGCCTGCGAGCGCTTCGCCTTCGGCCGGCCGATCGGCTCGTTCCAGGCAATCAAGCACAAGCTGGCCGACATCTACATCGCCACGGAGCTGGCCCGGTCCAACGCGTACTACGGTGCCTGGGCGTTGAACGCCAACGCACCGGAGCTGCCGGTCGCCGCCGCGACGGCGCGGGTGGCAGCCTGCCGCGCCTACGACCTGGCAGCCAAGGAGAACATCCAGACCCACGGCGGCATGGGCTTCACCTGGGAGCTGGACTGTCACCTCTACTATCGCCGGGCCAAGGAGCTGGGCCTTGCCCTGGGCGCCGCCCGGACCTGGAAAGACAAGCTGGTGGCGCGGCTCGAAACCCGCAACGCCGCCTGAGGAGCACGCCATGGATTTCGCTGATACCCCCCAGGAAGCCGCGTTCCGCGAGGAAGTGCAGGCGTTCCTGTCCGCCAACGCCGAGAAGAAGAGCGAGCGCAACACCGCCCTGCCGGCGGTCGACGTCGATGGCCATGTCGCCCGGGCCAAGGCCTGGCAGGCCAAGAAGCACGCCGCCGGGCTGGCGGCGATCACTTGGCCGGAAGCCTTTGGTGGGCGCGGCCTGCCGCCGATCTTCCAGGTCATCTACAAGCAGGAAGAGGAGGATTACCTCGTCCCCACCGGCGTGTTCGAGATCGGCCTGGGCATGTGCATCCCGACCCTGATGAAGCATGGCAGCGCTGAGCACGCGGCCCGCTACGTGCCCAAGGCGCTGAGCGGGGAAGAGATCTGGTGTCAGCTGTTCTCCGAGCCTTCGGCCGGTTCCGACCTCGCCGGCCTGCGCACCCGGGCGGTGCGCGACGGCGACGACTGGGTGATCAACGGGCAGAAGATCTGGACCTCCGGTGCGCATTTCTGCGACTACGGCGTGCTGGTCACCCGCTCGGACCCCGATGCGCCCAAGCACAAGGGGCTGACCTACTTCTTCCTCGACATGAAATCGCCGGGGGTGGAGGTGCGGCCGATCCACCAGATCTCGGGCGGCTCCAACTTCAACGAGGTCTACTTCTCCGACGTGCGGATTCCGGATTCGCAGCGCCTGGGTGACGTCGGCGACGGCTGGAAGGTCTCGCTGACGACGCTGATGAACGAGCGCCTCGCGGTCGGCGGCCCGCGTCCGCCGGACTTCGACGACCTGTTTCGCCTGGTCCGCACGCTGGAGTTGGAGACCGGCCCGGCCATGGCCGATGCCGCGGTGCGCGAGCGTCTGGCCGACTGGTACGTCGAGCAGCAGGGCCTCAAGTACACCCAGTTCCGCACCATGACGGCGCTGTCGCGCGGCGAGACGCCGGGCCCGGAGGCCTCGATCGGCAAGGTCGTCTCGGCCCGCAAGATGCAGGAGATCGCGCTCTACGCCCTCGACCTGCTGGATCAGGCCGGGGCCAGCCAGGATCCGGCGCTGTCGCCCCTGGAAGGCGTGTTCTACCAGGGCATGATGGGCGCCCCCGGCATGCGCATCGCCGGCGGCACCGACGAGATCTTGCGCAACATCATCGCCGAACGGGTATTGGGCCTGCCGCCCGACATCCGCGTCGACAAGGAGCAGGCGTTCAGGGACCTGCCCACGGGCAAGCGCTGAGCCGATGACGCGGCGACGGGCGGGGTTTCCGGCCGGCGGGCGCAATTGGGACGACCTGCGCCGGGACATGCGCGCCCGTGCCGCCGATGACATCGACTGGCGCCACGGCCGGGCGCCGCTGTTCGTGTTCTGGAACGACCAGCAGACCTACGAGATCGACCGCAAGGCCTATATGGAGTTCTTCACCGAGAACGCCCTGGGCCGCAAGCGCGCCTTCTTCGGCATCGCCGCCATGGAGCAGGAGGTGCTCGACTACGGCCTCGACCTGTTCGGTGCCCCGGATGGCGCTGCCGGAGCCTTCACCAGCGGCGGCAGCGAGAGCATCGTCCTGGCGATGAAGGCGGCGCGGGATGCCTGGCGGGCCCGCCATCCGGCGCGGGGCGCGGGTGCGCCGCTCAACGTCGTCATGCCGGTGACGGCACACCCGGCCTTCGACAAGGCCGCCGACATGATGGACCTGGAGCTGCGCCGCGGCGATTTGCGCCCCGACCGCCGGGCAAATCCGGACAGCTTGGCCGCCCTGATCGACGAACGGACGATCGCTATCGTCGGTTCCGCCCCGTGCTTTCCCCATGGCGTGATCGACCCGATCGACGAACTCAGCCGGCTGGCCATCGCACGTGACGTCTGGCTGCACGTGGATGCCTGCGTCGGCGGCTGGATGGCGCCGTTCTTCACCCGCATCGGCCGGCCGACACCGGACTTCGACTTCCGCTTTGCCGGGGTGCGCTCGATCTCGGCCGACCTGCACAAGTTCGGCTATTGCCCGAAGCCGGCCTCGACCCTGTTCTACCGGACCCGGGACGACATGGAGCGGGCACTGTTCGTCGCCGACGCCTGGCCCAACGGCCGCTTCGAGACCACGACCATTGCCGGCACCCGGCCGGGTGGTGCCGTCGCCGGTGCCTGGGCGGTGCTGAACCATTTGGGCGAAACCGGCTATCGCCGCGCCGCCGAGCGGCTGGCGGCGACCGTCGATGCTTATGTCGATGGCATCGAGGCGATCGACGGCCTCAAGTTATGGGCGCGGCCGGATCTGTCGATCATCAACTATGGCTCGAACAGCGTGGACATGTTTGCCGTTGCCGCATGGCTACAGGAGAGGGGCTGGCTCGCCGCCCTGACGCGCGCGCCCAAGGGCATGCACGCCATGCTGTCGCTGTTCCACGAACCTGTGCGCGATGAGTTCCTGGCCCAGCTGGCAGAGGCTGTCGACGAGGTGCGCAGCCGCGGTGCCGGCGACCCGGGTCTGCAAGCAGCCTATTGATCGCCCGGCCGACCGGGACGGCCGCCGGCCGGCGGCCAGTCCGGCAGCGGGAACACCGTGCCTGGCGTGCGCCCTTCCATGCGGTGGCTGACGAACTCACCGAGCGTCGGATGCTGGAGCCACGGGTTCTCGGCCAGTTGCGTATCCAGGCTGGCCGTCACGGTGGGGCCGTAGTTGTGCCCGGGAAACATCACGGTGTCGCCCGGCAGCGTCTTCACCAGGTTCCATAAGGTGTCGTACATGGTCTCGGGGTCACCGCCGACCAGGTCGCAGCGGCCGCAGCCATTGACGAACATTGTATCCCCGGTGACCAGCCGCTCGTGCACGTGGTAACAGGTCGAGCCCGGCGTGTGGCCCGGCGTGTGCATCAGGGTGATCTCGCAGTGGGCGCCGATGCTCACGGTGTCGCCGGCACTGTGCGGCACCAGGTTCTCGCACTTGAAGTCGGCGAAATCGACTTCCTCGCGCAGCATGTGGACCTGGGCGTCGACATGCGCCAGCAGCGGCTCGACCTCATTGACATGGTGAAGTGCGAATGGGTGCACAGCATGTGCTTGATCTCGACGTCGAGGCGGGCGGCTTCCTCGAGGATGATCTCGTAGTTCCAGGCCGGGTCGACCACAGCGCATTCGCGCGTGCGCTTGTCGCCGATGAGATAGATGAAGTTCTCCATCGGCCCGAGCTCGAACTGATGGATGAAGAAACCGTCCTCGGCCATGGCGTCCTCCTGCTGACAACCCGGCGCCAGCTTCGCCCAGCCGTGCCGGCACTGGCAAGCCCGGAGGCGCTTGCGCCGGCCGCGGCTCGGCCGCATCGTGACCGGCGCAACCAGGGAGACGGGAACGAGATGCTGTTCATGGTCATCGAGCGCTTCAAGGAGCGCGACGCCAAGGCGGTCTACCGGCACTTCGCCGAGCACGGCCGGATGCTGCCCGAGGGGCTTGCCTATGTCGACAGCTGGATCGAGGCCAACCTCGACCGCTGCTTCCAACTGGTCGAGTGCGACGACGTCGGCCTGCTGCAGCAATGGGTGGCCAGCTGGCAGGGCCTGATCGAGTTCGAGATCGTCGCCGTTGCGCCCTCCAAACAGACCGCGGCGCTGCTTATGCCCAGCGACTAAGCGGCCGACACAGTCCTGCCACGCGGCCGTCATCACCGCGTACCGGTCCACCTCTAGCGTGTCACCGAATGACGCCGCCGGCACAGAACCGGCGGTCTCAGCGCGCTTCTGGAGGGCAGGACCACGATGACATTCTTCGAGGTAACCACGTTGCCGGCGGACGGCGATCTCTCACGCCTGCGGACGTGGCTGATCACCGCCGAAAGCGAGAGCGACGCCCGCAACCTGGTGCCGGGCGGCTACCGGATCCAGAACGTGGCCGCCGGGCACGACCTGGCCAACGGTCCGTCGCGGCAGATCGGCTGGCTCGGGGCGCCACCGGCCCGGATCGAGGCCTGAGCGAGACGCCCAAGCCGGACGTCGAACCCGGACGGCCGTCGCGCTATGCTGCCGCTGACGAGTTCAGCACAGCGCGGAGGACGAGATGGCCGGCCTGGACAGCGAGTTCCTGTTTCGCATCTCCCTGGAGGTGCCGCGGATCAGCGACCTGGGGCAGACCCCATTCGGCCACCGCCGCATCGCCGAGGTCGCCGGCGGCAGCTTCGAGGGGCCCAAGCTGAAGGGCAGAGCCCTGCCGGGCGGCGGTGACTGGCTGTTGCTGCGGCCTGACGGGGTGCTGCAGCTGGATGTCCGGGTCACGTTAGAGACCGACGATAAGGCACTGATCTATATGACCTACCGCGGCGCCCGGCATGGGCCCGAGGCGGTGATGACCCGACTCAACGCCGGCGAGCGGGTCGATCCGTCGGAATACTATTTCCGCACCGCGCCGTTCTTCGAGACCGCGGCGCCGCAGTATGCCTGGCTGAACGGCATCGTCGCCGTGGCCGTGGGCGACCGCACCCCCGACGGCCCGGTGTACGACGTCTACCAGGTTCTCTGACGGGACGCGGGCGGCCGGCGCCATGAAAGTCGATCTCCGTCAGCTGCTGGCAACGGCAGTGAAGCTGCTGTTGCTTTGCCTGGTGGTCGGCTACCTGCTGAGTGTGATCGACATCGACCCCCTTGGCTTCATCCGTTTGCTGTCGACGACGTTGCACGCTGCCGCCGACCTGGTCGCCGACGCAGTCCGATGGGCCACGCCCTATGTCCTGCTTGGGGCGATCATCGTGGTGCCGGTGTTCCTGCTCCGCTTGGCACTGAAATCGTTGAAACGAGGAAGCGGCCGCTAAGTGCCGCCGACCTAAGACAGGGAGGTTGCCCATGCCTGAGACCGCCGTCAGCCGCGACGGTCCCGTCGCCGTCGTCACCATCACGCCACCCGAGACGTTCATGACGGAGCAGACCGTCGATGAGCTCAATGCGGTCACGCAAGCGCTCAACGCCGAGGACGACTGCCGTGCCATCGTCTTCACCGGCGGCTTGGAGGGCGTGTTCATCCGCCACTACCACGTGGGCGAACTGGAACGCATGTCTACCGGCCTGCGTGGAAAAGCCATGCAGTTCAGCGACGACCGACTGATGACCCGGGATCGCGACATTGACCTGCTGTTCCGCCGCCTTGGCACGACGCCGAAGCTCACCGTCGCCGCGATCAACGGCTTCGCCATGGGCGGCGGTTTCGAGTTCGCCCTGGCCTGCGATCTGCGCCTGGCCGAGGACGGCGACTTCCACCTTGGCCTGCCGGAGATCAACATCGGCCTGTTGCCGGGAGCCGGCGGCACCCAGCGCATGGCCCGGCTGGTCGGCACCGCCCGGGCGCTGGAACTGCTGTTGCTGGGCCGCACCGTGCCGCCGCGCGAGGCCGCCGCCCTGGGCATGATCCACGAGGTCTGCGACGGCCCGGTGCTGTCGCGCGCGCTGGAACTGGCCCACGCCTACGCCGGCAAGTCGCCGGTCGCCTTCCGCCACATCAAACGTTTGATCCGCGAGGGCGCAGAGATGCCGCTCGAAGAGGGGCTGACGCTGGAACGCACACTGTTCCTCGACACCCTGGTGTCGGACCAGGCGAACCGGCTGATGGCAAAGATGAACCGCGAGAAGCTGGACATCCGCGAGGTCGGGGACGACTGAGCGCGAGCCAGGTGGGCGGGGCATGGAGAGCCTGGTGAAGATCGCCGTTGTGGTGGTGCTGATCTACGTCGTCCTGGTCGCCGGCTGCACGGTGATGCAGCGCTCGCTGATGTACTTTCCCTCGGGCGACCTGCCGACACCGGCGGATGCCGGCGCACCGGCGTTCGAGGTGGTGACGCTGGCCACCGACGACGGCCTGGAACTGACCTCGTGGTACGCGCCGCCGGCGTCGGGACGGGCGGTGATCGTCTACTTCCAGGGCAACGGTGGCCACATCGCCCACCGCCTGTTCAAGGTCCGCGCCTTCCTCGACGCCGGCTACGGCGTGCTGCTGGTCGGCTACCGCGGCTATGGCGGCAACCCCGGCAGCCCCAGCGAAGAAGGCCTGTTTGCCGACGGCCGGGCGGCGCTGGCCTTCCTGGCTGGCCGGGGCATCGCACCGGAAGCCACCGTGCTGCTGGGCGAGTCGCTGGGCACCGGGGTCGCGGTCTACCTGGCCAGTCGCCAGCCCGTCGCCGCGGTGATCCTGGAGGCGCCGTTCACCTCGGCTGCGGCGGTCGGCCAGCGGGCTTACCCGTTCCTGCCGGTGAACCGGCTGATCTACGATCGCTTTGATTCGGAAAGCCGTATCGGCCAGGTCACGGCACCGCTGTTGATCGTGCACGGCCGGCGCGACGGGGTGATCCCGGTCGACTTCGGCGAGGCGTTGTTTGCCGCCGCCAACGAGCCGAAAGAGGCGCATTTTCTGCCCCGGGCGGGGCACAACGACATGGTCGAGCACGGCCTGCTGGCGCTCGAGCTCGACTTCCTGGCACGCCGGCTTGGCGGCGACTAGCTGGCAGCCGGCTGTGGGCGCGGCACGACCAGCGGAAGTGTGAACAGTACTGCCACCAGCACCAGGACGGCCGAGGTGATCAGGCAGGCGATCAGACCGAAGTACTGGTACATCAGGCCCGACAGCAGGGTGCCGCCGAGCCGCCCGATGGCATTGGCCATGTAGTAGAAGCCGACGTTGAGGGCGACCTTGTCGGCATCCGAGTAGGCGACGATCAGGTAGGAATGCAGGGCCGAGTTGACGGCGAAGACGACGCCGAACAGCAGCAGGCCGCCGAGCAGGGAGAACGGTGCCGCGGCGGCCAGAACGGGCCACAGGCCGGCAAGATCCGGCTCGGCCGGCAGCAGGGCGACGGCGATTGCCGCCGGCAGTAGGGCCAGCAGGAAACCCCAGTTGCGCGCCGCGGCGGCGGCCGCGGCGGCACTACGGGTGTGCCGCAAGAACACCGGCACGGCGGCCTGGACGATGCCATAGCCGATGACCCATAGCGCCATGAAGGCGCCGACCTGGTCGAACGACCAGCCAAAGCTGCTGTAGAGGAAGATCGGCAGGCCGACGACGAACCAGACATCGCGCGAGGCGAACAGGAAGATGCGCGCAGCCGACAGATAGTTGATCTCGCGCGTCTTCGATAACAGCTCACGCCCGCGGATCTTCTGCTTGGCACGGCCGAGATCGCCGCGCACGGCAATGACGGTGACCAGCGTGACCACCGCCAGGGCGGCGGCCATGCCCCACAGACCGGCCTGGAAGCCGACCCATTGCAGCAGCACGCCGCCGAGCAGGAAGCCGATCCCCTTGAGGGCGTTCTTCGACCCGGTGAGCAAGGCGACCCAGCGGAACAGCAAGCCCTGGTTGCCGTCGCCGACGACGACCTTGACCGTGCTCTTGGAGCTCATCTTGACCAGATCCTTGGCGACGCCGCTCAAGGCCTGCGCGGCCATGACGTAAACCACGGACAAGACAACGGCCCAGCCGGGATTGACGGCCGAGAGCATCAACAGGGCGAAGATCTGCACCAGCAGGCCCGAAACCAGGGTCAGGCGCAGGCCATGGCGTGCGCCGAGCCAGCCACCGAGGAAATTTGTGACGACGCCGGCGGCCTCGTAGAGCAGGAACAGGAAGGCGAGGTCGATGGGGCTGAAGCCGAGCTGATGGAAGTGCAGCAGCACCAGCATCCGCAGGGCACCATCGGTCAGCGTGAAGGCCCAGTAGGCGAGGGTCACACTGACGTAGTTGCGCAGATCGACCATACGGCAAGCCTAGAGACCGGCACCGACCTTCCGGGCCAGCTCCATCATCCGGTTCACGTAGCCCCACTCGTTGTCGTACCAGACATAGAGCTTCACGTGATGGCCATCCACGACCATGGTGCTGGGGGCATCGACGATGCCGGAGCGCGGATCGTCGGTGAAGTCGGTGGAGACGAGGGGACGCTCCTCGTAGCCGAGGATCCCTTGGAGCGGGCCTTGGGCTGCCGCCCGCAGGAGGGCGTTGACCTGGTCGGCATCGGTACGCTCGCGCACTTCGAACACGCAGTCGGTGAGCGAGGCATTGAGCAGCGGCACCCGCACGGCGTGGCCGTTCAGCTTGCCGACGAGTTCCGGGAAAATCAGGCCGATCGCCTTGGCTGAGCCGGTCGTCGTCGGAATCAGCGCGTTCAGACCCGAGCGGGCGCGGCGCAGGTCCTTGTGCGGCGCATCGACCATGACCTGGGTATTGGTGACGTCATGGATGGTGGTGATCGAGCCGCGGACGATGCCGCCGAGGCCTTCGTGCACCACCTTGACCACCGCCGCCAGGCAGTTGGTGGTGCACGATGCCGCCGTCACCAGGTCGTGCCGGGCCGGGTCGTAAAGATCGTCGTTGACGCCCATGACGACGTTGAGCGCGCCTTCCGCCACCGGCGCGGCGACAATCACCTTGCGGGCGCCATTGTCGAAATGGGGCTGCAGCATCTCGGTCGTGCGGAACCGGCCACTGCTCTCGATCACCAGGTCCACACCAAGTTCCCGCCAGGCAATGTCCGCAGGGCTGGCATGTTCGGAGAAGCCGACGCGGCGTCCGTCGATCGACAGGGCGTCATCATCGGCCGAGATCGCCCGGGGCCAGCGGCCATGCACGGTATCGAACTCGAGCAGGTGGGCGGCGCAGGCCGCTCCGCCGGCGACTTCGTTCACGTGGACGATCTCAATGTCCGGCCAGTCCCAGGCCGCCCGCAGAGCCAACCGGCCCATGCGGCCGAAGCCATTGATGCCGACGCGGATGCTCAAGAGGACAAGGCCGCTTCGAGGTGCCTGCGAAAATGCGTCAGCCCCGGGGTCTGTCGCGTCGGATCCTTGGCTTCGTCGTCCCAGCGCCGCAGCTGAGCGGCGGCCGGCCCGTGCGGGTCGGCGGCGAACTGATCAGCCTCGGCCGGCGAATAGATACCGCCCTGCACTTCGAGCGAGCGCACCGACGCCGGCGACAGCAGGTCGAAGTAGCCGTCGTCGACCTGACAGAGGTAGCGCTTTGCGGCCACGTGCAGGCGAACCGGCTCGGTAACGCCCGGACCGAACCAGGCAGAAAGGTAGCGGCTGCCGCGATCCTCGTGGCGAGCATCGACGCCCTGCGTGGCAAGGCCCCGGTCGCCGCCGTCGACGAGATGACCGATGTCGTGCAGCAGGGCCGCCACGACCAGTTCCGACGATGCGCCGGCCTGCTCCGCCAGCCAGGCGCACTGCAGGCCATGGGCGAGCTGGCTGACGCGCTCCTCGCCATAGCTACGCGCGCCCTCGGTGGCAAACAGGCCCAGGATCTCGTCGATCGCTTCGTGCCCGGTACGGGCGGTGATTTCGGTCACGGTGGCGGGTCCTCCCTGGCAGCGCTGCGACGCCCGGATCGGGTCGCAGACGACCCTGGATGTACGCCGCGCTGATGACGGTTCGGTTACAGCACTTCGCCGCCGCGTCCGTCAATCAGGCCATCAGGCGTCACCAACATGTTGTGCAGCGCGCCATATTCATGGCTCATCCGCCAGTCGAGCATGCGCCGGGCATAGTCGAGCAAGGTCGCTGCATGGCCCGGCTCGCTGCTCAGGTCTTGCAGTTCGTCCGGGTCTTCACGCAGTTCGAACAGCAGCGGCGGCAGCCCGTTGAAGTGGACGTATTTGTATCGCTCATCACGCAGCACGGTGAGGTTGCAGCGCTCGGGCGGCAGCCCGAAGGGCTGTCCGGCCGTGCCTTGGAGAGGATCGCGGAAATCGAACGACCAGTGCGCCGCGTCCCGCCAGTCGTCCGGCCGCTCGCCGTGCAGAAACGGCACCAACGAGCGGCCATCGCACTGCGCCGGCGTCGGAATGCCAGCGACATCGAGCACGGTCGGCATGACGTCGACGGCCTCGGTGAAGCTGGCGACCGTGCCGCCGGTCATCCGCCCCTGAGCCGGTGGCTTGATCAGCAGCGGAATGTGGAAGCTCTCATCGAAGTAGCCAAGTTTTCCGAACAGGTGGTGGTCGCCCAGCTGCTCGCCGTGATCGGACGTCAGTACGATCAGCGTGTCATCGTACAGGTCCTTGTCAGCCAGTGCGTCCAACAGGCGACCGATGTGATGGTCGACTTCGCTGATCAGGCCGAAATAGGTTGCCCGGATCTGCCGCACGTCGGCGTCGGTGAGATCGCAGGCCCGGCCGTTGCCGTGGCGGAAGAGCACGGATTGCTCGATGGTCGCCAACGCCTGCGCCAGGAAGGGATGCTGGGCGGCCTCGATCGCGACATCCGCTGCCCGCCGAGGCGCCGGGACTTCATCCAGGTGGTACATCTCGTGATAACCGCGCGGCGCGATGAACGGGGGGTGCGGTCTGAGGTAGCTGACGTGCAGAAAGAAGGGATCGTCACCGTGGCTGCCCAGGTGGTCGAGCACCTGGTCGGTCAGCCAGGCCGTCTCGCTGTGCTCGGCCGCAAACACCGGCGGCGCGAACGTCGTCCCGCGACCAGGCGGCAAGGGGAAGGAAGGATCGGCGCGATAGATGGCGAAGCCCGGGCCCGGGACGTCGTAGCCCAGCCGTCGCAGGCTGTCGAGCCAGGGCCGGCCATCCTCGTTCAGCCGCACCCCCACGGAGAACCCCTTGAGGGTACCTTCGTAGGTTCCGAGCGCCGGGTCGCCCGGCGGCAGTTCGCGCGGATCCGGCGTGATGTCGGTGTAGCCGAACAGGGTCGGCTCATAACCAGCCTTGCGCGCCTCCAACGCAATGTTGCTGTGCCGGCCGTCCAACGGTGTGCCGTTGAGGACGGCCCGGTGATTATGCGGGTAGAGCCCGGTGAGCAAGCTCGCACGAGAGGGCCCGCAGGGTGCTGTGTTGGCAAAGTGTCGCGCGAACAACACGCCATCGCTGGCCAGGCGGTCGACGTTTGGCGTCGCCAGGAGCGGATGACCGGCCACGCCGACGCAGTCGCCACGCCACTGGTCGGCTGTGATCAAGAGAATGTTCGGACGTTTCCGCACGCTGCTCCGTCCCGCGGTCGTGGCTGCCGGTTCGCTAGCAAGGGACCGTTACACTCCGGTGACGACTCGCTGTCGCCAGGAGCGCAAGAACTGTCGATGCACATCAGGTGAAACCCGTCTGACACCGACAGTTGTGGCATCCCTGTGGGTTAAACCGCATTTCCTGTGGACAAGCCGCACCACGGTGGCGTTGTCACAGAAGTTTCAAGCCGGCGCAAAGAATCTGTAGCCCCTCGTTGTTACCCACAACGAGGCCACGCGGCGCGTCCGGTGGCCGAACGAGGGGGTAGCGGCAGCATGCTGGAGATCCGTGGACTGACCAAGCGCTTCGGCGGCACCGCGGCGGTCGATGACATGAAGGCAGTGGTTCCGACCGGCCAGATGGTCGGCGTGATTGGCAAGTCCGGTGCCGGCAAATCGACGCTGCTGCGCATGATCAACCGCATGATCGACCCCAGCGCCGGTCAACTCATCTACAGCGGTGAAGACGTCACCGCGTTGAAAGGGCAGGCCCTGCGCCAGTGGCGTGCGCGCAACGCCATGATCTTCCAGCAGTTCAACCTGGTGCTGCGGCTGGACGTACTCACCAACGTGATGCTCGGCCGCCTGAACGGCATGGGCAGCCTGAAGAGCGCCTTGAAGCTGTTTTCGGACCGGGACCGGCGCGATGCGCTTGTCGCCCTGGAAACCCTGGGCATCGTCGACGTCGCCCTGCAGCAGGCGGCGACGCTGTCGGGAGGACAGCAACAGCGGGTCGCCATCGCCAGGGCGATGATGCAGGACCCGTTGATCATTCTCGCTGATGAGCCGATTGCCTCGCTCGACCCCCTCAACGCCAAGCTGGTGATGGAAGCGCTACGGCGCATCAACCTGGAAGACGGCATCACCGTGATGGCCAACCTGCACACCCTCGATACGGCACGCACCTTTTGCGACCGCATTATCGGCATGCGCGACGGCAAGGTCGTGTTCGACGGCCCGACCGAAGCGCTGACGGCCGACGCGACAAGAGAGATCTATGGCGCCGGACAGGAGTTCGACGAGGCGACCACGTCGACCTCACTTGATCCCCATCCCGCTGCGGCCCGTCACATCGCGGCGGGCCGCCTGGCCGGCGTCGAGGCGGCTACGCCGGCATGAGTCCGCGCCCCTCCAAGAGCAGTCAACCCACAGAAGGACACATCACGATGAAGTTTCTGCGCGCAACCACGATGATCGCGGGCATCGCCCTTGCGGCAATGGCCGCACAGCCGGCCGCCGCCGGCGAGCTGAAAGAGTTCCGCATCGGCATCCTTGGCGGCGAGAATCAAACGGATCGACTGAAGAACCATGCCTGCCTGCGCGAGCAGACCGAACAGCTGCTCGGCGTGAAGACGTCGCTCTACGCCCCGGCCGACTACAACGGCGTGATCGAAGGGTTGCTCGGCGGCAATCTGGACATGGCCTGGCTCGGCGCTTCGGGCTACGCCAAGGCCTATCTCAACGATCCGAAGTCCGTTGAACCGGTGCTGGTGCCGATCAATCCCGACGGCTCCACCGGCTACTACTCGATCGGTTTCGCCCGCATCGAGAGCGGCGTGCAATCGCTCGACGACATGAAGGGCAAGGTCTTCGCCTTCGGTGATCCGAATTCGACCTCGGGCTTTCTGATCCCGTCGATCGAGATCCCGGCGGCCGGCTATTCGATGGCCGACGGCCAGTATTTCGGCAAGATCGCCTTCTCAGGTGGCCATGAACAGACCATCGTCGGCGTCTACAACGGCGACTATGACGCCGGCGTGACCTGGGCCGACGGCCAGGGCGAATGGGAAGCCGGCTTCAACAACGGCGCCTTCCGCAAGGCCGTGGACTCCGGCATCGTCGATATGACCGAGATGACCGAGATCTGGCGCTCCAAGCTTATTCCGAACGGCCCGGTGGTCCTGCACACGACCCTGCCGGCCGACGTGAAGCAGAAGATGGTCGACTACATGGTGAACCTGAAAGAGACCGACAGCGAGTGCCTGTACGGCTTCATGGCCGGTGAAGTGAACGGCATGCAGAAGGTCGACCACAGCTTCTTCGAATCGATCGTCGCCGCGCGCCGCAAGAAGATCGGCAGCTGACCGGCGTCAACGAGATACGTCGCCTGACCCTGGGGATGCCGCGCGGCGCCGTCCGCGCGGCGTCCCTCTCTTTTTCAGGGCCGTGCCGTTCGAGCCCCTCACGCCGATGACCAACGTCGACACGCTGCATGCCCATATCGGCGAACAGGAACGCCGGCGCCGGATGTATACGGGCCTGGTGGGCCTGATCGCGGTTTCCCTGTTCCTCGCCGGCTTCGTCGTCGCCGAAGAACTGAATTCGGGCAGCTTCATCGGCGGCCTGCAGAAGTTCTTCGACTACCCAGGCGAGATCGTCCGCGACGCCTTCGCACGGGGTTGGGACTGGTTCCCGCTGGCCTGGTCCTACATGCCGGCGCTGATCGAGACCATCAACATGGCGGCGGTATCGACGATTTTCGGCGGCGTCTTCGCCACGATGCTGGCGTTCTGTTCATCCCGCAACCTGCAGATCTGGCCGCCGCTGATCCCGGTGGCGCGGCGCTCCATGGACATCATGCGGGCCTTTCCCGAGCTGATCCTTGCGCTTTTCCTGATTTACGTCCTGGGCACCAGCCCAGTGCCGGCGCTGATCGCGATCGCTTTTCATACTTCCGGCGCTCTCGGGAAACTGTTCTCCGAGGTCAACGAGAACATCGACGAGCGGCAGATCGAGAGCCTGGGCGCCGTCGGCGCGACGTGGTTCCAGCGGATGCGTTTCGGCGTCATCCCGCAGGTTCTGCCTAACTATCTGAGCTACACGCTGCTGCGTTTCGAGATCAACATCCGCGCTTCGGCGATCCTCGGCTTCGTCGGCGCCGGCGGCATCGGCCAGGAACTGAAGAAGTCGATCAGCTGGGGCAAGGGCGACGAGATCGCCGCCCTGTTCGTGGTGCTGTTCCTGACCATCGTCGTGATCGATCAGTTGTCATCCTACCTTCGACGCCGCATCGTCGGCGCCTCGTTCGTCACCGACGCCACGGGTGCGTGACATGGCGACGTCCAGCACCCTTGCCACTGACATCGACGGCCGTCATGCCAGCGTGATCGCACGGTCGCGGCGCCAGGCCTACGCGCCGATCGCCATTTTTGCTGCCATCCTGCTGTACCTGACCTACGCCTTCTTCGCTTTCGACATTCCGCGGCTGCTGTCCAGTTCGAAACTGGAACGCGGCGCCCTGCTGGCGACCGATTCCTTTGCCCACAAGGTGCACGTCACCAAGACCATGCGCAGCGGCGAGGTGAAGATCAGCGTCGAGGGCCAACGGGACGCGGTCTACGACACACCGCCGGACTGGATCACGATCACCGGTGACGTTGTCGATGTCGATCTTGGCAAAGGGTTCCGGTCCGTGATCGACGGCCGCACCTTGACCCTGCTGGCGCCGGACAACCCACCCATCGTGGTCACCATCGGCGACGACGCGATCACCGCAGACAGCACTGCGCCGTTGCCCGCCTGGGCGAAAGTCAACGACCGCCGGTTCGAGGCGCGACCCAGCCTGTTCCAAAGGGTGTTCATTACTCGGGGGCGGATCCAGGTGTTCCGCTACTTCTACGGCTGGGAGCATTTCTTCTTCGCGTTCAACTCGCCGTTTTTCGGCAAGTCGATCGGCGAGCTGTTTCATCTGGCCACGTCGGCCGAACGCATGGACACGGCGCGCAGCAACGTCGCCTACATCGCCAGCGAGTACTGGTACAACCCGGAATGGCAGCACGGCGAAGTCTTCACGGCGTTGCTCGAGACCATCATCATGGCCTTCCTCGGGACCATGGTCGCCGCCATCGTCGGCCTGCCGCTTGCCTTCCTCGCCGCCGCGAACTTCAACCCGGTGTGGATCCTGCGCATGGGAATCCGACGGCTGTTCGACTTTCTGCGCGGCATCGACATGCTGATCTGGTCGCTGATCTTCATCCGGGCCTTCGGCCTTGGACCGCTGACCGGGATCATGGCGATCGCCTTCACCGACACCGGCACGTTGGGCAAGCTGTTTTCGGAAGCGATCGAGAACATCGACAACAAGCAGGTGGAAGGGGTCCGCTCGACCGGCGCCAGCGCGGTGCAACGCTATCGCTTTGGGGTGATTCCGCAGATCCTGCCGGTGATCATCTCGCAGACACTGTACTACCTTGAATCCAACACCCGCTCGGCCACGGTGATCGGCGCACTGGGCGCCGGCGGCATCGGCCTAAAGCTGGTGGAGAGCCTGCAGACCCATTCCGACTGGGAGAACACGCTCTACATCATCATCCTGACCCTGGCCGTGGTCATCCTCATGGACATATTCTCCGGCTGGTTGCGTCGACGACTGATCGTCACCTCCTAGCCACCGATACTCTGACGGGGTCTGCCCGACCGTTCCTGTTATGCTGCGATCTCGACGCCCGCGTAGAGGGATGCCGTGTGAGCGAGACCGGACGCCAGACCGCCTTGCAGCTGTGGCTGAGCAACGATGTGCAGGAGATTGCCGATATCGCCGCAGATGTGGACGCCTTCTGCGCTGCGCAGAACCTTGCACCGGAGATCGCCCAGGCGGTGAACCTCTCGCTCGACGAACTGCTGACCAACACGATCAGCTATGGCTTTGCCGACGACAAGCGTCACCGGATCGACGTCACGATGGAATTGGACGGCGGGATAATCACGGTACAATTGACCGACGATGGTCTGCCGTTCGATCCGTTCTCCGCGCCGGACCCCGACATCGATGCCGCTCTCGAGGACCGGCCGGTCGGTGGGCTTGGCGTTTTCCTGGTGTGGCAATTGATGGATGAGGTCGACTATCGCCGGGCGGGGGGACGGAATATCGTCACCATTCGCAAACAGATCGCAGATGCATCCAATGCAGAGGCGTGAAGGAGAGGGACGGATGCAGATCGTTCAGGACCGAACCGCGGATATCGACATCCTGGCGCTGGAGGGCCGGGTCGACAGCAGCAATGCCAGCGAGGTGGAAGCCGCGCTGGTGCCGCTTGCCGACAGCGGCGGCAGCGTCGTGGTCGACGTCGAGCGCCTCGACTACATCTCCAGCGCCGGTCTGCGGGTGCTGCTGGTCGCTGCCAAACGCAGCAAGGCGGTAGGCACCCGACTGGCGTTGGCCGGCCTGCAGCCCGCGGTACGCGAAGTGTTCGACATCAGCGGCTTCTCACGGCTGTTCGACATCCACGACGGCCGTCCGGCGGCCGTAGCCGCGCTCTCCTGACCCTCACCGGCCGCGCGTCAGTGCGGCGCCCGGGCCACGGCCAGCACGATCGAGCGCTCGATATCGGTGACGGCGCTGGCCACTTCGCGGCCGATCAGGTCCATTTTTCGGATCAGGGCGATGCGCGGCCGGGCCTGTTCGACCGTCCCCTCCGGCAGGACGTCGGGCAGGATGTTGCAGGCGTCGGCGAGGCAGATCAGGGCGACGTCACGCGGATCCGGGATGTCGTCCGACAGCAGCACATCGATGATCCGCAACCGCACCTCGCGCTCGGCCTGGCCGTCGATCATGGGATAGCGCCGACCGCGGTGAACCCACAGGAACTTCTCGTCGTGGCGCTCGAGGATGCCGCGCGCAACTAGGCTGGCCAGCGCCGCCTCGCGGATCGTCGCCGCATTATCGCGCGACAGCCGCTCAACCCAGGTCTTGGCGTCGACGGTCTCCGCGGCCGTGTCGAGACGGGTCAGCACGCCATCAAGCAGGGGATCGCCCGTCGACGTCCGGTCGACGACCATCAGCTGGGTGAGATCCGTGTCGATGCGGTTGGCGAACGCCAGATCCATGAGCACCGCGCCGGCCAGGGCGCACTCCACCGTGCTCTCTGCGATCGGCACGAACACGCCATCTTCGTCGTCCAGCAGCAACAGCATGATCTCTTCGGCAAAGGTCAGCATCACAGAGCTCCGTTGAAGCGCAGCACGACACAGGTGATGTCGTCGGACTGGGGGGCATCGCCGACGAAGGCATCGACCGCACCGGTGACCGTCGGCAGGATGTTGTCGACCGGCAGCCGCTGGCATTGCGCCAGCGTGGCGATCAGCCGCTGCTCGGTGAATTCCCGCTGCTGCACGTCCATCGCCTCGGAAATGCCGTCGGTGTAGAAGAACAGGGTGTCGCCCGCCGACAACGACAGGGCGTGCTCGTCATACGACAGTTCCGGCAGCACGCCAATCGCAACGCCACCGGTCAGGGGCAGGGCCTCCACGGCGGCATCGGCCGGGATCAGCAGCGGCGGGTTGTGCCCCGCGTTGGCATAGCTGAACTGCCCGGTTGCCGGGTCGAGTACGCCGTAAAACAGAGTCACGAACAGATCGTGGGGGTTCTGGGCGCAGATGACGTCGTTGACTTCCCGCAGGCAATCGCCGACGGCCGCATGTTCGCGGGCCGCAGCACGCACCACGGTCCTGGTGATCGCCATGAAGAAGGCGGCCGAAACGCCCTTGCCGGAGACGTCGGCGATGACGACGCCAAAGCGTCCGTCAGGCAGGGTGAAGAAATCGTAGAAGTCGCCCCCCATCTCCCAGGCCGGGGTCATCAGCGCATCGCCGGCATAGGCCTGGTGCGGCGGCATCGACCCGTGCAGGATCGCGCCCTGCAGGGCGTGGGCGATTTCGAGCTCTGTCTCCATCCGTTGCTTGGCTGTCTCCAACAGGGCGTTCTTCTCTTCCAGATCCAGCGTGCGCTCGCGGACCAGGCCCTCCAGATGCTCCTCGCGCGCCTCGACCTCGCGCGCCATGGTCTGGAACACCCGTGTCAGGGCACCCAGCTCGTCGTGCCGTCCGGCTTCCCGGTCCAGCGACGCCGGCTCGAAGTTCCGGGCATCGACCTCGGCGGCGGCCCGGGTCAGTGCCATCACCGGCCGCGTGATACGGCGCGCCGCCATCAGGGCGATCAGGGAGCCGATGGCAAACGCCGCTGCGGCGACGATCAGGCCGAGCCTGAGATGGTCGGCGAACAGCCGGTCGAGCTGGTCGCGCGGCATGCGGATGACGGCGGCACCGGTGGCGACACCGCCGCGGTCTAGAATGGGGGCAGCCACATGCAAGGCGTCGGCACCCAGGTAGGAGCGCGCCGCGACGGCGGTGAGTGCCTGCGTGGCAAGGCCGCTGTCGGCCGGCGACAGGTCCGCCCACGCCGGCGCGCCGCGTTCCGGCTCACCGGTCACGGCGCTGACCACGGTCAGGCTGTCGTCGACCACCCAGATGGCCCGCACGCCCTGTTGACCGGCCAGCGAGTTCAGCGCCGCCGACAGGCCGATGGTGTCGAGCAGGCCTTCGTTCCGTCCGGTCAGGCTGCCGATCAGCACCAGACGATCATCGCCGGCGCGAACGCCGACATAGCGGAGCGGTCGTTCCCAGTCGCCCTGGGGCGTGGACTGGAAGTCGATGGAGTACCGCCGACCGGAAATCAGCGCATCGAGCACCCGGCGATCGATGCCGGCGTCGGCGGGACTTCTGGCCGGTCGATCGGCCAGGCCGCCGACCGCGCGCAGCAACGGTGTCCCGGTGCGGTCCAGCAGCCAGATATCATCGATGCCGCTATGGGAGGTGACTTCGGCCAGATGCACGGCGACGGGGAATGCGTTGCTCCCGGTACTGTCGCTGAACTCGGTCAGATGACCAACGGCAATGGCCTGCGCCTCCATCTCTTCGGCGATGACGCGGTTGATCTCGTCGGCGGCGAGTTCGGCACGGTTGGCCTCGGCGGCGATAAGGCCGGCGACGAGGCCGGCCTGGTCCTCCGCCTGCTCGATCAGCGCATTGCGCGCCAACAGGCCCATCGACACCGCAACGGCGACGATGGCAATGCCGACCGAAGCCGCGACGATCGCGATCAGGCGATGGGACAGGCTCATGCCGGCACCTTCTGCGCCGGTGCCGCCCGTCGCGACAGGTCGACCGACGCCATCGCCGCTACTGCTGCGAGCCGAGCGGCTGTCCGGCACCGCCCGGCGCCGCCGGTTCGACGACGGCGGCGCCGTGCCCGCGGGCGCGCAGGCGGCTGCTCATCAGCCGCATAGCCAATGAGACGATGGCACCGAAGACGAAGAACCAGAGCATGGCGTAGAGGTAGACCCACAACACCACGTCGACGTTGCCGATGGCGCCGATGACCGTCTCCGAACGATGCACCAGCTCGGGCACGCCGATCACCGAGGCCGTGCTGGAGGCCATGGCGATGATCAGGAAGTATCCCGTCCAGGCCGGCAGGAACAAAAGCGCTTCGGCGACTTCGTGCCGGCGTAGGTGGCGAATGGCCGCCAGGGCATTGTCGGAGACATAGCCAGCGACGGCGATACCAAGGGCCAGAGAAGCCTTGAGCCAGGCCGGAAAGACCATCTCCTGACCGAACAGCTCGAACTCGGTCGGAATGACGTAGGCCAGATAGAACAGCATCACGAAGGTCGGGACGTTGCGCGCCAGCGTTGTCAGCATGCCGCCGCTTTGCTGCATGCTGGGGCGCTGGCCTTCACGCAGCATCGCCAGCACCAGGCCGACCGGTGTGCCGATCGCCATGGCGGCCAGCGAAACGATGATGTTCCAGCCGAAGCCGCCGGCCAGGTAAGGCGTCCAGACGATCAGGACATCCCAGATTTCGCCGGCCGTCACAGCTGCCCCGCCCGCCGCTCCAGCCGCCGGAACAGCTGCACCGTCACGATCACCAGAATGAAGTAGCAGATCAGCAGAAGGTTCATCATCACGTCGGCGTTGCCTTTCTCGGCAACGATGGTGGTGCTGGCGTGCACCAGCTCCGGCAGCGCCAGGGTGCTCGCCAGGCCCGTCGCCTTGACGATGTTGACCGAGTTGCCCATCACCGCGGCATAGCACAGCGTCATGGCACGGCTCAGGTCCGCCCGGACGAAACGCAGCCGCCGATCTTTGCCCGCTGCGACATCCGCGGCGAAGGCGAAGGCGACGGCATTACCGGCGGCGGCATAGAGCGACAACACCACGGCGGAAACGAGAAAAGCGTCGAGCGAGAAGCCGAGCACCAGCACCAGGCTGCCCAGGCCGAAGAAAACGACATAGAGCTGCAACAGCGGCGGGGTCATGCGGATAAGGGCGCTGAACCCCTGGATGAACGGCGTGATCAAGGGGATGCGCCGGTGGATCAGCCAGCCGAACAACACGCCAAGGCCGATGCTGGCCAGCACCGTCACCACCGACAATGCCACCGTCAGCGCCAGCCCGATGAGGAATACCCGACGGTCGAAAGGATCGTAGAGGATGCTGACGTCGAGGCCGGTCGCTTCCAGCAGGACCAGCGACAGGCCGGAAATGCCGCCGATACCCTGGCTGGCGACCAGGGCGACCTCGCGGCAGGCCAGGGGCCATTGTCCGTCTTCGTCACGCTCGCACAGCGCCGCGCCGGTGTCGTCCGTGGCCTGCCAGGTGAGGCGGGCCTGCCTCAGGTAGGGCGAAGGCGGCAGTCCCCAGCGCTTCTCGAACGCCTGCAGGGTGCCGTCGCGGTGCCATTGCGCCAGCGCGTCGCCGAGCAATCGATCAAGCCGGCCGCCGGCCTCTTCCTTGGCGACGGCGACGGCCCAGGGCAGCACGAAGCGCGTCGGCAGCGACACCGTATAGCCCGGCCAGTCCCCGGTCGATAACTGATGTAAAAGGTTAACCTCGTCATATAACCAACCGATACAGCGACCATTTTTTAAGGCCAAGAGAGCTTCGCGCGTGGTGTTGAACGAGACCACTTCGACCAGCAGACGCTCGCTGGCGAGGCGGTTCCACAGCGAGCCCTGGATCCCGCAGATGGTCCGGCCGCGCAGGTCCGCCCATTCCGCGACCCCCGCATCGGGCCGCAGCAGCACATTGGCGCCATCCCCGTAGTACTGCGGCTCGACCATGTTCACCAGTTCGCGCCGGCTGCGGGTATCGCCCAAGGTGGCGATGACGATGTCGACTTCGCCCCGCTGCAGCATCTGCAGACGGGTGGCGCTGGTGACCGGCACCAACTGTACCGGCAGGCCGAAGAAGTCGGCGAAGGCGCGGGCGACGTCGACGTCATAGCCGACGAGGACGCCGTTGCTGTCACGATAGCCGAAGGGCTGGTAGTCCGCCTTGACGCCTACGATGAGTTGGCGCCGGTCCTGGATCTCCTCCAGCCGGTCAGCGACAGCGGCAGGCGAGGCACCGACGGTGAGAGAGGCGGCAAGCAGAATTCCGTTCAGGCGGGCGAACATGGCGGGCCGGTGCTGGACGAACACCGGTGTATTGTAACCTATGGACGGCCGACAATCAGAAATCCGTAGCCCAGGCTGGCTGGCAGGAACCGACAGACCATACCGTCGAAACGGCCAAGCAGCGGCCGGCGCACGGCGATCTCCTCGGCCAGCATGCTCTCGGCTTCGCTCGAGGCGACCTCAAATCCGGCGCCTGCCAGATCCTCGCGCGCCTCGTCCAGCGTATAGAGATGATAGAACATCTCTATCCTGTCCTTGCCCTCGCCGCGGGCGTAGAGCACGTCGCCCGGCTCCGGTTCGCCAGCGCGCACCAGTGGTTCGGCGTCGCGTTGCTCGGCCAGGAATCGCCGCCTGGCGTTGGGCAGGCTCAGCACCAGGGCGCCGCCGGGCTTCAGCGTGCGGCGAACGACCTTGAGAATGTGCTGCCGCTCGGCCCGGCCTGCGACGTGCCCCAATACCCCGAATACCAACAAGACCAGGTCGAAGGTGTCTCGGTAGTCGAAATCCAGCGCCGCCACGGTATCGCCGCGCACGGTCAGCCGCCCGGTGCGGGTGTATGGCTCCATCCGTTCCGCCAGGGTGCGGCATGCCGAGGGGCAGATGTCGTAAGCCACACCGCGGGCCCGGGTGTGTTCCAGCAACGGCAGCGTGTAGCGCCCGGTACCGGCGCCGAAGTCGAGGAAGCAGCCATCGTCCGGTAAGCAGGACAACAGTCTGCGCAAGGTCCGACGGTTCGGACGTGGATAGCGCTGGTCATAGAGGTCCGACGAGATATAGCTGTCATAGCTGTCCGGCATGTCCGGCAAACGCGCCCCCGCCGGCACCGGAAGATCGTCGTTCAACGTCCATGCCAGCGTATTCAACAGCACCATGATCCGACCGCCTCTTGTTGGAGCAGGTGGTTCCTGCTCCTAATTTCTCCCCCAGAGGTCAACAGATCTCTGACCTCGATACGGGCGACTATAGGATTGTGTTCGGCGCGCTTACTGTGAGCAATCTCACACCGCCCATATTCTGTCTCATTTCGACCAAACATGCATCAGTGGCTTGCATTAGCGCGATGGAGACCATCTTATGAAGTCTCCGCGAGAGCCGGAAAGCCAATGACGATTCATTCAGGTTTACGCCCATATAGGATTTTCTTCCGCAAGTGCTTGAGCCGGGCAACGTGCCTGGCGCTGGCCGTCGCAGTGCTTGCGACAGGCACATCTGGCGCGGCAATCGCGGCGCCGGCGGGAGAAAGCGTGCTGGAACGCATCGCCCAGAGCGGCACCTTGCGCGCCGGCACCCGAAGCAACGCCGCGCCGTTTGCGCAACGACTTGCCACAGGCGGATTCGAGGGATTCTCCGTCGACCTGTTGGAGGAAATCCGTCGGGCCGCCGAGCTCGCGGTCGGCCGACCGGTGACCCTGCGGCTGTCCGCGGTGACCCCCGCCGATCGTCTGCAGCAGGTCGCCGAAGCGGAGCTCGACATCGTCTGCGGCATCACCACGCCGACCTGGAAGCGCGAGCAGCAGGTCGACTTCTCGCTGCCGTTCTTTCGCGACGGCACGCGGGTGCTGGTGTACCGCGAGCAGGCGACCAAAGGCCAGGATCTCGGTCAGCTCACCATCGGCGTAGTCGCGGGCACGACCACCGTGGCCATCGTCAAGGACCGGCTGCCGACGGCAGAGCTGCGTGTCTTCCACGACATGGACGACGCCATGCGCGGCCTTGCCGCGGCCGAAGTCGACGGCGTCGCCAACGTCGGGATCGTCTTGCTGGGTCTGGCCGAGCGGGCGGAGCCGCGACGCAGCGTGGTGCTGCTGCCACGGACGGGCGTGCTGGCGACCGAAGCGCTGGCCTGCGTCCTGCCGCAGAACGACAGCGCCTGGCGGGACCTGGGCAACCGCACCCTGGTCGACCTGTACGCGGGCGTGGGTGATTTCGGCGGCCGCTATGTGATGTTGTACGAGCGCTGGTTCGGCCGCGACGGGCGGATCTTCTACCCGCTCGACCGCGACACGCGTGACTATCTGGACGGTCTCTCGATCTGGGCCCGGTAATCGGCACATCGCCGAATTGCTGTCAATGTATCGCATCAGGGCTCGCGCAGGCTGGCGCTCATCGCCCGGGTGATCGGGTCGAAGACGTAGCTGATCACGCTGCGCTTGCCGACGGAGATCTCGACGGTGCCGCTCATGCCCGGGATCAGGCGGAAATCCGGTGGCATGTCCCGCAGCTCGGTTTCGATCAGATCGATCTTGACGCGGTAGACCTGGCCGACGCCGCCCTGGTCAGAGGCCTCCAGGGTGTCCTCACTGACCAGCACCACCTTGCCCTCCAGCATGCCGTGCTTGTGAAACGGCAGTGCATCCAACTTAATCCTGACCACGTTGCCGACCTGGACCTTGCCGACATCCTTGGGCGCGATGTCGGCCTCCAGTCGCAGGGGCACGCCGACCGGGACCAGCGTGAACAACGGCTCTGCCTGCCGGATCACCGAACCAACGGAGCGGTCGGCGACGTCAAGGACGATGCCGCGGGCCGGCGCGACAAGCTGGACCAGGCTTTCCCGGCGCTCCATCTTCTTCAGCTTCTCACCCAGTTCCTCGCGCTGCCGCCGGACGCCGACCAGCTCTTCCGCCACCAGCGAACGGCGTTCGCTGACGAAAGCCCGGCGGTCGGCACGCGTTGCTTCCAGTTGGTGCTGCAAACGACTCCGGGTGCTTTGCAGGCGGCGCTGCTCACGCTCCATCGAAAGTCGCTGATGTTTGGCCGACAGGTAGTGGACGCGCGACCCGTGGCCGCGCTCCATCAGCACGTTGCGCATGCCTTCGATCTCGCTCAGCACGTCGACCTGCACGGCGATGTCCTTGGCGTCCTGGGCGTTGATGGCGATGTCGGTGAGCAATTGCTGGATGCGCTCGTCCCAGGAGGCGAGGCTGGCGCTGTATTCGGCCCGGCGGCGGTCGAAGATCTCACGCTGCAGCGCCGATGCGCCGGCCTTGTCGGAGAACACGGCCGGCACGGTGCCATTCAGTTCCGCCTCCAGGCGCCGTTGCTGGGCTTCGATACTGATCAACTTCATCTTGCTGGCCTGCACGTCAGCCTCGGCAAAGGTCGCATCCAACGTCGCCAGTACCTGACCTTCCTCCACCAGCTCGCCTTCTTCGGCCTGGATGGACAGGATCACCGCCGTCTCGATGGGTTGGACGACGATGTTCGGCACGACGGTGGTGACGCGGCCCAGGGCGATGATCGCGGACTCGATCTTGGCCAGCGTGGCCCAGACCACAGCAACGACGAAGAAACTGACGATTACGTACAGCGTCAGCTTGGCCACGGCGGGGAAGGGGCGGTGTTCAATCTCGACGGCGTCGGGCTGGAACTCGGCGAGGTCGTCGCGGAACCGGAACAGGCCGCGCAGCCTGCGACCAAGACCGCCGCCTCCGAGCTGGGCCGATTTGCGCGACCTGCCTTCCTTCAGTTCGGTGGTGATGAAATGCTGGTGCGCCAGGCGCTCGTTGGTTTCGCGCAAGGTGAAGATCAGCCGGTGCACCAGCGCCATGGAGAACAGCGGCTCTTCCTCCATCCGCCGCAGCACCGTCATCACGTCCATGCGCTTGAGCACGACGTCGCTGGCGGCGACCGCGGAGCTGCTGCGCACGCTGCCGTCGATCACCCCCATTTCGCCGAACATCTCGCCGGCCTGCACCGTACGCAGGTGCACCGCGCCATGGCCGGTGTCCTTGAGCAGGTCGACCTTGCCGGCGACGACGGTGTAGGCGAAATCGCTCTCTTCGCCCTCGTAGAAGATGTGCTCGCCATCCGAGAAGCGGACTTCTTCTACGCCGACCGGCTCGTCGACCTCGGCGGCGGCGTTCGGTGGGACGGTCGAATCCGGTGCGGTCATCGCCCTATTCCGCCGCCTGATGCAAGCCGCTGCGCTGCTGCATGGCCAGCCGCCGATAGACGTCGCAGGTGTTGAGCAGCTCGGCATGCTGGCCGGCGCCGACGATGCGGCCCTGGTCGACCACCAGGATCTTGTCCGCGCCGGCCAGGGTCGACAGGCGGTGTGAGATGGAGATCACGGTGCGGCCTTCGCCGATGCGCGCCATGTTGGTCTGGATGATGCGTTCGCTCTCAGGATCGAGCGCACTCGTTGCTTCGTCCAGGATCAGTATACGCGGCTGGCGCAACAGCGCCCGGGCAATGGCGAGACGCTGCTTCTGCCCGCCCGACAGATTGGTCGCACCCTCTTCCAGCTTGGTGTCGTAGCCCTGCGGCAGGCGCTGGATGAACTCGTCGGCACCCGCCAACTTGGCCGCCGAGACGACCTCGAAGAAACTCGCGTCCGGCCGGGTGGCGGCGATGTTCTCCTTGATCGACCCCTTGAACAGAAAGCTCTCCTGCAGCACCACGCCCGTGCTCATGCGCAGATGTGCCAGGTCGAGCTCTCGCATGTCGGTGCCATCGATGCGCACCGCGCCGGACTGCGGCAGATAGAAGCCCTGCAGCAGCCGAGCGATGGTGCTCTTGCCCGAGCCGGAGCGGCCGACCAGGCCGATCATCTGCCCCGGCTCGATGGTGAAGGTGACGTGATCGAGAGCGGGGCCCGTATCCTTGTGGTAGCGGAAGTTGACGTCATCGAACTCGATCCGCCCGCCGATATCCGGCATCAGCCCGCCAGTGCTGACCCGCTCGGCCTTCTGGTTCATCACCTGGCCAAGCATCCGCATCGAAATGGCGGCCTGCTGGTACTCGTGAATCAGCCCGACCAGCGCGATCAGCGGACTGCTGACGCGGGTAGCCAGCATGTTGAAGGCGATGATCGCGCCGATCGACAGCTCACCGATGAAGATCATCTGCACGCCGACGAATAGCAGCGTCACCGTCATCATCTGGCCGAGAAACCTGGACAGGCCGTTGACGAGCTGCGAAATCCGGCCGACGCCGATGTGCAGAGCCACGGCGCGGGCCGTACGCTGGTTCCATTGCTCGCGCTTGACGGGCTCGATGGCCAGTGCCTTGACCGTCTCCATGCCGCCGATGGTCTCCACCAGCATCGCCTGGCGTTCGCCTTCGGCCTTGTAGAGCGCCTGAAGCCGGTTGCGGTAGGGCCCTTTGATCAACAGGGTGATGCCGGCGATGGCGGCGGTGAAGGCGAGGACGATGTAGGTCAGCTGTGGCGAGTAGAGGAACAGGACCGGCACGTAGATCACCACCGCCAGGCAGTCGAGCAGGGTGAGGAACAGGCGCCCGGTGAGGAAGTCGCGCACCGCGCCCGTCTGCTGCATGTGCTTGGTCAGGGTGCCGGCCGACGAGGCACGGAAGAAGTCGATCGGCAGGCTGAGCAGCTTGCCGAAGGTGCGGGTCGATACACGGACGTCGATCTTGCTGGTGCCGTGCAGCAGCAGCAGACCGCGGAGGTACTCGATGACGGCATTAAAGACGAGCACCAGGGTCACCGCCACCGTCAGCACGTAGAGCGTATCGACGCTCTGGTTGCCGACGACCTTGTCGAAGGTGAGCTGGAAGAAGACCGGCACCGCCAGGGCGAACACGTGCATCAGCACGGCGACAAGGGCGACCTCGCCGAACACGGTCTTGTAGCGCAGGATCTCCGGGATGAACCAGCGGAAGCCGAACGGCTGCTCTTCGTCGCTGAGACGGAACTCCTGTTTCAGGAAGATCACATTGCCGGTCCAGGCGTTCTCGAGGGCCGCCTGATCGACGCTGAGGACCTGGGCGGTCTCGGCCAGCGGGTCGATCACCCTGACCACCGGCACATCGCCGGCATCGTCGTAGCCGGCGAGGATGACCCAGTTGCCGTTCTCCAGCGGGCAAAGTACCGGGAAGGCTTCGCCGAGCCGGGCCAGGTCTTTCCAGCCGATGCGTTTACGCCGGCCCTTGAGCCCCAGATCCTGGGCGATGCGCAGGACCCGGTCCGTCGACGGCGCCTCGTTGACGGCGTAGTCGTGCGCCAGCCGTTCCGGCGTTGTATCGACGCCGTGCCGGCGTGCCAAAAGGGCCAGGCATTGCAGGGCCGTGAACAACGGGCGAGTTCTCAGCGCGGCAGCGAGGCGGGCGGCCCGGCCCCCGGCGAACGTGTCGGGTTGCGCGGGATTGTTTTGACGGAGCTGGCGTAGTCAGAGGTATCTCGTTTCTCAGGGAGCGCCTCGGATCATGCACGTAAAACTGCACGCCAATGCGACCACCACGCCGAAGATCAGGGCCT
>Ga0209458_1000197_pt1 | contig 28508 bp, 24 predicted proteins | sample WorMetLIZAISLAND_FD_187411 | JGI IMG/M metagenome (GOLD analysis project Ga0209458, IMG submission 187411) | Marine gutless worms symbiont microbial communities from Max Planck institute for Marine Microbiology, Germany - Inanidrilus manae... ...
CGCTGATGCTGAAGGCGATCCACGCTCAGGAGTGCCGCGCAGCAGCCCGGGCCAAGGCCGACGAGGTCATCGCCAAGCTGAAGGCCATGCGGCTTGCCAAGGTGGCCACATGGCTCGAGGAGACGGTTGACGAGACCCTGGTTTACTACGCCTTCCCAAACGAACACTGGCGCCGGATCAGGACCAACAACCCACTGGAGCGCATCATGCGCGAAATCCGACGGAGGACCCGTGTGGTCGGCGCCTTTCCAGATGGTCAATCGGCTCTCAACCTGGCCGCGGCCAGATTGAGGCACATCGCCGGCACCAAGTGGTCGAGCAAGCGCTATATGAATATGAACCTACTCAAACAGCACAAAATGAGTGCCTGACGGGACAGGCCGCCAACCCCAAAGTGCGAAAGAATCTAGACACTACCAGCTTCAGGCCGCGTTCGCCGACAGCTGTCTCGTAGCCCTCGGGCAGGGCTTCGATGAAGTCGTGGATGCGGGCCAGGCGGGCCGCCTCGACCACCTCCTCGAAGCTCGCCTCGGGGCGGCCGTAGGCGATGTTGTAGAGCACCGTGTCGTTGAACAGCACTGTGTCCTGCGGGACGATACCGATGGCTGCGCGTAGCGAGGCCTCGTTCAGATCGCGGACATCCTGGCCGTCGATCAGCACGCGGCCGGCCGTCGTATCGTAGAAGCGGAACAGCAGCCGGCTGATGGTCGACTTGCCGGCACCGCTTGGCCCGACGATGGCCACGGTTTTACCCGCCGGCACCGTGAAGCTGACATCCTTCAGGATCGGCCGGCGCGGATCGTAGCCGAAATCGACATGCTCGAAGACAACCTCTCCGCCTTCGGCCCTTAGCGCCGGCGCATCGGGCGGCGAGGTCACCTCCGGCGGCACGTCGATCAGGTCGAACATGACCTCCATATCGACCAGCGACTGCTTGATCTCGCGGTAGACCGTGCCGAGCAGGTTGAGCGGTATGGCGATCTGGATCAGGTAGGCGTTGACCATGACGAAGTCGCCCACCGTCATGCTGCCGGCAACGACGCCGAAGGCGGTCAGCACCATGATCGCAGTGACGCCGATCGAGATGATCGCAGCCTGACCGACGTTGAGCGCGGAGAGGCTGGTGCGGCTCTTGATCGCGGCAGCCTCGTAACGCCGCAAGCCTTTGTCGTAGCGCTCCGCCTCGTGCGCCTCGTTGCCGAAGTACTTGACCGTCTCGAAGTTGAGCAGCGAGTCGATCGCCTTGGTGTTGGCGTCGCTGTCGGCTTCGTTCATGCGCCGGCGGAAGGCGATGCGCAGCTCGGTGATGGCGAAGGTGAACCAGACGTAGAGCGAGATCGTGACCAGGGCGATCGCCGGAAAGCGCCAGTCGAACAGCACCCAGAGAATGCCGCAGACCATGGCGATCTCGACGATGGTCGGCACGATGTTGAAGATCACGAAGCTGAGCAGGAACTCAATGCCCTTGGTGCCTCGCTCGATCGCCCGGCTGAGGCCGCCGGTCTGGCGATCCAGGTGAAAGCGCAGCGACAGCCGATGCAAGTGGCGGAAAGTCTGCAGCGCAACGCGGCGGATCGCATGTTGCGCCACGCGGGCGAAGACGGCGTCGCGCAGCTCCCCGAAGGCCAGGGCCAACACCCGCGCCACGCCATAGGCGAGCAGCAGGCCGAGCGGCACGGCGAGCAAAGCGCTGCTTTCGAGCGACAGCGCATCCACCGCCTCGCGCAGGATCAGCGGCACGTAGACGTTCGCCACCTTGGCCGCGACCATCAGCACGACGGCCAGCAGCACTCGGGCGCGCAGGTCGAAGCGGCCGCGCGGCCAGAGATAGGGCAGCAACCGGCGCAAGGTCTTCGCCTGGTTTCGGAACTGGATCTGCTTGGGATCGATCGTCGTCGGGCGCATCGCCGAGACTTGTCCCCGTCTACTGCGTGCGGCCGAGGGAGCGCGACAGCAATAGGTAGAGCTTGCCCACATCCGCCGTCAGGAAGGTCGCGCTCAAGACCTGCTCGGGGTCGCAGTCGGTCGCCTGGGCCAGCAGCGATTCGAACTGGTTCATATAGCGCGTGACCTGGTTGCGGAACTTCTCGTCGTTCTCGTAGCGGCTCTCGATCTCCTCGATCTGAAAGCGATCCTTCAGGCGCAGCAGGCGACGCGCGAAGACGCCCTTGTCGCCGCGCCGATAGCGCTTCCAGATGTCCTCCGGGATCTCTTCCTCCAGCAGGCGGTTGATGTCGATGGCGGCGGAGTTGAGATCCTCGATCATCACCGTCGCGGTGCGCAGGAAGAGATCGCGCCGGCCGAGCGCGTCGTTATGGCGGATCGTGCGGGCCTGGATCGCCGCTTCCTCCGAGGCGGCGACCAACTCCTTGGTCTGGCTGCGGAAGACCTGGGCCACCTCGGTCACGTCGGCAACCGCCTTGTGCACGGTCTCGCCCAGCACGTTGGCACGCAGGTCCATGACCTGCGACATCTCCTGCGCCTTGTCGAGCGCCCGGTCGGCCCGCTCGGTCAAGGTCGCGGAGCTGAGCTCGACCTTCTCGCCGATCTGGGCCAGGCGGTCCATGATCTCCTCGGAGGCCTCGGCCAGGTCGTCCGATTGGGCGCGCAGCTCCTCGCGAATATCTTCCGAGGCCTCGCGCGTCGTCGCCATGCCCTGCGCCAGCTCCGAGGCCTGGTCGGAGAGCGACTGCTTGATGCTGCGCGCCAGATTGTTGAGCTCGCCGGCGACCCGGCCGAGATCGCGGATCTCCTGCTGCACGGCGGTCTTGAGGCTGGCGGCCGCGTCGTTAGCCGCATCGGCCGCAGTGGTCAGTTCCTCGCCTTCGGTCTTGAAGGTGCGCGCCAGCTGCTCGGCGCTCACCATGGCCTCGCGCGCCGCGTTGGTCAGGTCCTCCGAACGCTGCTGCACGACGGCGCCGACCCGGTCGATCTGCTCGGCCGCCTGATCCGAGGTCTGGCTCAGCCCTTCGGCTTGGCGCCGGAAGGCGTCGCCTGCCAGGCGAGACTGCTCGACGGCGCGGTTGACCGCCGCGGTGATCGCTTCGACCTGCGGCTTGATCTCCTCGCCGGCACGAACGATGTTGCGCTCGGCCTCGGCCGCGGTGTCGATCAAACGGGTCGCCTCCTCGGAGCCGACCGCGTTGACCGCCTTCGACATCTCGTCCAGCGTCTCGCGCAGCTGGTTACTCACCTCTTCGGTCGTTTTGATCAGGGCATCGCCGCGCTCGCGCAGGGATTCGTTCATCACCTTACCGCGCGTCGCCGCCACTTCGAATGCGGTGCGTACGTCCTGCGCCTGGGTTTGCATGATGGTGGTGATCGATCGCGCCTGCTCGCCGATCTCTACCGAGAGACGGTTCATATCCTCGCTCTGCTGCGCCAGGGCTTCCTTCAGATAGTTGACCTGGCCGCCACTACGCTCGAAGGCCGCGTTCAGATGGTCGATCTGCTGCCGCAGCAGGTCGCCGAACTGCTTGGCCTGGAAGGAGATGCGGCTGCCGACCTCGATGAAGGCCTCGGACTCCGCTTCGGCATCGTCGCGCAGCTTGTGAGTGATGTCGCGCGCCTGCTCGCTGATCGACATCATCTCGTCGGAGCGCTTGCGCAGCTGCTCGGCCAGCTCGCCGCTGCGCTCGACCGCGTGGTTGGCCGCGTCGTCAAGCACGCGCAGCGGCTCCTGCAGGCTTTCGTTGATGGTGTCGACGGCCCGCCGGGTGCGCGCCACCGCGCCGTCGGCCGCCTTATCGAGCTGGCTGACTAGCTCGCGCAGCTCGTTCGCGATCTCGATGATGGCATCGCGCGCCGTGGCGATGGCCTGCTCGGCCGCCTCGTTCAGCGCCGCGCCGGGATGCTGCAAAGCCTGGCCGATCTGCTCGACGGCCTGGCGGGCCCGCTGTTCGGCCTGCTCGGCGACCCGGTCGAGCGCCGTCACCGGCGTGCGCAGGCTGCTGAAGATGGTCTCGCCGGCCGCCCGCGTACGCGCCTCGGCGCGCTCCGCCGCCCGCTCGAGCGCCGCCATGGGCTCGCGCAGGCTCTCCGTCATGGCGGCGGCGGCCGCCTGGCTGCGTTCCTCGGCCACCGCCGCCGCCTGGTCGATCGCGCTGACCGGCTCGCCGAAGCTCTGCGCCACCGCCTCGGCCGCGGTCTTGGCGCGCGCCTGCGCCTGGCCCAAGGCCTCTTCCAGCGCGCCGAGCGGTGCCTCGAGGCTGTCGGCGAAGGCCGACGACAGGGTTTTAGTGCGCGCCTCCGCCGCACCTGCAGCTTGATCGATGGTGGAGAGCGGCTGCTCCAGCGACTTGGTGATCTCCGTGGCGGCCTCGCGGATCCGCTCGCTCGCCTGCTCGGCCGAGCGGGTAATGGTGTTGAGCGGATCCTGCAGGCTATCCGAGATGGTCACGCCGGCCGAAGCGGCGCGATCAACCGCCCGATCTGCGGCCTCGTCCAGCGCTCCGATCGGCTCGCGCAGGCTCTCGGTGATTGACTGCACGGACAAGCGGGCACGCTCGACGGCGCGCTCGGCCGCGGCTTCGAAGAGCGTGGTCGACTGGCTCAGATTGTCGGCAATCTGCGAGGCGGAGCCTGCCGCCGCTTCCATGGCCTGGCGCGTCGCATCGTCGAGCGAGCCGACCGAGCCGTGCAGGTTATCGGCGATCAGCTCCGCGGTCGCGCGGGCGCGGTTCGCCGACTCGTCGAGGATCACGACCTGCCGGTCGACGATGTCGCCGGCCTGCTGCACCAGGCTCATGACCCGGTTGTTGGCGGCATCCAGGTTCTCCGCCTGCGCCGCCAGCGACTCTCGGATCTGCTCGGCCTGAGAGGCGGCCCGCACGCTGGCGCCGGTCAGCTCTTGCGACTGCTGGCGGAAGGACCCCCGCATATTGTCCATCTTGGTCAGCAGGTCTTCCGTCGCCTGGCGCAACAGGTCTGCCTGATCCTTCAGGGACTCGGAGATGCGGGCGACCTTCCACTCGGCGTCGTCGGGCGGATAGGTCATGGCCTCCATGTAGTGCAGCAGTTCCTCCGTGCCGGGATGCGCCGAATCGCGCCGCAGGAAGATCAGCAGAAATAGCCACAGCGCGCCAATCGGCAGGATAATGCCGAGGATAACGATGGCGATCTCGTGCGGCAGGCCCTGGGTGAGGTTTCCCCAACCGAAGTTGTAGCTGACATACCAGACGCTGATGATGAACCACAGCGTACTCAGAAGGATCCCCGCGGCGACGATCCAGATCATATTGCGGTTATTGTTCATGCCTGTCGGCTAGCCCGAATGTCTGACCAGGAAAATGCCTGGTTCAAGCCGCGGCCCGCCGCTGCCGTACGATCCCGAGGATTTCGTGCGCCGCGTAGGGAATGTTGGAGCCGGGGCCGTAAATCGCGCTGACTCCGGATTTGAGTAGGAAGTCGTAGTCCTGCGGCGGGATGACGCCGCCGCAGATCACAATAATGTCGTCGGCTCCGTTGCGGCCGAGCTCGGCGATCAGTGCCGGCACCAGCGTCTTGTGGCCGGCCGCCTGGCTAGAGACGCCGATCAGGTGTACGTCGTTCTCGATCGCCTGGCGCGCCGCCTCCTCAGGCGTCTGGAACAGCGGTCCCACGTCCACGTCGAAGCCGATGTCGGCGAAGGCGGTGGCGATCACCTTGGCGCCCCGGTCGTGCCCGTCCTGACCCAACTTGACCACCAGCATGCGCGGCCGGCGGCCTTCCTCGCGCTCGAAGCCGGCGACCTCGGTGCGGATGCGCTCGAAGCCCTCGTCGCCCTCGTAGGCGGCGCCGTAGACGCCGGAGATCGAGCGGATCACCGCCCGGTGCCGCGTGAAGACCTTCTCCAGAGCATCGGAGATCTCGCCCACCGTCGCCCGCGCCCGCGTCGCCTCGATGGAGAGCGCCAGAAGGTTGCCCTTGTCCTCCTTTGCCGCCGTGGTGAGCGCCTCCAGCGCGGCGGCACAGGCCGCCTCGTCGCGCGTCTCGCGGATGCGGTTCAGGCGGGCGACCTGCTGCTCGCGCACCTTGCTGTTGTCGATGTCCAGGATGTCGACCGTCTCCTGGGACTCGGCCTGGAACTTGTTGACGCCAACAATGACCTCCTCGCCGCGGTCAATGCGCGCTTGCCGCCGCGCGGCCGACTCCTCGATGCGCATTTTCGGCATGCCGGACTCGACCGCCTTGGTCATGCCGCCCAGTTCTTCGACCTCGGCGATCAGCTTTTCCGCCTCGCCGGCCAGGCTGGCGGTCAGGGACTCCACGTAATAGCTACCGGCCAGCGGATCGATCACCTTGGTTATGCCGGTCTCGTTCTGCAGGATCAGCTGGGTGTTGCGGGCAATCCGCGCCGAGAAGGGTGTCGGCAGGGCGATCGCCTCGTCGAAGGAGTTGGTGTGCAGCGACTGGGTGCCGCCGAGCGCCGCGGCGAGCGCCTCGATCGCCGTACGCACCACGTTGTTGTAAGGGTCCTGCTCGGTCAGGCTGACGCCCGAGGTCTGGCAATGGGTGCGCAGCGCCAGGCTCATGGGGTTCTTCGGCTCGAAGGGCGCCATCAGCTTGGCCCAAAGCAGGCGGGCGGCCCGCAGCTTGGCGACTTCCATGAAGAAGTTCATGCCGATGGCGAAGAAGAAGGAAAGCCGAGGCGCGAAGCTGTCGACCTCGAGCCCGCGCGAGCGCGCCGTGCGCACGTATTCCAGGCCGTCGGCCAGCGTGAAGGCGAGCTCCTGCACTGCCGTCGCCCCGGCCTCCTGCATGTGATAGCCAGAGATCGAAATCGAGTTGAACTTCGGCATGTGATTGGCCGTGTGCTCGATGATATCGGCAACGATCCGCATCGAGGGCGCCGGCGGATAGATGTAGGTGTTGCGAACCATGAACTCCTTGAGGATGTCGTTCTGGATCGTGCCGGACAGCTTCTCCTGCGGCACGCCCTGCTCCTCGGCGGCGACGATGTAGCCGGCCATGACCGGCAACACCGCGCCGTTCATGGTCATCGAGACGCTCATCTGGTCGAGCGGGATGCCGTCGAACAGGACCTTCATGTCCTCGACGGAATCGATCGCCACGCCGGCCTTGCCGACGTCGCCGACCACGCGCGGATGATCGGAATCATAGCCCCGGTGGGTCGCTAGATCGAAGGCGACCGAGAGACCTCTCTGGCCGCTCTTCAAGCCTTCCTTGTAGAAGGCGTTCGACTCCTCGGCGGTCGAGAAGCCGGCATACTGGCGGATCGTCCAGGGGCGGTTGGCGTACATGGTCGCCCGCGGGCCGCGCAGAAAAGGCGGGAAGCCCGGCAGGCCCCCCAGCAGCTCCAGGCCCTCAAGGTCCTCTGCCGTGTAGAGCGGCTTCACGGTAATGCCTTCCGGCGTCTCCCAGGTCAGCCGCGACGGGTCCTCGCCGCGCAGCTCCTGGGCCGCACAAGCCTGCCAATCGGCCAGGGTCTTTTTCTCGAAGTCCGCCATTGCTGCCTGTCCTGAGTGCTCAAATCTATTTCGGCAGGGCAGTATACGCCCCTGAAATACCGCAAGTCCATGAGACACAGGCAAGAATTGCGGCGGCCTAGGCGCCGGACAGCTCGCTTTTCGGATCGTCGAAGGATTGGGCCGGAGCCTCCGAGGTCACGGCCCCCACCGCGGCCCCCACCGCGGTCCCCGGCAGGGTCAGGCGGAGGAAGGCGACCGGCGCCTCGAAACCCTTGAGGCGTGCCGTCTCCCGCCTCAGCGGAAGCCCCGGCGGCAGCGCCTCCAGCAAGGCTGCCACAGTCGGGTCCGCCGCCATGTCGGCAGAGAGCACGATATCGCCGCCCCGGCTCTGGCTCTGCAGACGGGCCGCCAGGTTGACGGTACTGCCGAAGTAATCGAGGCGGTCGTTCAAGGTAACGGCAATGCAGGGCCCCTCGTGCAGCCCGAGCTTGATGACGATCGGGGTTTCCGGATGCTCCCGGTTGAAGCGGGCGATTTCGCCCTGGATCGCTCGCCCGGCGGCAAAGGCCTGCGCCGGCTCGCTGAAGGCCGCCATGATGGCATCGCCAATGGTCTTGACGATGGCGCCGTCATGCGCTCGTACAATGGATGCGAGAAAGGCAAAGTGGTCGCGCACGAGCTGGTAGGCGCTGGCGTCGCCGACATGGCTGTAGAGTGCCGTTGAATCACGCAGATCGGTGAACATCAGGGCGATCCGGCGCACCGCCACCTCGTCTCCCGGTCGCAGCACCTGATCGGAAAAGAGGTCGCGGAAGGCCTGCAGGGCGGTCACCCGATCGGCGGTCAGTGCATCGCGGACCCAGTGGCGCTCCTCGACGATCAGCGTCAGCTCCCGCTCGCCGGCGTTTGTCAGGCGGACCTCACCGGGGGCCGAGGGCTTGCCCGCGCGGATGCCATTCGGCTCGGCGATCACCTCGGGAAAGCCGCCGCCATCTTGGTGCTCGTCAGGCCAGTCGATATCGGCCTCCGGGCCGGGCTCCAGGGTCCGTAAACGATAGGGTCCCGGCGCCGCATCGAAGGTTAGCTCCCGGCTGGTACCCGGCGGCAGTGTGAGGTGCACGCGGATGTGCGGCGTGCTCATCGGCCCGAAGAGGCAATACTCGCCGAAGGTGATTGGCCGTACGGATTCGGCGGGGCGGAAGCTCAGCTCCACGTTCCTGGAGAAGTCCTGCTCGTAGTCGATGTTGCAGGTCCCGCAGTGAGCCCCGTCCGGCAGCGCGTCAAGCGAGCCGACCACCGCCTTGGCGATGCGGCAGCGCGGGCAGAGCAGGTCCCAGCGCAGATCCAGCAGGCCGGCCCGGGTCGCCTCCAGGCAGAGCTCGATGGCCTGGCGCGGTGCGACGCCCCAGAGGCGCGCCAGGCGCAGAGGGCGGATCTGGCTGAGATCGACCTCCTGTGCGCTCAGGACGTGGTCCGCCAGATGCTGGGCCAAACCGTGACCGTGGCCACTCTCCTCGATCCGCCGGGCCAGGCGGGCGAGGCGCTCAGGCACGCCGGCGGCCGGCTTGGGCGGTCGGTAGTCGAAGGCCGTCTCGCGTTCGCCGCGGGCGAAGGCCTGGGCATTCTCGGCCAGCGCGGCGAAGCTGCGCCCGGCGCTTTCGAAGAAGCGGGTGCGCAGCATGACCCAGCCGAGCGCGTTAGCCGGCGCCGCCGTGACGCTGTAGTCGCCGCGGCAACCGCCCTCCGTCGGCGTCAAAGCAAAGGTGGCACAGAGCGAGGCCAGCGGGCCGCTGGTGAAGTCGCGGCAATGCTCGAACCACTGGTTGGTCACCCAGTTGACCGGCCGCTCGCGCCAGTTCAGCTGGAACGGCCCCATCTTGGCGCGTGCCGTATAGAGCACCGAACCGTCGGGGCACGGCTGCTCCTCGATCTGGTGCTTAGGCAGTCCAGCAGCCTCGTTGAAGCGCGCCGTGTCGGCCAGGAGCGGCCAGATCTCTTCCGGCGGGCTATCAAAGGTCCAGACCCAGCTGCGCGTGAGTGCGCGTTTCATGGAGCACGGCTCATGGGATTCGGCTCCCCATGCGGAGGGCCGTTCAGGCGCGCGCCCAGCCTACCACTGCAGGCGCGGCAGGGCCGCGGTCGGGCATTGCTTGGCCGCCGCGCAGAGGGCTTCCAGGGTGCTTGGCTCGGGCATTTCGCCGGGCGTGACGCCGAGCGCCTCGGCATGGATGCCGCCGGCGACGAAGAGCGCGTCGATCCCGGCGCCGCGGGCGCCGGCCACGTCGGTGCGCAGCGAATCGCCGATATTGGCGATGCGCCGGCGATCGCCGAGGCCCAGCAGGTCGATGCAGATCTCGAATACGGCACGGTGTGGCTTCCCGTGATAGCGAACGTCGCCGCCCATCTCCTCATAGTATACGGCGATGGCGCCCGCGCAGATCTCACGCCGGCCGCCGCGGATCACCTCGAGATCGGGATTGGCGCAGACCATGGGCAACCCGCGCGCCAGTGCCGGCTCCAGCAGCGGCCGGAAGGTCTCGACCGTGTCGCTGGCACTGTAGGCGCCGGTGTTGAGCAGAAAATCGGCCTCCTCCACCGCCGCGACGAAGTCGTAGGCCAAGCCCTCGCGCATGCCCCAGTCGCGCTCCGGCCCCAGATGGAAGCAGCGCTCGCCGAGGCCCTTGTACCAGGCATCGGGCCGGGTCTTGAGGTGCTGCCAAGCATCCTCGCCGGAGGACATGACCGCGTCATAGTGCGCGGCCAGGATGCCGAGTTCCGCGTTGCGCGCCGCCACCGACTGCACCCGCCGCGGCGCGTTGGAGAGAATCACCACCCGCTTGCCGGCCTCGCGGATCCGTTCCAGGCAATCCAGCGCCTCGGGGAAGGCCGCCACTCCGTCGTGCAGCACGCCCCAGAGATCGACGATGAAGCCGTCGTAGCCCGCCGCCAGATCGGCGAGCCCGGCGTGAATCGGAACCTCAGACATCTAACCGTTCAGTGAAAAGCCCCCGCCAACAACCCTGTCCTTCTGCCACAGCGCGTGACAGCTTGCAAAGCGATGCCGGGACGCCATACCAGATGACTCGGTGATTCGTCGTGCGTAGGATCTGCTCTGCTCCGCCTACGGGATGTCGCGCAAATGATCGCTGGCTCTTGCCATTGCGGTGCCGTTCGATCCGAGCTTTCCGCCACGCCCCAGTGGCTGACCCGCTGCAATTGCTCTTATGGCTACCGCGTGGTGCGGAAGCTCGACGCCGCAGGCAATGCGGTGTTCGGCGAACAGAGAGCGACGAGGCGGAAACCGCCGTGGTGCGGCGCATCCTCCGGGAGTTCGCCTCGAATTCCGGGAATTGGGGTTGACTAGGCGCTGTGTCACCTTCGATAAACGAAGCCGTTACTGTTTTTCAATTGGTGGTTCAGTGATATCTGGGAAAGCTCGGCTATGCTCCTCGCCTATCCCGACAGGATCTTTCCTGATCCCCATTCCACGGACGCAGGCTCGGTCGCCGTCATCCACCCCCATCGAGGCATAGGGGATTTGATATGGCATCTGCCCTTCATCCGCGTTATCGCAGACCAGGCCCCGACCAAACGGGTCATACTGGTTGCTCACCAAAGAACATTCGCTGATCAACTGCTCATCGCCGAGCCTTGCGTCGAGGAGATCTTGACGCTGCCGTTTAGCGGCCATTGGCGGCGGCGCTGGACCGAGGTGTGGAGACTCAGTCGTTTCCTACGACGCAGGTCGGTCCGAACGGTCTGGATTCTAGACAAGATTTCGCGCCCCGCCATGAGTGCCGCGCTCGCCGGTGTGCCGAACCGCCATGGATTTGGCCTGCGGCACCAACGACCCTGGTTGAGCGACGGAAAGTGCCTGCCGAAGTCCCTCGCGACAGCACACCAGATCGACAAGTTGCGGTCCTTCCTGGAGCTGCACGGCCTGCCGCTGCCCAACATGGCGCAACAGTTGCAGCTGCCGACCGCGGTCGAGGCCGCAATCCAGGACCGCTACCGGACCGCACCGCGGCCCTGGGTCGTTCTCGGTATCGGCGCTTCGGAAGCGCAAAAGTTGTGGGACCCGCACCGGTACGGCGCCGTGCTGCGCGGCCTTAGCGCGCGCGGCGTGGGGAGCGTGTTCCTGATGGCCGGTCTCGGCGAGGAGTCCTTGGCGGACCAAGTCCAGGCGGCGGGTGCGCCCGACCGCGGGATCGCCGTGACGGGTCTGCATTTGGCCGAGGCGGCGGCTTTGATAAGCGCCAGCGACATGTTCGTCGGAAACGACTCCGGTCCTCTCAACATCGCAGCCGCGCTTGGAGTGCCGGCTATCGGATTATTCGGCGCAACGCCCCGGTTAAGCTACTCGCCCTTTATCCATGCTCTGGAGCCTTGCTCGCACGAGTTAAGCCGCGGAAGAACGGGGATGGCTGCTATCGATCCGTACCACGTGCTGCGGCTCGCCGAGACGCTCCTTGCAAAGTGCGGCTTAAAGTCTGGTTGTCCTGATCGGGAAATCACCTGTTAGTTCTGATTTAGCACCGATGCGCCTTTTGGGATTGAGCGAATTTCGGTGTCTTACGATTCGGGCGGCGTAGTCCGCTACCTTTGGGGCGACAAAACACTCGCCTTCATCTCGTGCAAGGTCTGTGGATGCACGATGCATTGGGAAAGCCTCGACCCGGATAACCATTCGCGAATGGCGGTAAACTGCAATCTGGCAAAATCGGAAGATACTATCGGTTTGCGCGTCCGCAACTTCGATGGCGCGAACAGTCGGGCTTATGTCGATTAGAGGTTCGAAGCTCGACCACAAACGCAGCGAAAGTGTGGGCACCCCGGAAACACTGGCCGGCGATCGATCGCCACGCCCGCCCGGCGCGGCCCTTAGCGCAGCTCCGGGTAACCCAGGCGCGCAGCGTAGTCCTCGTGCTCGCTGATTTGGTGGTAGGCCAAGACCGGAAGCGCCTCGATACTCTTCAGATAGAGCGCCTGGCGGGTCACCGTCAGATCGGGGTCCGAGAAGGCGTTGAAGATCGCGGTCCGCAGCCGCTCGACCCTGTCTTTGTCTTCGTCCCAGCGCGTGACGTAGGGAATTGCCGGCGCCCGGTAGGTCCGGCCGAGCTTGCGGATGCCGGCCAGGGCCGCGGGGCGATAGCTCTCCAGCAGAGCGTAGGTGACGCAATCGATGGCCGCCACGTCTGCCTCGCCACGCCGGATCATCTCCAGGCTGGCGATGTGGGTGCCGCTGACTTTGACCTCGGAGAAGAAACGACCGTCCCGATTCCTAGGCGCGACAAGCGCCTTTAGCGCGTTGGCGCCCGAGTGCGATTCCAGGCCGTTGACGACACAAATGGCGCCGAACATCTCCAGTACATCGTTTGCCTCGCAGTCCTCGGCGACGACCACGTTGCTGGCATAGCGGCTGCCCTTGCAGCCCGGAGCGCCGTAGTGCGGCGTTGCCACCGGTCGCAGCTTGCCGGCATAGCGCCGGACAATGTCGTAACCGCAGCACTGGCTGAACCAGAGATCCGGATCATCCCACAGATCGGCCAGATTACGGCCGTGTTGGATGCGGTCGGGAACTTCGCTGAATCCCTCGCGCCTTAGGTGGCGCGCCAGTCCCGCCCATAGGCTGTCGAGTGCCCCTTCCACCTCCGACAAGTCGTACATCGGCATACTGGCAATCGGCATACCCCCAGTCTCCCCCTAGACGGTTCCACACAAGGCAAAAGCGGTGTCACAGCTGGCAAGCGTCGGCGATTTGGATTCGAGGCCGTCATTCACGCTATGCTCCGCATTGAACCGGAAGCCCCGCTGCTTTCCATTCCGGCAGCCCCTCCTCGAGGCGGCGCGCGGTGAAGCCGCGGACGCGCAGCGTGGCAACCGCCTCGAACGAAAGGACGCAGTAAGTGCCCCTGCAGTAGGCGACAACGTCCTTCTCCGGATCGAGGTCTGCGAGCCGCTCCTCCAGCTCGCTTAGCGGGATGTTGATGGCGCCGGGTAGATGCCCTTCCGCGAATTCGTCGGCTGGCCGGACGTCGAGCACGGTCACCAGCCCGGCCCGCAACCGTTCGAGGAGCTCCACGCGCGAAACCGGCTCCATGCTGTCTCGGTCCGCGAAATAGCCGCGCATGATCCGGTCAACCTCCGCGATGTTGCGCTCGGCCACCTTGTGTAACGAGGAGAGCAACGCCAGGACGGCTTCGTCCGCGAGGCGGTAGAGCACGAACTTGCCGTCCCGCCGCGACGCGACAAGGCCGGCACGCCTCAGCTGCTGCAGATGCTGCGACGTATTGGCGATCGAGAGGCCGAGACGCGCGGAGAGCGCTTCCACCCCTCTCTCGCCTTGCGCCACATGCTCGAGGAGCTCAAGCCGATGTCGATGACCGAGCGCGCGGGCCAGCGTGGCGAACTCTTCGAACAAAGCCTGCTTGGGATTGCTTGACATCGTCAGGCTCCAAATATTATATCATTCAAATGAATAATTGAATGTATGACCAGATCTAGCTTCTGGCAAGGATCTTTCCCGCATGTCCGAGCTGCTGCAGGCGAACGAGCCGGCTCTTCGCGTCTCCGTCCTCCTCGCCATCCTTGTCGTGATGGCGGCCTGGGAGGCGTTGGCGCCGCGACGCCGGCGAGAAATCCCGCGCCTGCTGCGTTGGGTCAACAATCTTGGCATTGTCGTCGTCGATACGATCCTCGTTCGCCTGACCTTCCCCATCTTGGCGGTCGGCCTTGCGGTCCTGACCGAGGAGCGTGGCTGGGGTCTGTTCAACGCGATCCAAGTGCCCGCCTGGCTCGCCTTCGTGGTCTCGCTGCTGGCGCTCGATCTCGCGATCTATCTTCAGCATGTGATGTTCCACGCGGTGCCCGCCTTCTGGCGGCTGCACCGTATGCACCATGCCGACCTCGAATTCGACGTAACGACGGGACTGCGCTTCCACCCCATCGAGATCCTGCTCTCGATGGGCATCAAGCTCGCCGTCGTTGCGGCTCTCGGGCCGCCCGCCGCCGCGGTGCTGATCTTTGAAGTGCTGCTGAACGCAACGGCGATGTTCAACCATGGCAACGTTCGCATTCCGCTCGGCGCGGACCGCGCGCTGCGCTGGATCGTCGTCACGCCGGACATGCACAGGGTCCACCACTCCATCCACCCGAATGAGACCAACAGCAATTTCGGTTTCAACCTGCCCTGGTGGGACCGGCTGTTCGGCACCTACCGTGCCCAGCCTCGGCAAGGCCATGAGGGTATGACCATCGGCCTCGAGCAGTTCCGCACGCGCCGAGATCTGTGGCTCGACCGGATGCTACTGCAGCCATTGCGGGGATCGGCGGGCGGCTATTCGATCGGCCGGGAGGACGCCGAAGCGGATGTGCCCGTAGCGAAGGGACCCCAAACGTGAAAGCCGGGCAGCGGATCTACCTGGACTACAACGCCAGCACGCCGGTCGCACCGGAGGTCGCTGCGGTCATGCGCAGTACGATGGAGACTGGCTTCGGTAATCCTTCGAGCCAGCACTGGGCCGGCGTGCCGGCGCGGCGTGCCGTGGAGAAGGCGCGCCACCAGGTGGCCGACCTGCTCGGCTGTGCGCCGGAAGAGGTGGTCTTCACAAGCGGCGGCAGCGAGGCCAACAACCTCGCCTTGAAAGGCGCGTTCTTCGCCAGCTCGCGCCCGCGCCGCCATATTGTGACGACAGGGGTCGAGCATCTGGCCATCGTTGCGCCCTGCCGGTTCCTGGAGCGGATGGGTGCGGAGATCACCTGGTTGCCGGTCGACGGTACGGGGCGGATCGATCCCGACGACCTGCGGCGGACCATCACCGCCGACACAATCCTTATCAGCATCATGCATGCCAACAACGAGGTGGGCACGATTCAACCGATCGAGGACTGCGCGGCCATTGCAGGCGAATACGGCATCCCCTTGCATAGCGATGCCGCCCAATCGGTCGGAAAGATCCCAACCCGGGTCGCCGACCTGGGTGTCGATCTGCTCTCCATCGCGGGGCACAAGATCTATGCGCCGAAAGGCGTGGGCGCACTCTACGTTCGCAAGGGCGTTGCCCTAGAGCCTGCGATGCACGGCGCCGACCATGAAGGAGGCCGCCGCGCCGGAACCGAAAGCGCCATGCTGACGGCGGCGCTCGGCGAAGCCTGTGTGCTCGCCAGCGACCTCTCGGACATGGAGCGCGTCAAGGCACTGCGGGACCGCTTCTGGTCCGCACTCCAGAACCGCTTCGGCAGCGCTGTGGTGCTGAACGGCCATCCGGAGAAGCGGCTGCCGAACACGCTCAATGCCTCCTTTGTCGGACATGTCGGCGCCGAAATTCTCGCGCGACTAGACGGCGTGGCGGCCTCCACAGGCTCGGCCTGCCATAGCGGACGCATAGAGCTGTCGCCCGTGCTCGAGGCCATGGCCGTACCGCCCGAGGTTGGCATGGGTGCTGTGAGACTCAGCCTCGGCCGCGGAACGGCAGACGAGGACGTTGAAACCGTGGTCGAGACTCTCTCGGATGTACTCCTCTCGGCGAGGGAGGAGAGCTAGCCCTCAGGTACGGTTCCAGCTACTCGTTGCGGGCCAGGCGCGGTTCGCCGAAGAGGTAGCCCTGGCCGAAGTCGATGTTGAAGTCGAGCAACTCGACCAGGGTCTCTTCTTCCTCGATCTTTTCGGCGATCACGTCGACGCGGCTGGCATCCAACGCGGACTTCAACGACAGAAAGGTTTCAGGGCCGTCCTCGATGAGGCGCTGGCAGTCCAGCTTGACGTAGCGTACTTGCCGCTGGGCGAGAGCCGCAGCATCGAGATCGAAGCTCTGGACCTGATCGAGCGAGAAGCTGCAGCCGAGCATAGCCAGACGATCGAGATGCCGGTTCTCGATTGGCCCGTGGGCAGCGAAATCCGCCTGGGTAAACTCGAAGATCAAGTTGGGTGCCAGCTCGGCGTTGTCTTCCAGGTAGTCGATGAAATCGCCGAAGAAATCCTCGTCGCCCAGCGTATGCGGCGAGATGTTGCAGAAGAAGCCGACATCCTGGTTCTTGCGCTGGATCTTGCGCACAACCTGGATGCAGCGAAACAGCTGCATGTTGTCGATAGCGGCGATCAGCCCGGCCTGCTCTGCGATCTCGATATACTGCTCGGGCAGCAGTTGCGTGCCGTCTTCGGCGGTCAGGCGGGAGAAACATTCGTAGAAGCGCCGCTTGCGCTGCGGCAGGCTGACGACTGGCTGGATCGCCAGATCGATGCGGTCGTTGCGCAAGGCCTGGCGCACCTTGCTGAGCACGTCGGTGTCGACCGGCGCGCCATCGCCGGGGAGTGCACGCCCGACGGGCAGCGGCTCGGCAGCGACGGAAACCACCTTGGCCGCTCCGCCGCCGGCGGCGGCAACCGCTACCGGCTGGGCGGCCGGCGCGGCCTCGGTGAGGCGGCCGACCAGCGACTTCAGCATCTTGACTTCCTTGGCCACATCCACGCTGGCGGCAGCACCCTGGGCACGGCCGCCGGACTGCGCGAAACTCTCCAGCGCTTCGCGTACGGCCTTCACCTCGCGGCGGGTCCAGGTCAGCTCGTCGTCGAGGAAGGCGTAGGCGCGCTGCAACGAGTCGAAGCGTTCCTCAGCCTGCTTTTGCTGAACACGCAGATTCAATCCTAGGTGCAGCAAGCTGCCCCCCAGAAAAACCACACCGCCAGCGACCACGGGTACGGCTAACGCAACATCGGGACCGAGCTTGGACAACAGGAAGGCGGCACCGCCCGCAGCGGCGCTATAGCCGCAAAAGAACAGAACGCTGAGGACTGCCGACATGGCCCTGGGCTGAATGCAGGAATTGAAACGATAATGGAGCGCCAATCTGCAGGGACAGGTCTTGAAAGACCGTTAACGAATTGTTCCTGCACATCCTTTCTCAAGCCGGTCAGCGCGGGCCGGCGCCGACCGCCTCGCTGAGCGAGGCGAAACCGTCGCGGCGCAGGAGGGCCGCAAGATCCCGTTTGATCGCCCCGACCAGGGCTGGGCCCTGATAGACTAGCGCCGTGTAAAGCTGCACCAGAGAGGCGCCGGCGCGGATCTTCGCATAAGCATCGGCACCGCTCGCCACGCCACCCAACCCGATCAGCGGCAGCCGGCCCTCGGTCAGGCGGTGTAGCCGGGCCAGCACCGCCGTGGAGGGGGCCAGGAGCGGCCGGCCACTCAGCCCGCCCGCTTCCGCCCGATGCCGGCCCTTCAGCCCCGCCAGCCGCGCGATCGTCGTGTTGGTTGCGATCAACCCATCCAGGCCATGGGCCAGGGCGACGCCGGCGATATCCTCCATGTCGGCCTCGGCCAAGTCGGGCGCCAGCTTGACCAGCAAGGGTATCGGCCGATCCGGGAGCGCCTCGGCGAGGGCGGCACGTACCTGCGTCAGCAGGGCTTCGAGCTCGGCCGGGCCCTGCAGGGCGCGCAGCCCCGGCGTGTTCGGCGAGGAGACGTTGATCACCAGATAGTCGGCATAGCGGGCCAGTTGCCGCACGCCCTCCGCGTAGTCGGCCGCCGCATCGGCACTGTCCTTGTTCTTGCCGAGGTTGACTCCGACCAGACCGTGCTTCGCCCGGCCTGCGCGAAAGCGCGCAAGGGCCGCAGCTGCGGCGGCGGCCCCTCGGTTGTTGAAGCCCAGTCGATTGATCACGGCCTCGTCCTCCGGCAGGCGAAAGAGCCGGGGCTTGGGATTGCCGGGCTGCGGGCGCGGCGTGACGCTGCCGATCTCGACAAAGCCGAAACCGAGGGTCAGCAGGGGGCCGACGGCCACCGCGTTCTTGTCGTAGCCCGCGGCCAGACCGATTGGGTTGGCGAAATCCCGGCCCCACAGGCGCTGGGCCAGGATCCGATCGTCGCTCTGGCTCGCTTTCGGCACCAGGCCGTGGCGCAGCGCCCAGAGTGATAGATCGTGCGCGGCCTCCGGCTCCAGCCGCTGCAACAGGGGCCGCGCCAGGCGATACCAATCCACAGTGATCAGTCCAGCGGAGGAAAAACGTGCCGGCCGTCGTCGCCGAGCGCCAGATCGTCGACGCGCAGGACGGCAGTGACGGGCAGTGTGCCATAGAGGTGCGGAAACAAAAGGCCGGCGCGCGAAGGCTCCCACTTCAGCGCCTCGCCGAGGGGCCCCGGATCAACAGTCAGGAGCACAAGGCCGCTCTGCCCGGCCCGATGACGGGCGGCGCTCTCCGCGACCTGATCGCGGCCGGAGAAGTGGATGAAACCGTCGGCGTGGTCCTGCGAGGAACCGGGATAGCTGCCGCTCCGCGTCGCCGCCTCCCACTCCTCGCGGCGGCAGATGTGATAGATCGGCGCCTGCGACATGGCCGCGAGCCTACCCAACGCCGGCGGGCTTGAACAGCGTCGAACGGAGCGCGGAGACCTCCGGAGACAGCCCTCAAGCCCACTCGGCGGCCGCGGTTTCCAGCAACCAGGTCTTGAAGGCCGCAGCACGCGGGTCGCTCCAGCAGCCCGGAGGCCCGTAGAGATAGTAGCCTTCCCAGTCGGTGGTCAGTGTCAGCGCACGAAGCGGACAGACCAGCTGTCCGCTTTCCAGCTCGTCGCGGATCAGCGCCATATCGCCAATGGTGACGCCCTACCCCATGGCCGCGGCCCTGACCGCCATGTCGAGACTCGGAAAGAGTTCTCCGGAGAGCGGGTCGACGCTTTTCACGTTGTAAGCCTCGAGCCAGACGCGCCAGTCGCGACGATCCGGTGTCGTATGAAGCAGCCGGAAAGCTGCCAGGTCCTCCGGCTTTTCGAGGACAGCACCGTCGAGCAAGGCCGGCGCGCAGACCGGCGTAAGCAGCTCCGGTCCGATGAGGACGGCGTCGACGCCGTCAGGCCGCATGGGAGCGCCGCAGTCGAAGCCGAGATCGAAGTCGCCAAGGTGGAAGGCATCCGGATCGTAGATCGCCGTCGTCAGGCGGATCTCGATGTCCGGAAAGCGCTGGCGAAAGCCCTCCAGCCTCGGGATCAGCCAGCGGATCGAAAAGCTCGGCGGGCAGATGATGTTGAGATCGCGTTTGGCGGAGGCGACCTGGCGCGCGCCGACCGCGATGCTCTCGAAGGCGTTGGAGACCACCGGGAGGAAACGCCGACCCTGCTCCGTCAGCTCGATCCCCCGGGCAAGGCGACGGAACAGGCTGACGCCTAGATCTTCCTCGAGAAGCTTCACGTGGCGGCTAACGGCGCCCTGCGTCACGCAAAGCTCATTGGCAGCGCGCGCGATGCTCTGATGGCGGGCAGCGGCCTCGAAGGCACGCAAGGCGTTGAGCGGCGGCAGGCGCATGGCTTAATCCTCAGAGGCTCAGATTTCCTGAGCCTAACACTGAGAAAGCTTGCTTTGTAGGCTGCGAAAATCCGGCCTAAGTGAAGAGCCTCCGCAATGTCTCGTTCAACCCGGAGGTTGCCGTGGCCATCACGAAAACTGCTCGCCGCTCAGCTCTGGAAATCGCGCTTTCACGCACCTCGTCCCCGGCCTGCGCCGCGTTCGGGCTGCTCGGCCTCTGGGTCGAGTGGCAAGAGCGGCACCGCTTGCGGAGAGATCTCCGACGCCTGCTGCGCGCGGCGCCGCACATGGTCGATGACATTGGGGTCACCCCGGGGGAGGCCCGGCGAGAAGCCGCAAAGCCGTTCTGGCAGTTCTAGCCGGCTGGCCTTTTCGCTCCGTCAGCCACCCTTTGCAACGAAGGTCGATTGATTCCGCTACCCACCTCCCGTAAGCTTATTTTCCTAGCACTTTCAGCCCGCTGCGGGCGGGTACCCGATCATGCTCCGACATGTGGATATTTGGCGAGCGATCGATCGGCTGGCGGCCAAGTACGATATGACGCCGTCGGGATTGGCACGGCGCGCCGGCCTCGACCCGACCACTTTCAACAAGAGCAAGCGAGCCAGCAAGGACGGCAAGAAACGCTGGCCCAGCACCGAATCCCTTTCGAAAATCCTGGATGCCACCGGCGCTTCGCTGGCCGAATTCCTGGCCCTGCTCGGCCGCGACGATGCCAGCGCCATCGCGCGGCGTATCCCGGTCATCGGCTACGCCCAGGCAGGTGACCAGGGCTACTTCGACGACGCGGGCTATCCCACCGGCGGTGGCTGGGACGAGCTGTTGTTCCCCGATACCGGCGACCCGCATGCCTATGCCCTGGAGATCAGCGGCGACAGCATGGAGCCGCTCTATCGTGACGGCGACACCATCATCGTCTCGCCGGGGACCTCCGTGCGCCGCGGCGACCGAGTCGTGGTGCGCACCCACGACGGCGAAGTCATGGCCAAGGAATTGATCCGCCGCAGCGCGCTCAAGAGCGAGCTGAAATCGATCAATCCAGCCTATCCGAACCGCACCTTGAGGGCCGACCAGATCGACTGGATGGCGCGCATCGTCTGGGCCAGCCAGTAACCCTCCGGCGCCCCACAGGCGTGCATGGCTGGGATGCAGCCGAATTGCCACACTGCCGCAAAGGGCTATGCTAGCGTCACTCGTTCAGCACGGCAGACCGCGAGGCTCCTCCCATGAAGGCGATCCACTTCGTCGACGGCAAATGGCTTGAGGGCAATCCGCCCCTGATGGGCCCTATGACCCACGCTGTCTGGATGTCGTCGGTGGTGTTCGATGGCGCGCGCGCCTTCGATGGCCTGACGCCCGACCTCGACCTTCACTGCGAGCGCCTGATCGAATCGGCCAAGACCTTCGGGCTCAAGCCTGTTCGGCCGGCAGGGGAGGTGCTGGAAATCGCCAAGGAGGGCCTCTCCCACTTCGACAACGGCGCGGCGCTCTACATCCGGCCCATGCTCTATGCCGAGGAGGGCTTCGTGCAGGCCGAACCCGAAAGCACGCGTTTCATCTGCACGCTCTACGAGACGCCGTTGCCCGAGCCGAAGGGCTTCTCGGTCTGCATCTCCAGCTTCCGGCGGCCGCTGCTCTCCATGGCGCCGACCAACGCCAAGGCCTCCTGCCTCTATCCCAACTCCGCGCGCGCCCTGCGCGAGGCGGAGGAGCGCGGCTTCGAGAACGCCGTCGTGCTGGACGGCCTCGGCAACGTGGCCGAGCTGGCCACCGCCAACCTCTGGATGGCCAAGGACGGCGCCGCCCACACGCCGGTCCCGAACGGCACCTTCCTGAACGGCATCACCAAGCAGCGCACGGCCAAGCTGCTGCTGCAGGCCGGCATCCCTGTCTACGAGCGCACCATATCGGTTCAAGAGCTGCTCGACGCCGACGAGATCTTCACCAGCGGCAACTACGGCAAGGTCCTGCCGATCACCCGCATCGAAGACCGCGACCTACAGCCCGGCCCGATCTACAGCAAGGCCCGCGAGCTCTACTTCGACTGGGCGCACGGCGGGTAGATCAAAATCCGCGACGTAACTTCCCTCTCCCCTCGAGGGAGAGGGGAACAAATAGGTGCCTTGCCTCAGAACTGCTGCTCGCGGTCCCAGAAAGCTCTGAACCAGCGGGTCATGATGACATTGGCGCGCAGGCCGGCGCGGGTGAAGGGGTCGGCGTTGAAGAGGGCCTCGGCCTCCTCGCGGGTTTCCACGTCGAGGATCAGCAGACCGCCGGTCGGCGTCTCGCCGTCGTCACTGCGGGTGCTGCCGGCGGCGAGGATGCGGTCCTTGATCGCCGCCTCGTAGTCGATGTGCTCCTGCATCAGCGCATCGTCCTGGCGCAGGTGCCGCCTGTCCGGATGATCTTCGCTGATGATGACCCAGGGCATGATCGGTCCTTTCCTTGTGATCGAGACCCGCGCCCTTGAGGGTCTTCGCTACCCCGTGCTCAGGTCCTCGCCGGCGAGCGCGCGGCGGACCAGGACGATACTCTCGGCCAGTCCGTAGAGCGCCATGAAGGAGCCCATACGCGGCCCCTGAGTCTGGCCCAGGAGGATCTCGTAGAGCGCCCGGAACCAGGCCTTGAGCTCGGGAAAGGGATGGCGCTTGCCGATCTCGTAGACCTCCGTCTGGATGGTCTCGCCATCGGCGTTTTGCGGTAGTGCCTCAAGCGCCTGCAGGAGGTCTTCCAGCGCGGCGCGCTCGACCGTGTCGGGCGCCCGATAGGCCTTGGTCGGCTTCACGAAGTCGCGGTAATAGGCGGCGGCGTGGCCGACCAACGCGTCGAGCAGCGGCTCGCTCTCCGGCGTCGCGCCGGCGGCGTAGCGCGAGATGAAGCCCCAGAGCAGGGCCGGGTCCTCGCTGTTACAGACGCTCGCCAGGTTGAGCAGCATGGCGAAGCTGAGCGGCGGCACCTGGTCGGGCGGCGCGCCATCGTGGATGTGCCAGGTCGGGTTCTCCAGCTTGCGCGCCGGATCGCTCTCGTCGCGGAAGCGGGCGAGGAAGCTCTGGTAGTCGTCGACAGCGCGCGGAATGACGTCGAAGTAGAGCCGCTTGGCCGCGCGCGGCTTCTGATACATGAAGAGCGCCAGCGACTCCTTCGGCGCGTAGCGCAGCCATTCCTCGACCGTCAGCCCGTTGCCCTTGGACTTGGAGATCTTTTCGGCGTTCTCGTCGAGGAAGAGCTCGTAGTTGAAGCCCTCCGGCGGACGCCCACCGAGGATCTTGGTGATGCGCCCGCTGATCTTCACCGAGTCGATCAGGTCCTTGCCCGACATCTCGTAGTCGACGCCGAGTGCGTACCATCGCATGGCCCAGTCGGGCCGCCACTGCAGCTTGCAGTGCCCGCCGGTCACCGGCAGCTCGACCTCCTCGCCCTCTTCGTCACGGAAGCGGATAGTGCCGGCTGCGGGGTCGGTGCCGGTCAGCGGCACCTGCAGCACGCGGCCGGTCTTGGGACAGATCGGCAGGAAGGGGCTGTAGGTCGCGCGCCGCTCCGGGCCCAGGGTCGGCAGCATGACCGCCATGACTTCCTCATAGCATTCGAGCACCCGGCGCAGAGCCGAATCGAAATGGCCGCACTTGTAGAGTGCGGTCGCCGACTGGAATTCGTAGTCGAAGCCGAAGGAATCGAGGAACGCGCGCAGGCGCGCGTTGTTGTGATGGCCGAAGGATTCATGCTCGCTGCCGAAGGGATCGGGAATCGCCGTCAGCGGCTTGCCCAGATGCTGCGCCACCATCTCCTTGTTCGGGATGTTGTCGGGCACCTTGCGCAGGCCGTCCATGTCGTCGGAAAAGCAGAACAGCCGCGTGGGCACGTCCGACAGGCGCCGGAAGGCCTGGCGCACCATGGTGGTGCGTACCACCTCGCCGAAGGTGCCGATGTGCGGCAGGCCGGACGGGCCGTAGCCGGTCTCGAACAAGACGTAGCCCTTCTCGGGCGGCTTGCCGCCGAGCCGCGCCACCAGTTTGCGCGCTTCCTCGAAAGGCCAGGCCCTGGCCGTCTGGGCCAGCTCTCGTTCTGCGGACATGGGGCTTTGAGCCACTCTCTTAGGGGTGGGCGGTAGCGGCGGCGACCCTAAGCAGAGCGGCGGGCGGCGTCAACGACTTGGGAAGCCCTCCTCAGGGCTGCTTGCGCGTGCGCGAGCGGCCGAAGAGGTTGCGGAAGAAACGACGATCCTGCGCCATATCGACGAACTGGCTACGCTGCTCCGGCGAGAGAGTCGACAGATAGCCATGCAGCTGCTCCATCGAGTCGACGATGGTCGTACTGCGCAGCTCGTATCGCTGCCGGGTCAGGCGCAAGACCTTCTCGCGGTCGAACTCCGCGCTGGCCAGCTCCTCGAGCGCCTCGGCCCGCACGCCGCCGTTCTGGCTCCGCATAGCGGACCAAACCTCCCGCAGCCGGCCACGCAGCTCGATTAGGCCCTGCTTCTCGGACTCGTTCAGCGCGAGTTGCTCGGCTACCGTATCGAGACGCGCGTCGGGGCTTTCGACCAGCCGACCTGTGGTCAGCCACGAATAACCGACGCCGCCGACGAAGAAGACGTTGAGGGCCAGCGAGACGGCGAACAGCACCCAAGGCAATTTGGTTGCGGACATGGGCGGCGCTCCTAAAGCAAGTCGTCCGCCGAAGGAAGAAGGTCGAAGCCTCCCTCCTGCTGCGCCAGAAGGTATTCCGAGACGACCACGCTGGCATAGCCACTGCGACCCAGCTCGAAGCCGACCACGCAGGCCAGCAGACAGGCCGCCGCCGCGGCCATGCCGGCCGGCTGCCAGAGCGCCCGCAGGGGTGCAAGAAGACCGCCGAGCCCGGACGGCGAAGCCACGCGGACGGGCGCACGGACCATGCCTTGCGCCCGCTCGATCGCCGCCGCCGGCACGGCCGTCGCTTCGGGCGCGTCCTGCAGCGCGGCCCGCGAGGCCAGCAGCAGATCGAGCGCCGCCTCGTCGCGCGCTAGCCAGGCCTCGACGCGCTCGCGTGCCGCCTCGTCCAGGCTACCGTCAAGGTAGCCGGCGATCAGCAGCTCGGCCTCCTCCGGCGCAGCCGGCTGCGGCAAATCGCGCCGAGCAGTACGCCATAGGACCTTGTCGGCATCCAGGCTTCGATCAGTCATCGTCTTGGTTCCATCCCGTCCTCGTCATGGTATTACGCAGCCTTGGCGGCCGGCATCCCTTTTTCTGCCACATTTCGTTCTACTCCCGGTCCGTGCACGGCTAACGGCCCCTTTACGACCTGGCGCATCACACGTCATCTTCTTGAAAATGCGCCCGTAACTTGGTTAACGCCTTGTGGTGGGTGCTGCGCACGGTCTGCGGATCGACCCCCAGAACCTCCGCCGCCTCGGCCACCTCCATCTCGCGCTGATAGAGCATTTCCAGCACCAAAGCCTGGCGCGGCGACAACAGGTCGGGCGGGATCTTGATCCGTTCCGTGATCTTGGGGTCGACCGCCAGGACCTGCTCGGGCACGTCATCGATCGCCGCAGCCGGCGCCTTCTGCCGCCGCAGATGGTCGATCGTCACCGAGTTGCTGATCACGGTCAGCCATGTGGTCAGCTTCGCCCGGTTGGAATCGTAGCCGCGCAGCAGCTTGAAGTCGGCCTTGCAAAGGCGCAGGAAGACGTCTTGCGCCACGTCGTCAGCGTCATCGACTCGACCGGCTGGCACCAGGCGGCGGCGCACGGCGGCATAGATCACCGGCGCGTAGCGCACGACGAAGCGGTCCCAGGCCGCCTTGTCGCCCGACAGCAGGCTATCGAGTGGCTCGTTGTCTGCCTTCACCCCAGCCGAGCCCCCCGTTGCCAGCATGCCGTAGCCTTCGGACGGGCGAAGCGCGCCCCAATCGATCTGTACCCCCTAGGCATCGCCTTCTCCTACACTGGCGAAAGCCCATAGGCCAGCCTGGGTCTTCTGTCGCAGGCCGGGGCACGGCGCTAAAGGCGGCACACAGGTCCGTAGCGGTGACGGGACCGTGACGCGACTCTGGGGTGCTGGCTATACTCCGCGCACCATGTCCATCCCCCCCGCGACAGCCGGAGACGACATGCCGCCGCCGGCTGTACGGCTGCCCGATGCGCCGATCCTGGTAGCCGGGCTGCGCCGCGCGGTCTGGTTGACCCCCGACGGCGAGATCGCCACCCTGAAGCTCACCGAGGCGGCGCGCCGGGCGCGGGAAAGCCCGCCGATAGTATGCCACGGGCCGGCGACGGCGCGGCGGTTGGGCTGCGATCCCTTCCCGGCCTTCGACCTGCTGGAGCTCTACGCCTTCGTGCGGCCGGCCCGCTTCTGCACGCCGACGCCGGCCGGGCTCGCCGCCCTGTTCGGCCTGCCGGCACCCGAGACGCCGGACGACGCCGCGCTCACCCTGCAGGCGGCGATGGTTGCGCTTCTACAAGAGCTGGGCGCACGCGGGCCACGGCAGGACCCCGATGCCGTCGGGGTCGCCTGGACCCTGGCCCAGGCCGGCTGGCGCTGGGGCCCGGCGGTGCTCTCGGCGATCGGTGTCGGTGCCGAGCAGGGCCGGGCGAGCGGCCACCGCCTCGACGTCTGGAACCGCCTGCCGGAATGGTCGGAGGGCCCGCCCGAGCCGCCGCCCGGCAACGAGCCGGTGAGCGCCGCCGAGGCCCGCGCCCGCCTGGCCGAACTGCTGGACGAGGAGTCCGAGGCTAGGCCGCAGCAGACCGACTACGCCTCCGCCGTCAGCCAGGCCTTCCAGCCGCGCGAGCGCGAGGAGGAGCCCAACCTGGTGCTCGCCGAGGCCGGCACCGGAGTCGGCAAGACGCTCGGCTACATCGCGCCGGCCAGCCTCTGGGCCGAGAAGAACAAGGGGCCGGTCTGGCTCTCCACCTTCACCCGCAACCTGCAGCACCAGATCGACCAGGAGCTCGACCGCCTCTTCCCCGACCCGGCGGATAAGGCAGAGCGGGTGGTGATCCGCAAGGGCCGCGAGAACTACCTCTGCCTGCTGAACCTGGAGGAGACTGTGCGCGGCCTGCCGACGCGCCCCGGGAACGCCGTGGCCGCCGGGCTGATGGCGCGCTGGGCGGCGCGGACCCGCGACGGTGACATGGTGGGCGGCGACTTCCCCGGCTGGCTCGCCGACCTGCTGGGGCGCGGGCGCAGCCTGGGCCTGACCGACCGGCGCGGCGAGTGCATCCATTCCGCCTGCACTCACTACGGCCGCTGCTTCGTCGAGCGCAGCATCCGCCGTGCGCGACGCGCCGAGCTGGTGGTCGCCAACCACGCGCTGGTGATGATACAGGCCGCCATGGGCGCCGAGGAAGGCCATCTGCCGACCCGCTATGTGTTCGACGAAGGCCATCACGTCTTCGACGCGGCCGACAGCGCCTTCGCCCTGCACCTTTCCGGCTTGGAGACCTACGAGCTGCGCCGCTGGCTGATCGGTGGCGAGGGGCGCGGCATGGGCAGCCGCAGCGCGACGCGCCTACGCGGCCTGAAGCGTCGCATAGAGGACCTGGTGCAGGGCGACGAGGAAGCGCTGACCGCCCTGGACGAGGTGCTGCGCGCCGCCACCGCTCTGACCTCCGAAGGTTGGTTGACCCGGCTCGGCAACGCCGCGCCCGAAGGCCCGGCCGAGGCCTTCCTGCGCGAGGTGCGCGAGCAGGTCTATGCGCGGGCGCCCAACAGCGGCGGCCCCTACGGCCTGGAGACCGACGCCAAGCCGCCGCTGCCCGGCCCTGCTCGAGGCGGCCGAAACGCTCGACGCCGCGCTGCTGCGTCTGCTGCGGCCCCTGCAGACCCTGGAGCGCCGCTTCGCCGCGCGGCTCGACGAGGCGGCCGACCGCATTGACGGCGAAACCCGCCGCCGCATCGAGGCGGTGCGCCGCGGCATCGAGCGGCGCGGCGTCATGCAAATCCGCGGCTGGCGCGCAATGTTGGGCTCGCTCGCCGAGGAGACGCCGGAGGACTTCGTCGACTGGTTCCAGGTCGAGCGCATCGACGGCCGCGACATCGACGTCGGCTTCTTCCGCCATTGGATCGACCCGACCCTGCCCTTCGCAGAGGCAGTGCTGAAGCCGGCCCACGGCGCGGTGGTGACCTCGGCCACCCTGACCGACGGCAGCGCCGATGCCGACGCCAACTGGGCCGGCGCCGAGATGCGCAGCGGCGCCGCGCACCTGGAGAGCCCGGCGATCCGCGCCCAAGTGCCCTCGCCCTTCGACTACGCCGCGCAGACCCGCGTCTTCCTGGTGAACGACGTGCGCAAGGATGACCTGGACCAGGTGGCGGCCGCCTACCGCGAGCTCTTCCTAGCGGCGGGCGGCGGCGCGCTCGGCCTCTTCACCGCGATCGCCCGCCTGCGCGCCGTGCATACGCGCATCACCGGGCCGCTGGAGGAGGCCGCCCTGCCGCTCTACGCCCAGCACGTCGACCGGCTGGATGCCGCGACCCTGGTCGAGATCTTCCGCGCCGAGATCACCTCCTGCCTGCTCGGCACCGACGCGATCCGCGACGGCGTCGACGTGCCGGGCCGCGCCCTGCAACTGATCGTCTTCGACCGCGTCCCCTGGCCGCGCCCCGACATCCGCCACCGCGCCCGCCGCGAGGCCTTCGGCGGCCGCGCCTACGACGACCGCCGATAACGTAAAAGATCTTTCGCACATTTGGATGGGGTTGGTGGCCCCGAAACCCTTCAGGCTTGAAGTCGCGAAACCTTTGAGCCAGAGGAGGAACCAGGAGCCACCATGGAAGAGGATAGCACCACGGGCTTGTCGAACGTCATTCGGATTGATGACGA